>ENA-OXEG01001678-OXEG01001678.1-human-gut-metagenome-genome-assembly--contig:-NODE-1678-length-10316-cov-6.075724_pt1 | contig 10316 bp, 9 predicted proteins | sample MGYA00249355_ERZ652243 | MGnify/ENA primary metagenome ERZ652243 (study PRJEB26925, sample SAMN05826944) | human gut metagenome | biome: ENVO:2100002; feature: ENVO:00000062; material: ENVO:00002003... | reverse complement strand
GCGTCAGATGTGTATAAGAGACAGTTTATACACTGCATCCCGATCTTTTTTACTGTAAAGGAAAAATTCGCTGGCGCGGATCAGACCATTTTCTCCGCCCAGTCGGTGCAGATAGTCATAAATCGTTACAATCTGCTCGGTGGAATAAGGGGCACGTGACTGCTGACCGTCACGGAACGTCGTATCGGTAATCCAGATGTCCTTTGGCATATCGTGCGGAACGGTACGGTCATTGAACGGAATCTTCGGAATTTCCGAATAAGGGAACATATTCCGGAAAACATTCGGCTTCTTCACGTCATCCAGAATGTACATATGCTCTTCGATCTCGAGCAGGTTCTTGTTCTCATTCATGGTGACCGGACGGTTAGTAAATGTATTGTTCATGATTCCTTCTCCTTCGTTTGCTCGCCGCTTTCTTCCAAGCAGTGTGTTCTGTAATTCAGGTATCATTGTATACAATCATCCAATTTTTGTCAATCCTTCTGAAACAAAAAATTTATCCCTTTAACGCTCTGCCTACATGAAGCATTCCCCAGCCCTGCATCCCCCAGTTTTCTCCCAGATCCTGCGCATGGTATAGCAGCCGTTCCCGTACCTGTTCGTTTGTCAGATGCGGCTCCTTTTCCCACAAAAGTGCTGCTGCCGCGCTGACTGCCGGAACCGCCATTGAGGTCCCGTTCTTTGCTGTATACGGATGATTTACCGAGCAGAAATGATTTTTCCGATACCAGGCGTTGCAGGAAATGATGCCGCTTCCCGGCGCCACCAGATCCGGTTTTTTCACCCTGCCGTTTGCAGGACCTCTCCCGGAATAAGCGGCGCAGGCATTTTTGTGTCCCGGGGTCTGCCTTCCATCATGACATCCGACCGATACGACGTGCGCCTGCAGACCCATCGCAGAGACAGAATCCGGGGCAGGCCCGTTGTTTCCGGCAGCCACTGCGACGAATAGCCCTGCATTCCATGCTTTTGCAATCCAAGAAAGCAGCTCCTGCTCGAGCGCAGCTTCCCGGATCGAGCCGATCCCGACGGAAATATTCAAAATTCTCGTATGATAAATCCGGCGTGTGTCCAGCACATACCGGATGCCTTCTATCATGGCGGCAACGTTTCCGTCCCCACGTTCGTCCAGCACCTTGCATACTACCAGACGGCAGCCTGGCGCAATTCCGGCATACAGACCGTTGGAGCACTTCCCGTTTCCGCACAGGCAGCCTGCCACATGGGTTCCATGCCCGCTGTCGTCATACGGCTGCTTCTGTCCGCCGACAAAGTCTGCAAACCCTGCGATTCTCCCGGAAAGATCCGGATGCAGCGCGATCCCGGTGTCCAGCACCGCTGCCGTCACACCTTTTCCGGAAAGCCCGTTTACCTCTGCCGCGGTTGCGTGGACAACTCTCTTTACCCTGTTCAAGGCATACGCATCCTTTTTCTTTTAGGATATGGAAGGATGGGGGAAGAGGTGTGTTGCATTTTATGGAAGACAGTAAAAAAGCCGGCCTGCTCGCCGGGCTCCAGTACACCAGCAAATGATAGGAAAAGTGTTTCAAAAATTTTCCTTCCACGTAAGAAACCTGGACAAGCGTGCGGTCATATCTTAAACCATAACTATCCATTCGGAGGCTCATAACCATGAGTGATTTATCAGCTACCAACTGCGGATGCGGCAATACCTGTCAGAACGGCGGTCTTTTCGGCGGCAACAGTTGTTGCCTCATTCTGATTCTGCTGTTATGCTGCGGCAACAACGGACTCGGAGCAAACAACGGCTGTGGCTGTAACGACGGCGGCAACAACGGCTGTAATTCCCTGATCTGGATTCTGCTGCTTCTGGCTTGCTGCGGTAACGGCTGCAGCGGAATCGGCACGAATAACGGCTGCGGATGCAACAATGGCTGTGGATGCTGATTCCATAGGTATCTGAGCGCATCTGGCTCCCATCCCAAAGGGCATTGCTTCCTCTATGGGCAATGCCCCTTCGCGATGCAAACGATTTTTCGAGTCCCACAGACGATCTCTGACAGACTGGCAAAAGCAATTCCTTGTTGTCCTATTCTATCTGACTGTTTCATAGGAATAGAATAAACACCGGAAGGAAGCTTTTTAATGAACGTCTGTGAAAACGAAGCTGTCATCGCCTTTGATACGCTCTATACCCAAAACCATATCCAGATTTTAAAAATCCTGCTGCCATATTTTGACCCATATGGTCAAAACCATCTCGCGGTCTGGATCAAATATCTGGAGCTGCGCTACACCCTGGAATATGTTTCCAGGCATCCGTCCCCTCCATACAAAAATCAAACCTCCGGCACATCCTCGCCGGACTTTGCCGTGTTGTTTGAGCAGATCAAAAACTTTTGTTCTCCCCGGGAAAAAGCACTGTTTGGAGAACTTCTCAACCTGCAGAAAAATCTCGAGCTGTTCGAGGAAATGAAAGGAATGATGCAGCTGTTCGAAACGTTGAGGGAAAGTGCGCCCGACGTAGACACCGATACTGCGGCAGATGCAGACTGTTTTGGCACGAATCCGGATGCCGGTTATACTAAAGCAGCTGCAAGAGCAGGCAGCGAAACGGATACTGCCGCCGGGCAGGCAACGTCTGCTTTCGATTCCGCGTCAGCATCTTTGACAGGAACAACTACTTTTCCCGACAATTTCGACCCCATGACATTTTTAAAGGGCATGCTCTCACCGGAACAGCAGGCGATGTTCGAGGCGTTCCGCGATGGGCTCTAAATACCGCTTTTTCCAGAATATTTTCAAAACGGAGGTTTTTATGACCAGTCAACAAAATAATGATGCAAACACCACTTCGGAACCAAACTGGATGAAGGAAGACTGCGTCCAGAGCATTCCAAAAGAAAAGCTGCATTTTTTACAGAAGCTCGTCTTTGAAAGCAGCTCGCTTTCGCAAAAAGAACTACTGCCGTTTTTGATGGCGCTGGCACAGAAAAGCCGAGAAGCATCGATCAGCTTTTCCGACACGGAAATTTCTTCCATTCTCATGGCGATCCGCAAATATGCAACACCGGAGGAACAGCTGAAAATGAATCAGATCGTCCGCCTGATGGCAAAGAAAATGCCCGGAAAGAGGGAGTAAATCTCCCGCCTTCCGGGCGTTTTCAGGAAACCTTCCATGGTTCAAAATTTGCAGATAACAAAACCTTTTGTGATCCGTCAGTCCCCTGAGCTTTCTGCAGTTTCCGTTTCGCCAGCCGTCCCGGCATTCTCACCTTCTGCGTCCGCACTTTCTGTTTCGCCATCTGTGCTTTCCAGTGTCTGCGCCGCAGCCGTTTCCTCTATAGCGTCAGTTGCTGCCGTCTCGTCTGCAGAATCTGCCGTTTCCTCTGTCGCCGTTTCGGTCTCCGTCTCGTCGATGAAGTCCTCCGGGTCCTTATCGAAATCCGTCACGATATTGCTGGAAACGAGGTAAACATTGTCGTCGCCTTCCACTTTGATGTAATACTCAGAAAGCAGATCGCTCTTATTTCCGGCATAAATCACAACCTGTGTTCCATCGGAAAGGACTGCCGTGATCGTCCGGAAAGGCTCCTCCAGTCCGTACTGGGAAAGATCCTCCGGCGCTTCCACAACAGTTTCCGTCGTCGTGATGTTGGCGATTTCATTCAGCAGCGTGTTAACCGTCGATTCCTTAATGGTTTCATCCGGCAGGCTGTTCTCCGTCCAGACGTCGTCTGATTTCACCAGATGAACCTCGTGGTCGCCGGAAAGGATCAACTCCGTCACATCATCCTTATTGAAGTTGGTAACGTCAACGGAAACGGTTTCTTCCTCCGTTTCAAACGTATGATTCCGGATGATAAAATATCCGCCGACGCAGACGATACATAATACAAGTAAAATCAAAATTTGAATTTTCTGTTTTTTCATTTATCTCTTTCTCCTTCTGGCCCAGATGATAATACCGGCTGCCAGCAGACCGATAGGAAGGATGCCCATCAGGAGGATTCCATAGCGGACAGCAGATGCCGTAGGAACGGTCGCATAGGTGGACGCCATTGATTTGGTCGGGATGGAAATACTTTCGCTTTCTCCTGCCATCGTGCTGATCGCGTTGGTGAACAGCGTCAGGTTGTTATCCATCGTGTACTGGTTTGCCGACTCTGTGAACAGATAGGACGAGCTGTATAAAATCAGCTGTGCTTCTTCGCCGGAAGCAAGTGTTTTCACCGCTTTTACGCCGACAGTAAATGGTCCCTGCGCATCGTCCTCTGTTTTCTTGACGTCGGAGGACTGATTCAAATCGGTCTTGCTGTACGCCTTCTCCGAAGTTGTCAAAAGAGTGGTCAGCGTAACGCCATCCTTCTCCTTCGTCAGAATCGGCTGGGCATACGGCATCATGATATAATCATAGCTCTTTCCGTAAACACCGTTCGTCAGGCTATCGGAGGAAACGTTCGGCAGCAGATAGATCGGATTCTGATACATTCTCGCATTATCCTGCTCCACGATCAGACCGTCCCCGATGGAAAGTCCGAACTCGGAAAGCACCTTTGTCAGGTTCGGCATCTTCTCAGAGAAGCAATCGATATAAGAGGTGGAAATCAGAACCTTTCCGCCGTTGTTTAAGTATGCAATCAGCTTATCGGCATCCTCTGCGTTTAAGTCGTTTGTAGGGGAAAGGATCAGGACTCCATTTGCATCGTCCGGAACACTGTCCTCTGTCAAAAGTGTCAGCTCCGCAAGGTCGACATTTTCCTTTTTCACGCCATCCTCAAACGAGCTGTCCAGGCTGGATTCTCCGTGACCGTTTAATTCATAAACAACGGAGGTGGAATCGCTCGTTACATAGGCGATCGCGCTTGTCAGCTGTCCTTCTGCATCGTAGCCGCTGACAGAGCTGGAATAGTTGCTGTAGTCATAGTCATATTCGTAAATATTGTTGTAATTGATTACCTTAAATCGCTGTGCGGATTCCACGATCATGGAGTTTACGGAAATGCTGTCGGTATAATCCTTATAAAAATCAGGGGAAACGACAGGATCCTTGTAAACCAGCTTGATGTGATCGGAAAGCTCTGCATAGCTGTTCAGCGTCTGCTGCAGCGTTTCATCCTGGCTGTTCTCCGAATTGATGACATAAATCGTCACATCCTCAGACAGGTTTTTGACGAGATTTTTCGTCGTCTGTGTCAGCGTATATAGCTTCTGGCTCGTTACATCAATCTTCGTATAGCGATCCGGCAGGGCGGAAAATCCGAGGTTTAAGAACACCGCAATCGCTACGACAAGGGCGATCATACCGCTGCTGTAAGCGCCGATTTGCAGCGTTTTTACCGAAACCTGATATCTTCTCTTCTGGATCGACTGAACCGTTAAGAATAAAAATACGACGATCAGGGTTACAAAATACAGGACGGATTTCAGATTCAGCGTTCCCTCCACCATAGCGTCCAGACGGTCGGTGAAGTTGTAAGCGTTTAAAATTTTTGTCAGCAGGTTGCCGGTTTGGGAAATCAGTCCGGTAATGGAGGACATCATGTAGCCGACAAATAAAAGGGCAAAGGAAAGCACCGCTGCGATGATCTGACTTTCTGTGATTGAGGAAATAAACAGGCCAATCGCAAGGCAGGTCAGACCAAACAGATAATAAGCCAGCAGCGCCGTATAGCTTTCGCCCATCGGAACGGTTCCGTAGCGGCTTAAAATCAGCGGGAACAGCGCCATCACCGCAACCGGAATGGTAAAGACGGTCGCCATCGCAAGGTATTTGCCCACTACGATTCCTCCGATCGAAACCGGAGAAGTCAAAATCAACTGATCCGTTTTCTGCTTACGCTCCTCTGCCAGCATACGCATGGACAGAATCGGTGTCGATAACAGCAGCAAAAACAGGATACTGGAAAAGCTCTGTCCGACATTGCTGTAGCCGGACAGCAGATTGATTGCAAAAAAGTAAAGTCCGGCAAGACAGATATGTGCTGCAATAAACAGCCAGCCGGTTACCGTCGTAAAGAATGTTTTTAATTCTCTTTTATAAATCGCTGTCATTGTTTCGTCTCCTCCTCGGGCTTATCGGTCAGCTGCAGGAAGATATCCTCCAGCGATCCCGTCTTTTTCTCCATGCCAAGCAGGGGCATCCGATTCTCTGCCAGCTCATAAAACAGCGGCTCGCGGATATCGCAGTCCGCCTTCTCCGAAACCTGTGCGAGCACGGTTCCATCTTCTGCTTCTGTCGTCGTAAAGCTTTCTACGCCGTCCAGATTTGACAAAAGCGTCTTTAACTGCGCTGCAGTCCCCTTTACGCAAAGCTCCAGCTCGCCTGCGCCCTTTAGCTTTGCCTGCAGTCCGTCCGGCGTATCGCTTGCAACCAGCTCACCCTTGGAAATAATCAGGATCTGGTCACACACTGCACTGACTTCGGACAGAATATGCGAACTCAAAATAACTGTATGGTTTTTTTTGAGACTGCGGATCAGCTCACGCATCTCGATCATCTGTCTCGGATCCAGACCGACAGTCGGCTCATCCAGAATAATCGTCTCAGGATCGCCGAGCACTGCCTGTGCCAGACCGACTCTTTGTTTATAACCTTTGGAAAGGTTGTTAATCAGACGCTTCCTGACATCCTCCAGCTGCGCGGTTTTGATCGCCTTTTCGATCTGCGCTGCTCTTTCCTTTCCCGGAATGCGCTTTAATTCTGCTGCAAATTTCAGATATTCCTCAACGGTCATCTCACTGTACAGCGGCGGAATTTCCGGCAGATAACCGATATGTTCCTTTGCCTTTTCCGGCTCTTTGACGATGTCAAAGCCGTCCACCTTTACGGTTCCGGCAGTCGGTGCCAGATATCCTGTAATCATATTCATGGTGGTCGATTTTCCGGCTCCGTTTGGTCCTAAGAATCCGTAGATCTGTCCTTCTTCAATCCGGACATTCAGATCCTTGACCGCATAGTGATCGCCATATTTTTTGACCAGATGCGAAATCTCAATCATAGTGAGATCCTCCCTTTCAAATTTTACACTTTCTTAAGTTTATCGGAATTATGTGTTCATTTCAGGAGGATTCTGTGAGAAAAGTGTGTTTAAAAAATGGAAAAAATGTGTTCTGCACGAGGCGTTTTAGCTGCAGCGACGTAAAAACGGCACAATTTAGCTAAAACGCAGCACGATCCTGATGCAGTGCAATCCCAATCCCGCCCAAAGGTCTTTTCTTTCCTATAAAACAAAAATTCCCGATAGACATGAATCCTTTTCATCCACATCTGTCGGGAATTCTATTTTTAACACAACCGATCGGTGCAGCACACATCTGCTATTTTTCAGCAGTGCCTGTCCGCTTCAGCAGGCAATCGCGGTCAGCCCTTCTGAACGATATTTACCAGACGTCCGGGAACATAGATTTCCTTGACGATCTGACCGGTCAGCTTGTCTGCTACTGCAGCTTTACCTGCTGCAATCGCATCCTCTTTGGAGATATCTGCAGCGATCTTAATGGTCGCACGAACCTTGCCGTTTACCTGAACTGCGATTTCCACTTCAGACTCTACCGTCTTTGCTTCTTCATAAGTCGGCCAGCTGGTCTGATACAGACGTCCGCCATAGTTCATGATTTGCCACAGCTCCTCTGTCATATGGGGCGCTACAGGGTTTAACAGGATCAGCAGAGTCTTAAACTCATCTCTGGTTACCTTGCCAGCCTTGTAGAAGTCATTGATCAGAGACATCATCGCAGCGATTGCAGTGTTATACTTTAAGGTCTCGAAGTCGGAAGAAACCTTCTTGATCGTCTGATGCATCCTGGTTTCCAGCTCCTTGGAATAGCCGGCTTCATCGGTTACAATCTCCTGCAGCTTCCAGACACGCTCCAGGAATCTTCTGCAGCCTTTTACGCCTTCATTGCTCCAGGCAGCGCTCAGTTCGAATGCGCCGATGAACATTTCATAGGTACGCAGGGTATCTGCACCGAACTCGTTGACAATATCATCCGGGTTTACCACGTTGCCGCGGGACTTACTCATCTTCTCGCCGTTTTCTCCCAGGATCATGCCGTGAGAGGTTCTCTTCTGGTAAGGCTCCGGACAGGGAACAACCTTTTCGTCATACAGGAAACGATGCCAGAATCTGGAGTACAGAAGATGCAGGGTGGTATGCTCCATGCCGCCGTTGTACCAGTCAACCGGCATCCAGTATTTGAGAGCTTCCGGGCTTGCCAGTGCTTCCGTATTGTGGGGATCGGTATAACGCAGGAAGTACCAGGAAGAACCAGCCCACTGAGGCATGGTATCGGTTTCCCTCTCTGCAGGACCTCCGCAGCAGGGACAGGTTGTCTCTACCCAGCTTCTCATGGCAGCTAATGGAGATTCGCCGTTATCAGTGGGCATATAGCTTTCTACATCGGGCAGCTCCAGCGGAAGCTGATCTTCCGGAAGCGGCACATAGCCACACTTGTCACAGTGAACGATCGGGATCGGCTCGCCCCAGTAACGCTGTCTGGAAAATACCCAGTCACGCAGCTTGTAGTTCGTTTTCTGTGTGCCAATGTTTTCTTTTTCGAGATATTCGATGATCGCCTTTTTCGCTTCCGCTACTTCCATGCCGTTTAAGAAGCCGGAGTTTACCAGCTTTCCGGTTGCAACGTCTACAAAAGCAGCCTCGTTTACATCCACCGGACCTTCGGAGCTTTCTACAACCTGAATGATCGGCATGTTGAATTTCTTTGCGAACTCCCAGTCTCTTTCATCATGGGCAGGAACCGCCATGATTGCGCCGGTACCGTAGCTCATCAATACATAGTCGGAAACCCAGATGGGGATTTCTTTTCCGTTGACCGGATTGACTGCGGTCAGACCATCGATCTTTACACCGGTCTTTTCTTTTGCCAGCTCGGAACGCTCGAAGTCAGATTTTCTTGCAGCCTGCTCCTGATATGCTTTTACTTCGTCCAGGTTTTTGATCTCGGATGCAAACTTTTCAATATAAGGGTGCTCCGGGGAAATTACCATATAAGTTACACCGAACAGAGTATCCGGACGTGTCGTATAAATACGCAGCTTGTCTTCCTTGCCTGCGATCGGGAAATCCACCTCGGCACCGGTCGAACGGCCGATCCAGTTTTTCTGGGAAACCTTGACACGCTCGATGTAATCGACGTGATCCAGACCTTCCAGCAGCTTATCCGCATACTCAGTGATCTTTAACATCCACTGGCTCTTTACCTTACGGATAACTTCTGCGCCGCAGCGTTCGCAGTGGCCATTTACAACCTCTTCGTTTGCAAGTCCCACCTTACAGGAGGTACACCAGTTGATCGGCATCTCCGCTTTGTAAGCCAGTCCCGCTTTAAACAGCTTTAAGAAAATCCACTGAGTCCATTTGTAATATTCCGGATCGGTGGTGTTGATCTCTCTGTCCCAGTCAAAGGAATAGCCTAAGGAGTGCAGCTGCTCTTTGAAACGATGAACGTTATTTTTCGTTACGATCTTCGGATGGATGTGATTTTTGATCGCATAGTTCTCGGTCGGAAGTCCGAATGCGTCCCAGCCCATGGGATACAGTACGTTGTAGCCTTCCATTCTTCTCTTACGCGCAACGATATCCAGCGCCGTATACGGGCGGGGATGTCCAACGTGCAGCCCCTGTCCTGACGGATAAGGGAACTCTACCAGCGCATAATACTTCGGTTTGGAATAATCGTCGGATGCGGCAAACGCCTTTTCGTCATCCCAGATTTTCTGCCATTTCTGTTCGATTTCCTTGGGATTATAAACCCGTTCCATGTGTGTCCTCCTGACTTGATTCCGTAAAAAAACAGACCATCTCGCTCTTTCAAAAATAGAGACGAAACAGTCTGGCTCTTCGCGGTACCACTCTACTTCACAGGATCAAAAAATGCCCTGTGCATCTTGTCGTGCGCATAACGGCGCCACCCGCTTTCTGCTACCTTCCATATTTCATACGGCTCTCACAAAAAGAACTCCAAGACCAGTTCAAAGAATCTTTCTGCTGTCTCGCACCGTCCGGCAGCTCTCTGGATAGAAACAATCCTTTTACTTCTTCTCTTCAACGTCTGTCAAAAGTCTTAAATTTCTGTATTATTGTATCGTTCGCCCTTTCTTTTGTCAAGCCCAAAGTCGGAAAGAAGACCGCCTGTCGGCAATCAGAATACAAAACTCAAAAAACGGCTCCCGGAAAACTCCCGAAAGCCGTTTTTGTGCAGATCGTACTGCGGCGGAATGGAAGATGTCGCTTGCGCGACTCGTCGCAGCCGGTGCAGGTACCTCGACACATTCTTTTTTATCGTATAGGAAACTTCGTTTCCATACGATAAAAATGCTCCGCGAGGAT
>ENA-OXEG01001672-OXEG01001672.1-human-gut-metagenome-genome-assembly--contig:-NODE-1672-length-10340-cov-4.888284_pt1 | contig 10340 bp, 10 predicted proteins | sample MGYA00249355_ERZ652243 | MGnify/ENA primary metagenome ERZ652243 (study PRJEB26925, sample SAMN05826944) | human gut metagenome | biome: ENVO:2100002; feature: ENVO:00000062; material: ENVO:00002003... | reverse complement strand
CCTATTAAGTCGTCGGCAGCGTCAGTTGTGTATAAGAGACAGCACCGGCATTGGCAGCGATTTCTGCCTGAGCAACGGAGAAGATAAGCGTCAGGTTGCAGTGGATACCTTCTTTTTCCAGTACGCGAGCGGCTTGGACGCCTTCCCATGTTGCAGCGATCTTAATCAAGACACGTTCTTTATCAATGCCTTTTTCTTGATAGAGCTCGATTAAACGGCGAGCTTTGACGATTGTCTTTTCAACATCAAAGGACAGGCGAGCGTCGACTTCGGTAGATACACGGCCTTTGACGTATTTAAGGATCTCTGCGCCGAAGTTCACAAGAACGCGATCAGCGGCGTCTTCTAAGGAAACGGAATTTTCAACTGCTTCCGTTAAGAAAGCCCGATAGGCAGGATCTTTGGAAGCTTTCAGGATAAGAGAAGGATTGGTTGTTGCGTCTTGTGGTTGGATTTTTGCGATAGACGCGATATCCCCAGTATCAGCCACAATGGTCGTCAGGGAAGCTAATTGATCAAGCTGAGTCATGTCTTTTTATAACTTGGGTCAAATTCTTCTATTGTAAAACCCGAATATCTGTAAAAAGCGAATAGATTGTTCACATTCGGGAGAAAAGAAGAATTTCAGCTCTGCCGTGGCATTTACATCGATACCGTTGCCCCTTCGACCTCTACCAACAGAAGATCACAACTTCAATGTTGGATGGAAGAGGTGTAAGCGGTAAGGTCAATAACTTCGGTCTCGGTTTATCTGCCGAAGTCGGCAAGAAGTTCGGTTTGACTAAGGACTTCTTCGTCGAGCCCCAGGCTCAGTTGGCTTACTACTGGATCAAGGGTAAAGACTTCTCTATGTCCAACGGTATGAAAGTCGAACAAGGTGACTTCAACAGCTGGGTTGGCCGCTTGGGCCTCGTCGCCGGTAAAGACTTCAAAGATGCTGAAGGCAACACCAAGGCTCAGGTCTTTGTAAAGGGCGGCGTCAAACAACAGTTTGCAGGCAAGCAGAAGTTGTATGCCAATTCGGTTCAATTTAAGGATGAACTGAAGGGAACAAGCGGCTATTATGGTCTTGGCTTCGAAGCGAATCCGAACAAGAAGGTCAGCCTTTATGGTCAGCTCGAACGGGAAAACGGCAAGCATTACACGAAGGAAATCGAAGTGATGCTTGGGCTGAGATGTAAGTTCTAGCTATTGCCTCTCGGCTCTAACACACTCGGCATTCCGCCGAGTGTGCCAAAGCTTCAAGACAAAATTGAAAAGCAAAAATTTGTAGTAATTAGAACCCGCATTTCAAACTGCCTCAAAGCCCTCAACTGGAGGTCTTGACGGCAAATTTCCTCGGGTTTGGGTTCAAAGGCCGGAATGATGATTGTTCCGGCTTAATTTTTTGACTTTTCAAACTGTCTCAGAAATTATAGAAAACTCTCCTAAAAACAAACTTAAATAATCGCCGCCTAAGAACTTTCCTCTATAGCTAAAAACAGTATTTCATCTTTCAAGTCCGCCAAATACCCGTTGATATAATCAATTTCGCTCGGTCTCAAACACAACTTGAATCGAGCTTTTTTCTAACTGCGATCGGGACCGAAACGGCGTCTCGATGGCGATACGGAGTCATAGTGCATAATCATCTAATTAATGACGCCCGACCTGAAGCAGCATTAGTGCTTGCGGACGGAGCTGTTTTTAAAGGCCGGTCTATCGGCGTTTCCGGCATGGCCGTGGGCGAAGTCGTTTTTAATACGGCAATGACGGGCTATCAAGAGATCCTCACGGATCCTTCCTATACAGGACAAATCGTTACTCTTACTTATCCACACATCGGTAATGTCGGCGTAAACCAAGACGATGTGGAATCTTCCGATGTTCACGTTGCAGGCCTCGTGATCCGCAGCGAGTCTCCGGTGGTCTCCAATTGGCGAGGCCAGCGAAGTCTGACGGAATATCTCAAACAAAACGGTATCGTGGCTATCGCTGAAGTGGATACCCGACGTCTCACTCGAATCCTTCGTACGACCGGCGCACAAACCGGCTGCATCGTGGCTGCTGCTGAGGGCAAACTCACAGATAATGAAATTGCGGTTGCTGCCAAAACGGCAGCAGAAGCACCTCGAATGGTTGGCCAGGAACTGGCTTCTAAAGTCAGCACGACTTACCGCTACGAATGGGGCGAAGGTACTTGGCGCATGGACAACGGTCTAGGGCGCCCGGGGTCCTTCCAACCCGAAGACTATCCCTACAGCGTGGTCGCTTGGGATTTCGGCGTAAAAGAAAACATCCTTCGTTTAATGGCTGACCGCGGTATTCATGTTCATGTAGTGCCGGCTCGTACGACTTTTGAAGAAGCTATGGCGCTGCATCCGGACGGCATCTTTCTTTCTAACGGTCCCGGAGACCCTGAGCCCTGTGACTACGCAATTGAGGTTGCGCAGAAAGCGATTGCTGCCAAGATTCCGCTCTTCGGCATTTGTTTAGGTCATCAGATTCTGGGTTTGGCCGTCGGCGGAAAGACCCTCAAGATGAAATTCGGTCATCATGGTGCCAACCACCCTGTGGTCGATTTAGCAACGAAACGTGTTTACATCACGAGCCAGAATCACGGCTTTATGGTGGACGAAGCGAGTCTTCCTGAGAACGTACAGGTCACGCACAAGTCCTTGTTTGACGGTTCTCTCCAGGGCTTCGAATTAAAGGACGCTCCGGTTTTCTGCTTCCAGGGACATCCGGAAGCCAGCCCCGGTCCGCACGACATTCAGCCGCTGTTTGACCGTTTCATTGCAAATATTCAGAAGTACAAAGAGTCTTTATGACAGATAAAGTTCAGACAGTTAGAGCAGCGCTCCAAGAGGCCCGCAGCGGTTTAGAGAACCTGCTTTCCAATGAAGAAATGCTTGGAAAAGTAGTCAAAGCGGCCGACCTCATGGTTGCCTCCATGCAGCAGGGCGGTAAGGTTATGTCCTGCGGCAACGGAGGCTCTTTGTGCGACGCAATGCATTTTGCCGAAGAACTCTCCGGTCGTTTCAGACAAGATCGTCCCGCTTATGCGGCAATGTCACTGGCAGATCCCTCTCATATGTCCTGCGTTTCTAACGATTATGGATACGAAGATGTCTTTTCTCGTTTTGTAGAAGGCATAGGCAGAGAAGGAGACGTTCTGCTCGGTATTACAACGAGCGGAACGAGTAAAAACGTCGTCAAAGCAGCTCAAGCGGCGAAAGCGAAAGGAATAAAAGTCGTTGCTCTCACCGGCAAACCGAATACTCCGATTTGCGAACTTGCGGATGTGGCCATCATCACGCCTGCCGGTCGTTTTGCCGACCGCGTTCAGGAACTGCACATCAAAGTCATTCACATCCTCATCGAGTTAATCGAAGCTGGTATGGCTGAACCCAATCCATCCAAGGAATAAGAAATCATGCCTAAGCGCACTGACATTAAATCGGTTCTGATTATCGGAGCCGGTCCGATTGTCATCGGACAAGCCTGTGAGTTCGATTACTCCGGTGCACAGGCCTGTAAAGCTCTCCGTGAGGAAGGCTATAAGGTTATTTTGGTTAACAGCAATCCGGCGACCATCATGACCGACCCGCAGACTGCGGACGTAACTTATATTGAACCGATCACCAAAGGAGTGGTCGAACGCATTATTGCAAAAGAAAGACCGGATGCCATCCTCCCGACTATGGGCGGCCAGACGGCGCTTAACTGCGCCATGGAACTCGCAAAGAGCGGCGTGCTCGAAAAATACAATATCGAGCTGATCGGCGCTTCTCCCGAAGCGATTGAAAAAGCCGAAGACCGTCTGAAATTCAAAGAAGCAATGGACAAGATCGGACTGAGCAGCGCTCGCTCCGGTATTGCTTACTCTTTAGACGACGCTTTAAAAGTCCAGGCTAAGATCGGCTTCCCGGCAATTATTCGGCCGAGTTTTACGCTCGGCGGCTCCGGCGGCGGTATTGCGTACAACATGGAAGAATTCATCCAGATTTGTACCCGCGGCCTTGAACTCTCCCCGACACACGAACTCTTGATTGAAGAGTCCTTGCTCGGCTGGAAGGAATACGAAATGGAAGTTGTCCGCGACAGCAAAGACAACTGCATCATCGTTTGCTCCATCGAAAACTTCGACCCTATGGGTGTCCACACCGGTGACTCCATCACCGTGGCGCCGGCTCAGACGCTGACTGATAAGGAATATCAGATCATGCGTGACGCCTCTATCGCCATTCTGCGAGAGATCGGTGTCGACACCGGCGGCTCCAACGTTCAGTTCGCTGTGAACCCGAAAGACGGTCGTCTCGTCGTCATTGAGATGAACCCGCGTGTTTCCCGCTCTTCCGCTCTGGCCTCTAAGGCAACGGGCTTCCCGATCGCCAAAGTAGCAGCCAAGCTGGCCGTGGGCTATACGCTCGACGAACTCAAAAACGAAATCACGGGCGGCCGTACTCCGGCATCTTTCGAACCGACCATCGACTATGTTGTGGTCAAGACACCGCGCTTTGCTTTCGAGAAATTCCCCAAAGCCGATAAGCGCCTGACCACACAGATGAAGTCAGTCGGCGAAGTGATGGCCATTGGCCGTACCTTTCAGGAAGCACTTCAGAAAGCACTTCGCGGTTTGGAAACCGGTAAAGACGGCTTAAACGAAATCTCGACTGATCGCGCTACGATCCACCACGAGATCAGTGAACCGGGCCCCGACCGTCTTTGGTACTTGGCCGACGCTTTCCGTTTGGGCTACACCGTCAAAGAAGCTCATCGCGCCACCAGGATTGATCCTTGGTTCTTGGTTCAGGTTAAAGAGCTTGTCGATATTGAGAACCGTCTCAAGGAATACAGCCTGCCTGAGCTCTCTAAGGAAGAAATGCTTTTCCTCAAGAAGAAAGGCTTCTCCGATCGTCGCATTGCTAAGCTTCTGAAGGTCAAGGAAGACCAGGTTCGTGCTCGTCGTCACGAATTCGGAATTCGTCCGGTCTACAAACGCGTGGATACCTGCGCAGGCGAATTCCCGACGGATACCGCTTACATGTATTCGACCTACGAGGAAGAATCTGAAGTTAATCCTTCTGATCGCCGCAAGATCATGATTCTGGGCGGTGGCCCCAACCGTATCGGTCAGGGTATCGAGTTTGATTATTGCTGCGTTCATGCCTCTATGGCGCTCCGCGAAGACGGTTATGAAACCATCATGGTCAACTGCAACCCGGAAACGGTGTCCACCGACTACGACACGAGCGACAGGCTGTACTTTGAACCGGTCACGCTCGAAGACGTGCTCGAAATCATCGATGTCGAAAAACCCGAAGGCGTCATTGTTCAGTATGGCGGCCAAACACCGCTTAAACTCGCTCGCGCCCTGGAAGCCAACGGCGTCAACATTATCGGTACGTCTCCGGATTCCATTGACGCTGCCGAAGACCGTGAACGCTTCCAGCACTTGCTGCAGAATCTCGGACTTCATCAGCCCCCTAACAGAACCGCTCGTACCGAAGAAGAGGCCATTCGTTTGGCTGACGAAATCGGTTATCCGCTAGTTGTTCGTCCGAGCTACGTGCTTGGCGGTCGCGCCATGGATATCGTGCACGACAGAAGCGAACTCGAACGCTACATGCGCGAAGCCATTAAAGTTTCTTTCGATTCTCCGGTTCTTCTGGATCGCTTCTTGGATGACGCCGTTGAAATGGACGTCGATGCCGTCTCTGACGGTAAAGAAGTCAGAATCGGCGGCGTGATGCAGCATATCGAACAGGCTGGCGTTCACTCCGGTGACTCCGCTTGCTCGATTCCTCCGTATTCTCTTGATCCGGCCCTGGTCGAAGAAGTTAAGCGCCAGACCCGCGAAATGGCTCGCGCCTTAAACGTTGTCGGTCTGATGAACGTTCAGTTTGCGATTCAGCACGCCTTCTCCGATCATCCGGAAATCTTCGTGCTCGAAGTCAATCCGCGCGCTTCCAGAACCGTTCCGTTTGTTTCCAAGTCCACCGGACAGCAGCTCGCTAAGATCGCCGCCCGCTGTATGGTCGGCCAGAGTCTGGAAGAGCAGAAGCAGCCGGTAGAAGTTGAACTCGACCACTACAGCGTTAAGGAAGCCGTCTTCCCGTTTGCCAAGTTCTTAGGCGTTGACCCGGTTCTCGGACCGGAAATGCGTTCCACCGGCGAAGTCATGGGTGTCGGCCGCAGCTTCGGCGAAGCTCTCTTTAAGAGCCAATTAGGTGCCGATTCTGCGATTCCTAAGTCCGGGCGCGTCTTTATTTCCGTCAAGGAAGAAGACAAGCCTCGTCTGCCGCAGCTCGCTAAGAACTTCACGGAAGCAGGCTATCAGCTCGTTGCTACTCGCGGCACGGCCAAAGTCATCCGCGAAGCCGGCTACCGATGCGATGTGGTGAACAAGGTTTCCGAGGGGCGCCCGAATATTGTGGACGAATTGAAAAACGGCACTATCCAATTGGTGATTGCAGTCGCAGCCGAAAGCCGCTCTGAAATCGCAGATGCTTCCGCCATTCGAATTGCCTCATTGGCTAACCACGTGACTTTCTACACGGCTATGGCAAATGCCTTGGCAGTGATTGAAGGAATTCGTCATATGCAGGATACCGAGGTTTATGCGCAGCAAGAGCTGCACAAACACCTTCAGCACTAATTTCATTCTTATGAGCGCTTTCTTTCAAGAAGGCGCAATTAACCGGGAGTAAATATGCCCTTTAATCTGAAAAATCGTTCCTTACTGAGTCTTGTGAACCACACACCCGAAGAGATTGATTACTTGGTTTCATTGGCCGAAGATCTTAAGAAGGCCAAAAGAGCAGGTACGGAACGTCCTCAGCTTCGCGGAAAAAGCATTGCGCTGATTTTTGAAAAAACTTCTACACGTACTCGTTCTGCCTTTGAAGTGGCTGCCTATGATCAGGGTGCACATACGACTTTCTTTGATCCTGCTGTTTCACAGATTGGTCATAAGGAAAGTATTAAAGACTCCGCTCGCGTTTTGGGCTCCATGTATGACGCAATCGAATTTCGCGGCTTCAAGCAGGAAACGGTTGAAGAGCTCGCCGAGTATGCGGGCGTTCCTGTTTTTAACGGACTGACCGATGAATGGCATCCGACCCAGATGCTCTGCGACTTGCTTACCATGAAAGAGGCCAGCGGAAAGCGCTGGAAAGACATCTCTTTTGCTTATCTCGGAGATGCTCGCTTTAACACCGGTAATTCTCTGCTACTTGTCGGCGCAAAAATGGGCATGGATGTTCGTATCGGAGCACCAAAGGCTTATTGGCCCTCTCAGGAATTGATTGACATGTGCCGAGAATTCGCCAAGGCTTCGGGCGCAAGGATCACGATTACTGACGATCCCGAAGCAGCGGTAAAAGGGGTGGACTTCATCCATACGGATATTTGGGTCTCTATGGGAGAACCAAAGGAAGTTTGGGATGAACGTATCGAAGCGCTTCTGCCCTATCAAGTCAATAAAAAACTGATGGAAGCTTCCGGCAATCCGAACGTGAAATTTATGCACTGTCTGCCTGCCTACCATAACACGGAGACAAAGGTCGGAGAAGCGGTTATCAAGGCTCACCCGGAACTCGCGGGCGGTGTGGAGATGACTGAAGAAGTATTTGAGTCTCCTGCTTCTATTGTGTTCCAGCAGGCCGGAAACCGCCTTCATACAATTAAGGCAGTCTTAGTTTCCTCTTTGGCATAAACGACGGAAGAAACGTTGCTTGGGAGAAAGCGGGAGTTCGGCCCGCATCAGGAGCAATGAGAGAAACCTCATAACTGAATGCGCTATGATTAGCGCATTCGTTAATAAACAGGCGGTCAACGACCGCCTTTAGATTTTTAGAAAATGCCTATACCTATTACTGCCCGCGGGGCAAAGATGTTGAAAGACGAGCTTCAGCGTTTGAAAACGCAGGATAGACCTGCGGTTGTTCAGGCAATTGCCGAAGCACGTGAAAAGGGAGACCTTTCTGAAAATGCCGAATATGATGCAGCCAGAGAGTCTCAGGCCTTTATTGAAGGCCGAATTTTAGAGCTCGAGAGCAAAATTGCTCAGTTCCAGGTGATTGATCCGTCCACACTTCCGGATAACGGCAAAGTTGTGTTCAGCGCCACTGTGACGATTGAAGATGTTGAGACAGGCAATCGTCAAACGGTTCAGATTGTGGGCAACGATGAAAGCGATACTAAACTCGGTCGTATTTCCGTGGCTAGCCCGATGGCTCGTGCCTTAATCGGCAAGTCGGAAGGGGACGAGGTGGAAGTACAGGCCCCGGGGGGCCTGTCGGAATACGAAATTATTTCGGTCCAATACATCTAATTGATGCATCGATAAAGGCAGTTACTCTTCGGAGATGCCTTTATTCTTGCTGGCTAAGCGGGAGCCCAGGGTTTTGCCTTTGGCTCCCACTGCTTTTACTTGGCCCTTCGGTGTCTTGCCTTTCTTCACGGTTTTAGCCCAGGGAAGGCTCTTAGCTTCCTTGTTCTTGTTCTGAATCATTTCCGTGAGGCGCTTGCGGTTGTTGCGTGCTTTGGCGCCGGTCTTGCGAGCGGCTGCCGGAGCAGCTTTCTTAACCTTCGGGGTTTCTTCGGTTTCTTCTTTTTCAGGAATCGGACGGAACAAGACTAAAAGTTTTCCGATTTGGGTAATCTTGGCGGCGCCGAGTTTGTCAGCCAGCTCTTCAAAAATGGCCGTGCGTTCTTCTCTGTCGTCGCTCGGGACTTTGACCTTGATCAAGCCGTGAGCGGTTAAGGCGCGGTCCACTTCCTTAATCACGGCTTCTGTAAGACCGTTTCCGCCGAGCAGAACCACCGGATCAAGGTGATGTGCTTTTGCCTGAAGTAAGAGGCGAGCGTTACGATCGAGCACTAATTGTGACATTATTGACTCCTTATTTGATTTTTTTGAAAGTGTAAGCCTATGCCGGTATCTGAAAAGAAACTTCGCTCTAATCCTGCGTGGATTAAGCGTCACCTGACCGATCCTTTTGTTAAGAAAAGTGTTCAGGAAGGTTACCGAGCCCGTTCGGTTTACAAGCTCATGGAGATTGATGATAAAGATAAAATCATCAAACCCGGCATGAGTGTTGTCGATTTAGGCGCTGCGCCCGGGTCCTGGACCCAAATTGTCAAAGAGCGTCTGACCGATAAGGACGGGAAAATCGACGGTAAAGTTATCGCCATGGATATCCTGCCGATGGAGCCGATTGAAGGTGTCCATTTTCTGCAGGGCGACTTCCGAGAGCAGGAAGTCGCAGACAAGCTAACCGATCTCTTGGAAGGCGAGAAGGTCGACGTCGTTCTCTCCGATATGGCCCCGAACTTGTCCGGTGTTGCCGCGGCCGACGCTGCTCGCTGTCTGCTCTTGAATGAACTGGCCTTGGATTTTGCTAAAGAGAACCTCAAGAAGAACGGTTCTTTTGTTTGCAAGGTGTTTCAGGGGAGCGGCTATTCTCAGTACGTTGAAGCTTGCAAAAAGACTTTTAGAAAGGTTTCCGTGCGAAAGCCCGAGGCCTCCAGAAGTTCTTCGGCAGAAGTGTATATTGTTGCGCGTGATTTGAAATAACCGGCTGCAAGAGAAACAGCAGGTTTTCCTTCTGAGAGAAACCCTGCTGAGATTTTTTAACCCCTTGGGAGAGGCTACTTGTCAAAAGGTTATCGTCCTATTTGCGGTAACCGCACTTCGGGCATACGCCGTTCTCATCTAACGCGATACCGCAGAGAGGACAGCGGTCCACAGTTCCTTGAGGTTTATATTCCTGAGAGGCTGCATTTACACCGCTCGTGAAAGTGATTTTGGCAATGTTGAGTTTGTCTTTCAGCAGATCGTAAGCGATCTTGATCATTCCTTCCGTGGTGAGCGTTTCCTTTGTAACGACAAGACGGCAATCGGGATAACAGGTAATGAGGTCTGTCTTAACTGGAGCACCCTTCATTTTGTTGGAGGGAGCTCCGTTTCGAATGCCTTGTGCATCGTAGACGGCAAGGATAGCGGGAAGCAAAGGATCATCCTCTCTAAGAATCAGAGCGTGGTCGAAGTTCTTCAAAACTTCCCAAGCAGTCTTTCGAATTTCGTTGCAAGGAAAGACCATATTGACCCCGGGTTCGATCGTGTCTTCAACTTCGATGGTTAAAACACCGGTATGTCCGTGTAAATACTGGGCTTCTCCTTGAAAATTAAGAAAACGATGTGCGTACTGCAAATCAAAAGACGTGATGCTTCTCATACTTTTCTCCTTAGTGAGGACGGTATCAATTTCAATTCGGTTTAATGTTTTTTCTTGGCGCACTCGGGACCTGTCTCTTATACACATCTCCGAGCCCACGAGACGGAGCTACATCTC
>ENA-OXEG01001664-OXEG01001664.1-human-gut-metagenome-genome-assembly--contig:-NODE-1664-length-10380-cov-4.332300_pt1 | contig 10380 bp, 10 predicted proteins | sample MGYA00249355_ERZ652243 | MGnify/ENA primary metagenome ERZ652243 (study PRJEB26925, sample SAMN05826944) | human gut metagenome | biome: ENVO:2100002; feature: ENVO:00000062; material: ENVO:00002003... | reverse complement strand
GTCCACAAATGCGTCCACATACATTTCGCTGTTTACGCCGAAGTCCTTGAGGTCGCTTTGGGCGATGAGCGTGCCGACGGCATTGGGCATAGCGCCGATGCCGAGCTGCAGACACTCGCCGCCGCGCAGGTGCGAGACCACATGAGCGGCCACGGCTTCATCGACCGCGGTGGAGGGCTTGGCCAGAAGCTCGACCATGGGGGAGTCATCCTCCACGATGAAGTCCACGTCGCGGATGTTGACGCACTCCTCGTGTCCGCCCAGACAGCGCGGGAGGTTCGGGTTGACCTCGACGATGACGCGGCGGCTGTTCTCAACGACGGCCGCCATGTGGCTGCAGCTGGGGCCGAAGTTGAAGTTGCCGTGCTCGTCCATCGGCGTGACGCGGAACATCGCCACGGCGTTCGGTTCAAGGTTTTCGCGGTAGAAGCGCGGCAGCTCCGAGTAGCGCAGCGGCGCGTAGTAGCACATGCCGAGCTTCTGCATTTTGCGCTCGTCGCCCATCATCGCCCAGCTGTTCCAGCAGAAGTGCTGCGCGGCGTCCGGGATCTTGGCGATCTCCGGCAGCCAGAGCGCGTTCATGCCGCGGATCTTGACGTCGTGGAGCTCCGCGCCGCGCTGTGCGAGCGCGCGGTCGAGCGCGACGGGATGCCCGGCGCAGACGCCGTAGTCCACCCAGTCGCCGCTCTGGATGCATTGAACGGCCTGCTGCGGCGTCGTGAGCTTTTTCTGGTATTCTTCGTATACGTTCATAGGCTTGCTCCTCTGATTCAATGGACACAGCCGCCAGCAACAGCAGATTTTCACTGTTTCGCTGACGGCTGTGTTGTTTGCGCTACCGGAGGGGGCTTCCTCAGGCACGCGGATCGTTTTTCTTTTTCCGTCGCTGCCAGCGTGTCAGAAAGATGCCGGCGAGGACCGAGCACAGCATGGCAAGCGCTGTGCCGGCACCCTTATGAAGCGGAAAGACGTAATAGAGTGAAGCCCATATTCCGCACACACTGGCGACGCAGCCGGTCAGAATCTTCCGCTGTGCGCTGTCTGTGCCGCTTTTTCCCCAATCGCTTCGCATGGCCTTTCCTCCTCGGTGTTTTTGTCAGTATAACAGGAAATCCGGAAAAAGAAAATACATTATTTTTTCATCGTCTGGTTGGCGATTTGTCCGGTGGGCAGGTCGCGGATGAGATCCTTGGACTTTCCGGCGCGCAGCAGATAGCTGTCCGTCGGGTGGTCGATGATCTGCACGACGCGGCGGCTGATCGCCATCGCCTGATCGAGATCGATCCCGGTCTTGACGCCCATTTCGTCGCACATGTGCAGCACGTCCTCGGTCGCCACGTTTCCGGCCGCGCCGGGGACGAACGGGCAGCCGCCCACACCGGCGAACGCGCTGTCATAGCGCGTGAAGCCGGCCTGCATGCCAGCGAGGATGTTGGCGATGCCCAGTCCGCGCGTGTTGTGGAAGTGAAGCCACCACGTCACCTGTGGGTAGGCCTTGGCCATCTCCGTGCAGATCGAGTAGACCTGCGTCGGGTAGGCCTGACCGGAGGCGTCGGAGAGCGAGATCTCATGGATGCCGACGGCAAGGTAGGCGTTCACGATCTCCTTGACGTCGGAGAGCGGGATCTCACGGTCCCACGGCGAACCGAACGCCATGGAGATCGAACCGGAGATCTCAATGCCGGCGCTTCGGGCCGCGTCCACGCAGGCGCCGAAGCCGGCGACGGATTCGGCGGGCGTGCGGTTGAGATTAGCAAGGTTGTGCGCCTTGCTCGCGGAAACGTTCAGCTTGACCTTTTTGCAGCCGCAGGCCGCAGCGCGCTCCACGCCCTTGAGGTTTGCAATCAGCGCGCGGTATTCCACGCCCTCGCGGCGCAGCAGGGTGGTAAAGACCTCGTCCGTGTCCGCCATCTGCGGCACGGCTTTCGGGCTCATGAACGAGCCGACCTCGATGACGGGAAAGCCCGCGTCCGCGGCGGCTTCGATCAGCTCCTGCTTTTCCTGCACGGTGAGGATGCGGCGCTCATTTTGCAGGCCGTCCCGCGGGCCGACCTCGCAGAGGGTGATGTGATCGACAAGATTCAATGCCATATTTTCTCGCCTCGCTTAGTGCATCATGTCCGGGATCAGGGTGATGAGCTGCGGGAACACCATCAGGATACCGATATCGACCATGGCCATGAGGACGAAGGGCGCGATGTTCTTGATGATGCCCTCGACCTTGGCGTGGGAGGAGTTGGCCGCGACGTAGAGGCACACGCCGACCGGCGGGGTCAGGTTGCCGATAGCAATGTTGCAGATAACAGTAACGCCAAACGCGATCTCGTTGATGCCGGCAGCCTGCACGATGGGAAGCAGAACGGGAATGAACATGATTTGCATGGCCGTGCCCTCAAGGAAGAAGCCGCCGATGAAAAATACAAGGTTTACGATGAACATGACCCAGAGCTGGTTGTGGACGGAGTTGCCGAAAAGGGAAATGATGACGTCCTGGAAGTTGTTGCTCTGCATGATCCAGGCGAACAGGCTGGAGGTGCCAATGATGAACATGACGTTGGAAGCGCTGATGACGCTGTCCACAAACAGTTCCGGAAGGTCCTTGAGGGACATGGAACGGTAGATGAATAGGGCAACAATTAATGTGTAGGCAACCGCCGCGATGGCGGATTCAGTTGCCGTCACAATGCCGGTGAGAATACCGCCAACGATGATGACCGGTGCGAGAATGGGCAGCAGCGCATGAAAGAACGTGCGGCCGATCTCGCGCAGAGAAAGACGGATTTTGTGATCCTTGTCATAGCCGCGGATGTGGCATGTCACGCCGCAGATGATCATAAAGCTCAGGCCGATCATGCAGCCGGGGATGATGCCGCCGAGGAAGAGCTTGCCGACGGAGATGCCGGTGATGCTCGCCAGAACGATCATGGGCATGCTGGGCGGGATGATGATGCCGAGCGTGCCGGAGCTGGCCATCAGGGCGGCGGAAAACTCGCGGTCATAGCCGCTGCGCTCCATGGAGGGGACCATGATCGAGCTGAGCGCCGCCGTATCGGCGGGCGCGGAGCCGGAAATGCCGCCCATCAGAATACCAGTGAGAACGCCAACATAGCACAGCCCTCCGCGCAGCCAACCGACGAGAGAATTGGCAAAGTCGATAAGCTTCTGAGTGATGCCGCTGCGTTCCATGATGGAACCGACGAGCATGAAAAACGGAATACCCATCAGAGTGACGCTGTTGACACCGTTGAAAATGCGCTGGGCGGCGATCATCAGAGGAACTTCCCCCTGTAAAATCAACTCAGCCACTGCGGCCAGACCCAGAGCGACGGCGATGGGCGTACCAAGGAAGATCGCCAGAGCCAAAAACAGGACGATCATGAAAATGAGCAGAGACGATACAGTCATTTGGCGCTGTCCTCCTTATCTTCGGGTTTTACAAAGTAGTCTTCAATGATGCGGGCAAAGCAGTAGAACGTGCTGAAGATTGCGCCGATGGGCACGCACAGGTACACGATGCCGTACGGGATGCCCATGATGGGGGAGAACATCTTCATGCTCTTGCCCGCGTAGCGGAAACCGTAAATGGCAAGAATGATGAAGAGCACAAGCGTGAGGACATCGCTGATGAAATAGGCGGCTTTCTTTACCTTTGCCGGGTAGAGGCCGACGACGAATTCCACGCCCAGATGCTTTTTATAGTGCACGCCGATGGCGATACCCATGAACATCATCCAGGTGAAGATGTAGCGGCTGATCTCTTCGATCCAGGCGATGCTGCCGCCGAGCAGGTTTCTCGAAATGACGTTGATGAGGAGAATCGTGAGCAAAACCGTAAAGGTAAATGCTGCAAAGAGGTAGAATCCCTTGAAGATTGCATTGCACAGCTTCTGCAGTGCTTTGTTGAAAGAATTCATGGCAGGGCTCCTTTCGAAAGTTCTTGAGTGCTGGAAAGGGAAACTGCGGGCGTCTCGCGTGAGACGCCCGCAGCGTCAAAGGGGTGCTTGCTTAGTAAGGATAGTTCTTGATCTGGTCGATCAGGTCGGCACCATAGGTGTCGGAGAACTGGTCGTACACGCTCGCCGTGGCATCGCGCCAGGCCTGCTTGTCGGGGTTCTCGTTGATGATCATGCCCTGCTCTTCGAGGTACTTGATCTGCTCAGCCTGAGAGCTGCGGATCGCGTCCTTCTCCACGATGCCGGCGTCCTTGGCCGCCTGCATGACGATCTCCTGATCCTCAGCGGTGAGCTTTTCCCAAACGTCGCCGTTGATCATCAGCGCCATGACGGTGTAGATGTGGCCGTCGAGCACCATGTACTTCTGGACTTCGAAGAAGTTATCGGCCACGAACGCGAACACGGGGCCCTCCTGACCGTCAACGGTCTTGTTGGAGCAGGCGAGGTAGAGCTCGTTGTAGCTCAGCGTGGAGGTGGAGGCGCCGAGAGCCGCCGCGGTAGCCGCCTGGATCGGGTTATCAGGAATACGGATAAGCATACCCTTCATATCCTCGGGGCCGTTGATCTCGTGGAGGTTAGTGGAGTAGTTGCGGAAACCGGAATCCCAATAATCGAGAATCATAACGTGCTGGCTGTCCCAGATTTTGTCACGGAAGAGCTGGCCAGGCTCGCCGCTGAATACTGCGTCGACGTGGTCATTGTTCTCAAAGAGATAGGGCAGGGAGAACACATTGAAGGTGGATTCGAGCTTTGCGACAGAGCTGGAGCCGAGCAGGCCGGAGTCGACCGTGCCCATCGTCAGGCCCTCGGCCATCTCGCCCTCGGAGCCGAGCGCGCCGTCGGTAAAGATGTCGATCTGAACAGCGCCCTTGGTGTTCTCTTCCACCAGACGCTCAAACTCGGCAAGACCGGTATAGAAGAAAGAGTTCTTGTTGTGGCCCGTGCCGACCTTGATCGTCACGTAGGTGTCGCGGGTGCCGTCCTCATTGACGGTGTTGGACTGGTCGCCGTTGGGGGTGGCTTCCTTCGCGCCGCACGCTGCAAGAGACAGTACCATAACGGCGGAAAGCAGGATGCTCAGGAACTTTTTCATGGTAGTAACTCCTTTTTTAATCTTTTTATAGTGGACGGATCGAAAGGGGAGTGCTTACTTTTTGATGTTCAGTGCGGCGTCGACGATATCGGTCGTGTCGATGCCCATGCACTTGCGCAGATAGGCGCGGTCGCCGACCTCACCGAAGCGGTCCTGAATGCCGAGACGGTGCATCTTGCAGGGGCACTGCTCAGCGAGCACCTCGGCGACGGCGCTGCCGAGGCCGCCGATGACGGAGTGGTTCTCGACCGTGATGATCGCGCCGGTCTCCTTGGCCGCGCGGACAACGGTGTCCGCGTCGATGGGCTTGATGGTGTGCATGTTGATAACGCGCGCCTGCACGCCCTGATTGGCCAGGACCTCCGCGGCCTCAAGGCACTGCGTGAGCATCACGCCGGAGGAGATGATCGTCACGTCCTTACCCTCACGCAGGGTGTCGGCCTTGCCGAGCACGAACTTGTAGTCCACGCCGTAATACGGCTCGATGCCGGCGCGGTCATAGCGCAGGTAGACGGGGCCCTCCAGCTTGATGAGCTCGGGCAGCATCTGGCGAAGCTGCACGCCGTCGAACGGCTCCACGATCGTCATGTTGGCGACGGGGCGGAACACGCCGATGTCCTCATAGCCCTGATGCGTGCCGCCGTTGACCTCGGCCTGAATGCCGGGGGAGACGCCAACGAGCACGGCGTTGAGCTTGCTGTACGCAAGGGAGATCGTCACCTGATCGACGACGCGGCGGCTCATGAACGGGCCAAAGGACTGGGTGAACGGCTTTTTGCCGCTCACGGCAAGTCCGGCTGCCACGCCGACCATGTTGGCCTCGGCGATGCCGACGTCAAAGCTGCGCTCGGGGAATGCCTTGTCGAAATCCTGTGTCGCCGTATACTTGCGGGAGTCGGAATTGACCAGACAGATCCGGTCATCAGCGCTGGCCATCTCGATCAGAGTGTCGCAAAACACTTTCTTCAAATCTTCTTTTGCCATACCTTTTTCTGACCTCCCTTACTCTTTGTCAATGTCGTTGAGCGCTTCGGCGAGATCGTCGGCGCTCACGGAGAGCGAATGGCTCATCGTCGTGCCCTCAATCCGCTTCCAGCCCTTGCCCTTGACCGTGTGCATCACGATCATGTTGGGCTTGTCCGTGCACGTCTTTGCGGCTTCGACGGCATCGTAGATTGCCTGCACGTCGTGGCCGTTGACCTCCTGCACGTTCCAGCCGAACGCGCGCCACTTCTCGCCTGCGTCGAGCAGGGAGTTGACCTCGTCGACCGACGCGTCGATCTGCTGCCCGTTGAGGTCAAGGAAGCAGGTCAGCGAGCCGAGCTTCATCTGAGCAGCATACATGCCGGCTTCCCAGATCTGCCCTTCCTGGCTTTCGCCATCACCGATGATGCAGTAGACGCGGGCACCGTTGCCGTCGATCCGGTCAGCGAGCGCCATGCCGACGGCGGCGGACAGGCCCTGACCGAGGGAACCGGTCGTCATGTCGATGCCGGGGGTGAGCAGGCGGTCGCAGTGGCTGGGAAGCATCGTGCCGGGCTTATTGAGCGTATAGATCTCTTTCATGTCGAAAAAGCCCTTGAGCGCGAGGATCGCGTACAGACCCGGGCCGCCGTGACCCTTGGAGAGGACCAGACGGTCGCGGCCGGCCATTTTGGGGTTCGCGGGATCGATGTTCATCTCTTCATAGTAGAGGACCGTCAGTGCGTCAACGATATCCAGTGCGCCGCCGACGTGGCCCTTGCCAAGGCTTGCGATGCACTTCATGGTGACCCGGCGGGCCTCCTTGGCGATATCGTTCAGTTCTTGAACGCTGTGTTTCATGGAATTGCTCCTTTCCTGAAATTACTCGACGTCCATGCCATCCTTATAGAAGTCACCAAACAGCTCCTGCAGAGAGGGCATGTCCTCGGGGATCGGACGAGCGACCCAGGTGGTGTTCATGTAGTGCTTGAGCGCGATGTTCTCGGAGACGATGTTGCCGCCCCAAGTGCCGCAGCCCATGGAGGACGTCGGGGGCATGCCGTTGGTCGCGCTGCCCGCGTTGCCCTTGTTGTTGGGCTGACGGACCATGATGCGGGACACGGGAGCCATCATGGCGAGACGATGGATGTGATCGTCATCGAACGAGTAGATGCCGCAGGAGTGGCCCTTGCCGCCGACCTCATAGATGGCGCGCACCATGTCGAGCGCGTTCTCGAACTCGCCGTCGTACTTAAACAGCGCCATGAGGGTGGTCAGCTTCTCGCTGGAGAAGAGGTGCTCCTTGCCAATGTTCTCGCGGCCGCCGCCGGTGACAGCAATGAACTTGCGGTCCGCGGGGATCTCGAAGCCGGCTTTCTCGGCGAGCTTCTGGGGCGCGATGGCGACTGTGTCGGGCAGACGGTGGCCGGTCTCATCCCACATCACGAGCTTGAGCTTCTCAGCCTCGTCCGCGTTGGCGATGTAAGCGCCTTCCTTGACCAGAGCCTTGACGAAATCGTCATAGACGGAGGCGTGGCAGACGATGTTGCCGTCGCAGGAGCAGCCGGAACCGAAGTCGGAGGTCTTGGAGATGCGGCAGTTCATGGCGACCTCAGCGATACGCTCGGGCGTGTTCGCCGTCTCATCGATGACCTCGGTGGCGTTGCCGGCGCCGGAACCGAACGCGGGCGTACCGGAGGAGTAAGCGGACTTGACCATCGGGCGGCCGCCGGTGGCGATGACGAGGTTCGCGCGCTTCATCAGCTCCTGCGAAACGGAGATGCTCGGCTCTTCGATCACCTGGAAGATGTCGGCGGGCGCGCCCTCCTTGACCAGAGCCTCACGCATGAGGTTTACGCACTTGGTCGTGACCTTCTTGGCGCGCGGATGGGGGGAGAAGATGACGACGTCGCGGGCCTTGACGGCGTAGATGCCCTGACCGGCCGGCGTCAGGCAGGGGTTCGTGGTGGGAACGAGGGATGCGATTACGCCGACAGGCTTGGCGTACTTCACAAGGCCCTTTTCCTTATTCTCTTCAATGATGCCGACGCTGGGCTGACGCAGGCAGTCGCGCAGGATCAGCTTGAGCTTGTTGCGCTTGTTGCGCTTGCTCACCTTGTCGCCGAGGTGGGTCTCATCGACCGCCTCGTCGCAGAGAGGCGCCCAGACCTTGAGATCGTAAAGGGCCGCAGCGACCGCCTGTGCCAGACGGTCCACACGAGCCTGATCGTAAGTCTCGATGATCGCGGCAGCCTTCTGTGCACGGGCGACCATTTCCTCGATCATTTCGATCTGCTCTTGAGTAACTTCCTTAGCCATAATGATACCAAACTCCTTTTCGTTGTTTTGACCAAAGTTCTTTTGGGTTGTTGGCATTACCTTAACATTCTGACCAGGGATAGTCCAATACTGGATTCTGATGAAGTCCATAGCGTTTTCTCTATCTTTTTGTCGAAGCGTGTGATACTGCCTTGACTTTTAAAAAAGAAGTGGTTAGACTATTAAAAAAGAGTTAACGTACAGAGCCATGCGGGAAAGGGGAAACATACCAATGACGCTGCTGCAGCTGCAATATTTCACAGTCCTGTCGGAAACGCTGCACTATACGCGCGCTTCGGAGAAGCTGCACATTTCACAGCCGAGCCTGAGCTACGCGATCGGCGAATTGGAAAAGGAGCTGGGCGTGAAGCTCTTCCAGAAAGAGAACCGCAAGGTCGCGCTCACGGCCTACGGGCAGCAGTTCCTCTCGTATGTGGAAAAGTCCCTCGCGCTGCTCAGCGAGGGCGAGCAGGTGATCCGGCAGATGGTGGAGAACGCGCCGCAGATCGTGAATTTCGGCTATTTCCACAGTGTGTCCGTGCCGCTCGTCCCCTCCATTGTGGACGGCTTTTTCCATCAGAAGCAGGCCAACAAGATCCGTTTCCAGTTCGCGGAGCTCTCCTCCTACGATGTGCTCAGCCGCATACAGGACGGCACGCTGGATCTCGGTCTCTCCCTCCACCGCGCCGACTGGGCGGAGTCGATCGGTATCATGCGCCAACCGCTGTATCTAGCGGTCCCGGCAGAGCATCGCTTTGCCGAGCGCACATCGATCTCGTTTATTGAATTTGCCAAGGAACCGCAGATCATGATCGAGCGCAGCACGAATATCCGCTCAAATATCGAGCAGCTGTACGCGCGGAACAACATCGTGCCCAACATCGTCTTTGAGGTGCGCGAGTGCAACAGCGCCATCCAGTACGTCGCGCTGGGCTTCGGCGTGTCGATCATGCCGTGGGTGCCGGCGATGGAGACAAACCGCATCAAGATCATCCCGATCTCCGAGCGGGACGAGGAATTCGTGCGCACCGTTTACCTCACCTATCACAAAACGCGCCCCCTTTCGCCCTCGGCGCAGGAGGTGTGCGACTACATCATTAAGAATTACGCGCTCTGACACGCGGAGAGAAGAACCGGACGCCTGCACGCCGCAGGCGTCCGGTTCGTGCGTATGCTGTTTTGTCAGGGGAGCTGCGCGGCGGTCTCCTGCGCGGGGAGGTCGTCCACGCTGCCGTCCACCCAGCTGCGGGAGAACTGGACGATCGTGTCCACGAGCGGGGAACTGCTATCCTGCCGCCAGGCGATGCCGACCTCCTTGATGATCGGCTCGATGATCTTCACCTCGGCGATGTTGTCGATGCGGTGGTGCTCGAACTCCTCGGTCGGCAGGAACGCAAGACCGAGTCCTCCCTGCACCATGTAGAGCCCGATGGTGGGATTTTCGGAGTGGCAGACGATGTGCGGCTCAAAGCCGGCGTTCCGGCAGGCGTTGCGGCAGAGCTCAAAGGCAACCTGGCCGGTCTGGTGGAAGATGAAGCGCTCGTTTTTCAGCTCCCGCAGGCTGACGTATTCCCGTCGGGAAAGCGGATGCGTTTTCGGAACGGCCAGCGAGTAGCGGTCCTCGCCGAGTTTGTGGAACTGCAGCGTCGAGGGCAGACGCGAGACCGGGCGGTTCATGAAAGCGACGTCGAGCGAGTGCTCGTTGAGCTGCTTGATGAGGTCGTAGGTGCCGCTCTGGACAATGTTCATGTCGATGCCGGGGTAGCGCGTGAAAAAGGTCGAGAGCATCCCGCCGAAGTTGATGCATTGCAGGCTCGTGATGACCCCGACGTTGAGCTTGCCCTTGCGCAACCCGGCGAAGCGGTTCATCTCCGCCTGCAAAGCGCTCACGCTCTGCAGGATCTCCTTGGCGCGCAGGACGAATTCCTTTCCCGGCTCCGTGAGTGTGACGGTGTGCGCGTTGCGCACGAACAGCGTTACGCCCAGTTCCTTTTCCAGCTTGGCGCTGTCTCTTATACACATCTCCGAGCCCACGAGACGGAGCTACATCTC
>ENA-OXEG01001658-OXEG01001658.1-human-gut-metagenome-genome-assembly--contig:-NODE-1658-length-10396-cov-6.193792_pt1 | contig 10396 bp, 9 predicted proteins | sample MGYA00249355_ERZ652243 | MGnify/ENA primary metagenome ERZ652243 (study PRJEB26925, sample SAMN05826944) | human gut metagenome | biome: ENVO:2100002; feature: ENVO:00000062; material: ENVO:00002003... | reverse complement strand
CCCCACGGGTCCCACAGGTCCCACCGGTCCGGCAGGCGCAACGGGTGCAACTGGCGCGGCGGGAGCAACGGGAGCAGAAGGTCCCACGGGTCCCACAGGTCCCACCGGTCCGGCGGGCGCAACGGGAGCGGCCGGAGCAACGGGAGCAGAAGGCCCCACGGGTCCCACAGGTCCTATTGGTCCGGCAGGCGCAACGGGTGCAGCCGGAGCAACGGGAGCAGAAGGTCCCACGGGTCCCACAGGTCCTACCGGTCCGGCAGGCGCAACGGGTGCAGCCGGAGCAACGGGAGCAGAAGGCCCCACGGGTCCCACAGGTCCTACCGGTCCTGCAGGCACAGTAACGCCTGCGGCGGCGGTTACAGACGCTACCGATTCAACGGACGTCGTGACTCAGTTTAATGCGTTGCTTGCGAATATGAGGGCAGCAGGATTGTTGGCAACATAGCAGCGGTTAATAAAGAAAGAGCTTTCAAAAAAGCTCTTTCTTTATTTTCTATATGGCGTATCGCAATAAAAATTTTATCGCGTAAATCAGCGCTATGTTTTTAGTTTGCCGAATTTAATTTTCGATATTCCGTCGGACAAGCGGAAGGGGATGCCGACGTGAAGAATTTAAATATAGGTTTGAAAGCGTTTTGATTGGTTTAAGACGGCGGAAACGCCGGCCGATACAATATTACAGAGAGGCGTGGAGACAATCCGGCGTATGTAGACTGTTCAGCCGAAAAATTCTCGTAATCGTAAATATACTAAATCGGGTGAGCGGAGAAAGCGTTTGCCGCATTATACGCATTTTTCTGCCGCGGGGAGGTTTATTCAAAATACATGCGGCGTTGAAGTCCGAATTTATGGATTTTCCGGGAATGCTTATTAAAAAACGCGTATTAAACCGCGTCATAAAATAATCCTTATCTTCGGTTTTATCTGATTATTTCCGTAAAGCTTCCGCACGGCGCTGATTGCGATGCGGTTGAACAGTTTAGAGGGGAATTTTATTACGGCGGCAGTTTTTTTAATCTTTTCCGTCCGGCGCCGGCGCACTATTCGGCTTTGTGTTATGCGTGCCGAAAGTTTAAAAACGCCGGCTGCGCGCACGCCGGTGTTATCGTCGGTATTTATATCCGCAGACAATCGTTATTGGTCAGCTTACGTTTTTGTTTTTTCTTTCGCTTCCGCTTCTTCAAAAAATCTTTTATTGTCCGAAAGCCTGGCTTCGCCGGAAAGCTTTATCGCCTCGTTAACGTATTTTACGGCGTTTTCGTAATCCTTTACATAGTAACAGGCCAGCGATATTAAGTCATAAGGCAGCGCTCCCCAGGAGGACGGCTCGTTGATATAGCTGTTAGAGCGGTTTTGGATTTTAAGCGCTTTTTCCAGCCAGAAAATAACTCCGTGCCAGTTTTTCATGTCAAACAGCATACGCGCGTACTCTACGTAAGCTTCGCGTACATTGGGCGCCTCCGCGGCGGCGCGCATAAACCATGCTTCGGCAAGCGCGGTCTGCCCCAGTCCAAGGCGGCAGCGCGCGATATACCTCATGGAGGCGGCTCTTTCATCGGCCCAGGTTGCGGACGGCAGGGACAAATGTCGTTCAAGCGTTTCGATTGCCTTATCGTATTTTCCGTAAAACATGTATTCGCGTCCGAGATAATGCACGTTTCTGTCGTTAAACGGATTTTCCTTTACTGCAAGCTCCAGAAGCGGCAGATACGATGCGCGCGATTTTCCGCTGTCGGGATAATGATGAAGCGTAACGCCGGACAGAGTTGCCGACTTATGGCTCCTGCCCGAATATTCTAGAATTTCGTGCACCGGGTTTATCCATTTAAACCCTTGTAAAACGTGAGCTTTTTCTATATAGAATTCCACGCCCGGCTTTCCGTCCTCCGTGTGCGACCAGATATATCTGTATCTGCCCTGCTTTGCGCCGGGAGTCCAGCCGCTTTCCAGCTTTGCGCGCCAGCCTTCCTCAAAAACTTCGTCCAGGTCGGTGCATACGCAAACGTCCGTATCCGGAGGAACAAGCTTGAGCGATTCGTTGCGCGCTTTATCGAAGCGCCACGGCTCGATTGTCGCGGATTTTACCGTAACGCCGGCTTTTTCAAGCGCCTTTACGGTTCCGTCGGTAGAGCCGGTATCCAGCGCGACGACGCAATCGGCTTCCTTCATCGATTCAGCCCAGCGCGCCGCAAACTTTTCCTCGTTTTTGCATATTGCGTAAACCGTTACTTTCATGCTTATTTAATATGCGCGCCTGCCGCCGCAGGTTACTTATATTGAGATAAAATAGTCTGCAATCTTTAAAAAGCCGCGCTTTGACCGCGGGCATTGCGTTATGGAGAAAAGCCGTATAATAAAAAATCGGTTATTTGGCCGTAAAAATTCAAACTAAGTGCTCGCGCCGCGCCGACGTTCGTTTTTGACGTTTATACGATTGACATACCGGCCGGTATAAAATATAATTTTATAAAAAGCACCGGAGACGACAATATGAAACGCGTTATTGAAAATCAGGCTTTCGACGAGGAGCGCGCCCTTTACGGCATTGCAGACGCGGATATAAAAAACTGCGTGTTCGACGGGCCTCGCGACGGGGAATCGGCCTTAAAGGAGGCGCGCGGCATAACTGTCAGCGACTGCCGTTTTTCGCTTAGATATCCCATGTGGCACAATTCGGATTTCGTTCTTTTAAACAGCGTTATGGACAGTAATACCAGAGCTCCGCTTTGGTATTCGTCGCGCGGAGCGGTTTTGTCTTCCGAGATAAACGGAGTAAAGGCTGTCAGAGAATGTTCGGACGTTTCCGTTAAAAACTGCCGCATAAAATCTGATGAATTCGGATGGAAATGCAGATCGCTCGGCATTGAGGACTGCACTGTCGAATCCGAATATTTTTTACTTGACAGCGGCGATATAAGACTTAGCGGCGTCCGGCTTATCGGTAAATATTCCTTTCAGTATACGCGCAACGCCGAGATCCGGGATTGTCTGCTGGATACTAAGGATGCGTTCTGGCACGCAAAAAACATTGTCGTGCGCGATTCGGTTGTCAACGGAGAATATCTCGGCTGGTATTCGGACGGGCTGACGCTTATAAACTGCAGCATACAGGGTACGCAGCCGTTTTGCTATTGTAAAAATCTGAAGCTTGTCGGATGCGTTACAAAAAGCGCCGATCTGGCCTTTGAATATTCCGATGTAAAGGCAGATATAAAAGGCAGGATAGAATCTGTCAAAAATCCGCGATCCGGCATAATAACGGCGGATGAGGTGGGGCAGGTAATTATGGGCAACGCCGTTATGAAATGCTCGGGAAAAGTGATCGTCGGAAAAAACGGTTAAGGCGGCGTTAACTTCCGGTATTACCGTTTTTATTTAATCAGTTTGCCCTGAATTTTTTTTGCCGCTTGAAAGCGATAAATTTATTGATGCGTTTAATGTTTTCAGGTTGCGTTTTTAAGCTAAAAGAGTTACAATATCAGTTGGGATACGCTAATGAAAAAAGTCAACGATCTTGGAAACGATAAAATGTTTCCGCTTATTTTGAGGCTCGTTATACCGTCGATGCTCGCTCAGCTTGTCAATGTGCTTTACAGTATAGTTGACAGGATTTACATAAGCAAAATGCCTAACGGAGAGCTGGCTCTTGCGGGAGTGGGAGTTTGCGGACCTATTGTCACGTTGATTACCTCGTTCAGTTTTTTGCTCGGCCTTGGCGGCGCTCCGCTTTTGGCTATGAAGCTGGGCGAGGGCGATAAAAAATCGGGCGAGAAAATAGTTTTCAATTGCTTTGTCTCTCTGATAATCGTATCTTTGGTTTTATCGGCGGGCTTTTTGATATTCAAAAAAAATTTGTTGTTTGCGTTTGGCGCCAGCGCCGACAGTATCGGCTATGCGGACGAGTACATCACCGTGTATCTTCTTGGCAGTGTTTTTGCGCTTTTGTCCGTCGGACTTAACAATTTTATTACCGCTCAGGGCTTTTCCAAGACGGCCATGGGTACCGTCGTGATCGGCGCGCTGGCCAACGTTGCCCTCGATCCGCTGTTTATTTTCACGTTTTCCATGGGAGCGCGCGGCGCGGCGGTCGCAACGGTGATTTCGCAGTTTTTATCCTGCGCTTGGGCGGTTCTTTTTCTCTGTTTATCCAAGCGCGCCGACGTCAGACTGAAGATTCAGAAATTGTCGTTTTCCACCGTAAAACGAGTAATGAAGCTCGGTTTTTCGCCGTTTATAATCATAGCAACCGACAGCGTTCTTTTTATAGTGCTCAATTCCGTGCTTCAGTCATCGGCGGGAGCGGAGGGGGACGTTTACATTGCGGCCGCCACCATAGTGGTAAGCTATATGCAGATGATTACTTTGCCTATGGGGGGACTTACCATGGCGTGTCAGCCGGTAGTAAGCTTTAATTACGGCGCAAGAAGAAGCAAACGGGTAAAAAGCGCGGTGCTTGACGCGTTTTTGCTCTGCGCGGCGTTTACCGTTGTTATGACGGTTGTTTCTCAGTTTCTGCCGCAGTTTTTCGTCAAGATATTTACAGACAGCGCGCCGGTGACCGAGGTTGCCGTAAAGGGTATGCGGGTTTATTCTGCGGGCATAATTATTCTGTCCGTCCAGTATGTGGCCGTGGATCTTCTGATTGCGCTGGGCGCCATAGGTTCAGCCACGTTTCTTTCGATGTTCCGCAAAGTTACGATTATCGGACTTACGGCTTTGCTGCCCGTGTTTTTCGGAAGTTTCTCCGCGTTTTTCGCCGAGCCGATTATAGACGCGTTGAGCGGAATACTTGCTGGTACGGTGTTTTCCTGCGTGTTTTTTAAAACGCTTAAAAAAAGAGAACAATCCGCTTTGCCTTTGCAGGCTTCAGGCGAAGGCGAGGCTTCTGGGGAGGAGGTTGGCTGATATGCTGTTATCTGAAACGTGTAAGGAGGAGCTTAAAGCTCTTTCGGTTGAAAAAAAGACGGCGCTTGTATATGGAGATTATGCGGACGACGGGCTAAAGGGCGACGCGGTTTTGCTTCTCGGCGGAAATCCGGATGTAATTCCGGATCGCAGTCAGGCGGCTGCCGACCTGTATTTTGCCGGTCGCGCGCCGTATATCGTGCCCAGCGGAGGAGTGCTTTGGGACTCCGACAGAGGCAGACTGAGCGAGGCGGAGCTGATGACGCTTCTCCTTAAGGAGGCCGGCGTGCCCGCAAGCGCCGTTATTCTTGAAAACGAGGCGCGTACCACTCAGGAAAATATGATATACGGCACGCTTCAGCTTCAGCGCGCGCTCAATTTCCGTTCGGTGCACAGGGTTATCGTCGTTACTTCGGCCTTTCACTTAAGGCGCAGCGTAGCTCTTGCCAAGCTGTATCTACCTGGAAAGGTGCAGATTTCGGGCTATCCGGGCAGCTGCACGGAGGGCAGCCGCGAGCATTGGCATGAGTACAAAGCGTATTCGGAGCGGGTAGAAAACGAAATAATGCTGCTCAAGGACCTTGTGGACGAAGGACAGATAGACGTTATAGAGTTCTGAGTATATTTCCGCATTGAAAAAGCGACGGAGCTGTAAAAAAATCAGAATTCCGCCGTTTTTGCCTGTCATGCAATGCGTTTTTCTGTATTTTACCCGATTGCATATTCGCAGGCATACTCAAAGACAGCCATTTGATATTTGTCTGTCGTTTTTGCGTGCGGGCGTTAGTTTTTCTCGGTTGTTTTTTAAGTTAAAAGCCGGTCGGGTGAAATCCGGGCCGGCTTTTATATTCCGTAATAAAATTTTATTGCTTCACGATTTCGGGACAATTCAGGCTTTCAGATAGCGTATTGTAATCTGTTTTTTGGGCCGGTATGGTTTTTTCCCGCGCCGTGATTTTTGCCGGGCGGTTAAGTCCTTTGCGGCGTTTTACCGTTAACTTTCCTGCGATTTATTTTCCGCGTTTTCCATTCCTTTAAGCATTAGCAGTGCGGGCTCGAATTTCGGATCGAGCTCCAGACACGCTTTAAAATCGGCTTCGGCGGCTTCGGGATCGTTCATGCCCAGCCGCGTCAGTCCGCGATAGTAGAGAAAGTAATTATATTTCTTCAGCGGGATTTTAAAAGCTTCGTTTATTATTCTGAAATTGTCCGACAGCAGCTTTACGCGCGTTTCAAAATCCGCGGACGGCGCTAAGGAGATGCGCGCGGAAATGTTCAGCAAAAGTATTTCCTCGTCGTCGGGAAAGGAATCAAGCAGCTTTTCCGTGCCTGCCATGGCGTAGGCATAGTCTCCTAAGGCCAGCGCGCGCTGGTATTTAGCGGTTTCGCGACTTATTCCCTTGGCGTTTTTTTCGCATTTCCACTCGATAAAGGGGCGATACCAGTCCGCTATAAAAGGATCCTCGCCGTTAAGCTCGGCCACGGTGCAGCAGATATTGTCCGCGTATTTTCCGTCGTTGGCGGCGGCAAAGACTTCCGGTGTGTGAAGCTCGCGTTTTAACGCGTCGTAAAGATCGTATTCGACGGGCGCGCCTATCATAAAAACATAAGGGAAATAAACCAGCCAAAGTCCTTTCAGCTCGGCGGTTGCGGAGCTTAAAGAGACGCACTTGAGCGCGGTTTCGTACAGCGTAGGCTTTTCCGGGACGGAGGCGTTTTCCTTTTTGATTTCTCCGCGCTTTATTTTATCCGCCCAAAGCGGAGAGCCGGCGTCGAATTTATAGATTTTACGCTCGTTGTCGGCAATTTCGTAAACGTGAGCAAAGTTTTTGGCTTTTTCGTCGGTCGTGTAAAAGGAACAGCCGTATTTTACCAATGTTTTTGACAGGCGTTTAAGCTCCTTTGTATCAAAAAGACAGCGGAAAGAATACAGCGCAAACAAAAGATTGCGTTTTTCCTCGTAGTTTAAATCCGATCTGTCCACGCACGCATAGCTAAGCCTAGTAAGATAATCCAGTCCTTTAGTGTCGTTGTCAGCCGCGGTCGTTTCGTTTGCGGCGTTTTTTTCTTCGTTATTCATAATGACCTCTTTATTTGCGGCCGAAGGCCAGCGGATGAGATCCGTAGCGGCGCTCCGGTATGCTGTCAATAAGCTTAAAATCCTCGTCGTCCAGTTCAAAGCCGAAAATATCGGCGTTTTCCGCGATGCGGTCGGCGTGTACGGATTTAGGCAGCGGCGCTATTCCTCGCTGAAGCTCCCACCGCAGACACACCTGAGACGCGCTTACGCCGTGCTTTGCCGCGACGGAGACAAGCTGAGGATTTTTATCCGCTTCGCCCTTGAGAATCGGCCGCCACGCTTCTACGATTATTCCGTGCTTTTCGCAGTATTTCACGGTTTCGTTCTGCGGCAGCGCCGGATGAAGCTCTATCTGATTGACTGCCGGCGTAATGTCCGACGCCGCTATAAGATCGTCTATGTGTTCTGGCAGAAAATTGCTTACGCCCATCGAACGGATAAGCTTCTGACTGCGCAGCTCTGCAAAAGCGCGCCAGCTTCCGGCGTTCAGCGCTAAGTAGTCGTGCTCCCGTCCCTTTGGTATCGGCCAATGTATCAGATAAAGGTCGATATAATCAAGTCCCAGATTTTTATAGCTTTTTTCAAAGGCGCGCATGGTTTTGTCATAGCCCTGATCGTCGTTCCATAGCTTGGTCGTCACGAAAATTTCCTCGCGCTTAATGCCGCTGTCCTTTATCGCCTGACCTACGGACTGCTCGTTTTCGTAAAACGCCGCGGTGTCGATGTGTCTGTATCCGGTCTTTATTGCCTCGCGCACGGCGTCGTAGCATTCGTCGCCGCTGCGGCTTAAGTATGTGCCGAAGCCCACGCAGGGTATTGACCGGCCGTCGTTTAGCGCGTATCTGTCGGTTAAGCTTTTCATGTCGCACTCCTCAGTGTTTTTTTATAATTATATCATCGGCCGAACGTTTGGTCAAATCTTTTACCGCGCGCGTTTTGTTTGCAAAATTTTTTCCATGGTTGTATAATGAGATAGGCCGCATTGTATTTTCACAGAAAATTTTGTGAAAATGCGCATGACGGAAGTGAAAATACGGTCATTTCACCGTTTTTACACCTGTTAATAATATCCTGTACGCGACGGCGGAGTATAATTTATAAAAACCGGCGCAATCCGGACGATTTTTAAGGAGAAATATATGGCAAGAATTCTTATTGTGGACGACGAGGAAAAAATCCGCACCGTTTTAAGGGAATACGCCGAATTCGAGGGACATGAATGCGCCGAGGCCGAGGACGGAATGCAGGCTGTCAAGCTTGCCAAAGCCGGTAATTTCGATATTATAATTATGGACGTCATGATGCCCAAGCTTGACGGCTATTACGCCGTTAAGGAGATACGTAAATTCAGCTCCGTACCCGTTATAATGCTTTCGGCGCGGGTGGAGGAGTACGACAGGCTGTTCGGCTTCGAGGTGGGCGTCGACGACTATGTTACAAAGCCTTTTTCGCCCAAGGAGGTTATGGCGCGCATAGGGGCGGTATTGAAGCGCGCTAATCCTGTGAAAAGCTCTACCATAGTTTCGGGCGGGCTGGAAATCGACATGGCCGGACGAAACGTTTACGTAGACGGCGAAAAGGTCAATATGACGCCTAAGGAATACGAGCTTTTGTTTTATCTTGCGGAAAACAAAGGAATCGCCATTTCGCGCGAGCAGCTTTTAAGCAACGTTTGGGGTTACGATTTTTACGGCGACGACCGGACGGTGGACACGCATATAAAAATGCTGCGCTCCTCGCTTGGCAAATACCGCGATAAAATAGTCACCTTGCGCGGACTTGGATACAAAATAGAGTTATAGGGGACGATATTACGGATAAAAATATCAACAAATCCCGCGGCAGCCTGATGTACCGCACCTGGCTTTACTTTATCGGCATGACGATAGTAATTCTTGCGTTGCTTTGGACGACCGAGGTCATATTTTTCAAGGCTTATTATCAGCGCATGAAGGAGCGCGACCTTGAAAGAGTAAGCGCCGCTGTCGTAGGGCGGTACTCCGGAGTGGTGGACGACGGCTTTAAGCAGGCGGTCGAAAGCGCCGTAAGCACCAATTCCATGGTGTTTGTCATGTTTTACATTGACGGCGGAGTTCCCGTTTCGGAGGCGGACAGGGACGATATACAGCTGGTGCTTTACAGGGATCCGCTGAGCTGGCAGCTGGAGGAAGATACCAGTCAGTGGGTGGACGACGCCTCCGCGGGCTTTCTTCCGGAGGACGATTATTTCCGGCTGGCGGCGGAAAACGGAAACCAGCCCTTTTCCTATCGCGTCGGACGGGACAAGCTTGACTCTTACACCTATGTGGTCGGCTGCAGTAAGATTACGTCTGCGGGCACCGTTTATTTTTATTCGGCGGCAGTCGTGATGCCCATAGACGCCACGGCGACGCTGCTTGCCAATCAGCTTGTGATAGTAACGTGTATTTGCGTAATAATTTCAGTATTATTATCGTATGCTCTTTCCAAAAACATAACTCGTCCCATAACGGAATTTGCGGCCACCGCCAAGCTTATGGGCAAGGGCGAGCGCGTCGAGTTCAAGTCTGCGGGCTATGCGGAATTCGACGAGCTTGCAAAGGCGCTTAACCATTCGTCACAGGAGCTTGAAAAAACGGAAAAGCTCCGTCGGGACTTTCTTGCCAACGTGAGCCACGATTTAAGGACGCCGCTTACCATGGTCAAGGCTTATGCCGAAATGATACGCGATATATCCGGTAAGGACGAGAAAAAGCGCGCCGAGCACTGCCGCGTCATTATAGACGAGGTTGACAGGCTTACGCTGCTTGTAAACGATTTATTGGATTTGTCAAAGCTGCAAGCCGGCACTCGCGCGCCCGAGCTGAAAAGAGCGGACCTTTCGGCGCTGGTCAAAAACGTTATGGAAAGGTTTTCCATTCTTTCCGAAAGAGAGGGCTATCGGTTCAACGTGGAGACGGACGACGATTGCTTCGTCATGTGCGACGAGCGCATGGTTGAACAGATTTGCTACAATCTTATAAGCAACGCCGTCAGTTATACCGGCGAGGATAAGCTTGTTACGGTGCGAGTTCTGCGTCAAGGCGATAAGGTCCGCGCAGAAATAACCGATACCGGAAGAGGAATAGCTCCGTCCGAGCGGGATAAGGTCTGGGACAGATATTACCGCTCCAGCCAGGGAAAGCGCGCGGTAGTCGGCAGCGGAATAGGTCTGTCTATAGTCAAAAATCTGCTTATTCTTCATAAGGCGGAATACGGTATCGATTCCATTGTCAACAACGGCTCTACTTTCTGGTTCCGTCTGCCGTATGCTTCCGACGCTTTACCGCCGGCGGCCGTAGCGGACGACAAGCCGTCAAAACGCAAAAATAAAACATGATTTGACAAAATTACATTTTTTTATCATACGTTTATCACATTTAAAGATTATAT
>ENA-OXEG01001651-OXEG01001651.1-human-gut-metagenome-genome-assembly--contig:-NODE-1651-length-10421-cov-7.777156_pt1 | contig 10421 bp, 5 predicted proteins | sample MGYA00249355_ERZ652243 | MGnify/ENA primary metagenome ERZ652243 (study PRJEB26925, sample SAMN05826944) | human gut metagenome | biome: ENVO:2100002; feature: ENVO:00000062; material: ENVO:00002003... | reverse complement strand
GGAATATGAGCGGTTGCAGCAGGAAAATGCGCAGTTGGAAGCAAAGAGCGCCAAGTTGGAAGAGGCGCATGCAAGACTGGAAGCAAAGTTTGCTGCCCGCGAACAGGAACAGGCACAGGTCATCACCAGCCTGACACTGCAGAATGAGTGGCTGCTGGAGCAGCTGAAGCTGTCCAAAAAGAAGCTGTTCGGTCGTTCCTCAGAGCAGGCGGAGCAGATGGTCATGGAGCAGCTGAGCTTTACTTACAACGAAGCGGAAGCCTATGTTTCCGGAACCAAAGCCGCCGCGGAGAAGCCTGTTGCTGTGAAGGCGCACGAGCGCAAGCGGCAGTCCGGCAATGTGTTGGATGTCGTTCCGGAGGGGACTCGCACCGAGGTGGTAGAGCACCGTCTGCCGGAGAACGAACTGACTTGTTCTGCCTGCGGCAGCGAGTTAGTGGAGATTGGCAAAGAGGTTCGCCGGACGCTGCAGATGAAGCCGGCGGAGTTCTGGATCCGCGAGGACGTATACTACACCTACGCCTGCAAGAACTGTGAGCAGGGGACCGGCGAGGCCAACATTGTAAAGGCAGCGAAAGAGCCTGCGCTGCTGCCAGGCAGCTTTGCCTCTGCGGAGGCAGTGGCGTATCTGGCAGCACAGAAATTCGTCATGCACTCGCCGCTGTACCGGCTGGAACAGGAGTTCAACCGTCAGGGCTTGAAGCTGTCCCGGCAGACTATGGCCAACTGGCTGCTGAAGGCTTCGGAGAAATGGCTGCGGCCGGTCTACGATGTGCTGCATGAGCAGCTTTGCAGGGAGCCGGTACTGCACGCGGATGAGACAACGCTGCAGGTGCTGAAAGAGCCGGGGCGCTCCTCCACCAGCAAGTCCTACATGTGGCTGTACCGCACCAGCGGCTGCGCGAAACAGGCCATTGTGCTGTATGAGTACCAGCCCACCCGAAAAGCGGAGCATGCGGAGGCTTTCCTGCAAGGCTTCTCAGGCTGGCTGCACGCGGACGGATACCAGGGGTATCATAAGCTGCCGGGTAACATCCGTGTGGTGGGCTGCTGGGCACATGCGCGGCGAAAATTTAACGAGGCACTGAGCACTTTGCCGCAAGAGAAACGGAAGGATTCTCCTGCGGCTATTGGCGAATGCTATTGTTCGCAGCTTTTCAAGCTGGAGCAGGCGTTTGCAGAGCTGACGCCGGAGGAGCGGCATGAGAAGCGGCTGGAACAGGAGAAACCTGTTTTAGACGCGCTGTTGTCATGGGCAAATGAGATGCAGGCGAGAACTGCGCCAAAGTCTGCACTGGGAAAGGCAATCCATTACTTGCAGGAGCAGTGGCCGTATCTGACAAGGTATCTGGAGGATGGCCGTCTGGAGCTGAGCAACAACCGTGCCGAGCGCAGCATCAAGCCGTTTGTAATGGGCAGAAAGAACTGGCTGTTTGCCAATACGCCGGGCGGCGCTCAGGCCAGCAGCGTGATCTACAGTCTGATTGAAACGGCGAAGGCGAACGGCTTAGATCCGTACCGTTATCTGCTGTGGGTTCTGCAAAATGCGCCGCAACTGAGTGAAACTGATGAAGCATGGGCTGAAAGCCTGCTTCCCGCAAATGCCCCGGAAGAATGCTATATGCCTCATAAATAAAAGACCGCCATCTCGGTGATTTGGGATGGCGGCCTTTTATACGCGGGGAGGTTTGACGCTTACGAATTTTATAGATTCCTGCTTCCTGCTCAATAAGTCTCCAGTATTGCGATGTAGTTCCCTGGCGAGTATAAGAAATCACACTTGCACCTGAATCCACAGAATGGTTTGAGGGAGTCAGGACTCGTCCGGTTTTTGCACTAACAATACAGTACACACCATCGAAGACTTCATCCATAATCCATGCCCGATCCGCAATTTCAGAATTAACAGGCACCAACTCCCCGTCACTGCTCCCCTCATGCAGAGATGCCTCATGCGCTTCGTCATAAATTACAAAAGCGCGCCCGCTAAGTACTTGTTGACGTTGGGTAGGGGACTCTGAATTTTGAGCTCCCGCAAAATCGATAATCTCTTGAGCATGTGTTGGCAAAGCAGAATTAGTATATCCCCAGTTTTCCTTCAGTGTATTTGTGCTTGGGCAACGGTAAACCTTCATGCCGTTTGGAAAATAGTTGTGTGTAATTGTATTACCGTGCGTTGACTGATACTCTGGGCCACCGCATGCATCATTTACTAATAGCCAATAACTTGTCCCTTGACTCGCTGGTAAAACAACGTTATTGATCACAGTATAGCCTCGCGTACCATTGTCCAAGTATAAATAGGCATATAGATTTTCTTGTCGATGCAACACATTATCCCGAATAATTGAGTTATCTTGTCGACCTAGCGTATAGATTCCGCCACCATCGAAAGCTTGATTCATATAGTTGTCAATATAATTGCACGACACTCTATTAGCACCAACGGCATCATAATTATAAAAATCGATATCCAAGCCGCCCCAGCCCCAGCCAACAGAAATAGCAGTATACGGAAGATCAGAAAGTGAGTTGTGATCAACTACAAGCCCGTGAACATACCCTCCCATGATTCCAACGGCACTAACAATCTCATTTCCTATTCTCGTTATCGTATTCTGTGTAATCACATTATCCGCAACATAGGTCGTTTCGTCTTTCGTATTGTGGTTCTTTTCAAAATCTATACCGCCGATGGATATTCCATTTAGGGCAACATCTTGGATCGTACAACCGGTTATAGTATTACGTTTACATCCCTCACCAAAAGCAATTGCCGATGATCCTATTCGTTCTATTGTACAATTTTCAAACCGTACATCCTGTGTATATTCAAATTCTATCGCACTATGGGATACCTTTTCAACATTATCGCCAACCATCGAAACGCCAGCTTGATGATCTGCGTAGCCTATATCGCTTCCGGGCCGCAGCCATGTAGTATCGGAAAAAAACAAATTGATAAATGATACATTCCTTAGGATCTTTTCGCCATTCCCATTCAAATTTCCATCTATCAACGTTTCCTGCCTGCCCAAAACAATCACATGGTTATATGGTGCATCTCCAGCAGACGCCATGTAGTATAAGAAGCCCTCAGTTCTATCAAGATACCACTCCCCAACCTGGTCAAGTAATTCAAACGCATTTTCTATAGTATCCGGATAGAGCATACCAATATTCCAATTTGCAAAGTGACAAGTCCATTGCCAAAACGGTTGATCCATATATATTTTCCCGTTTTCTATTCTGTTGACAGACCCCCATTGATGTGCCCATTGGACTTGCTGGTGAATTTCTATGTCATCCTGATTCCTCCAACTACTCATGTTGGAATATACACCTGAAGTTGGAAGGTTAAAGCCATTCTGCCTGTCCAACACAAAACCTTCAGGCCTTCCCTCGCTACGCGCGCGTGTCGCTTTCACTCCATCGACATATAGATGACGAGAATAAAATCCATTCGTATCAATAGGTGCTTTCCAGATGTTCCGACTGCTATCGTACACACTCCAATTTTCAATGCGCATGCCACCACTAATGGTAACTTTCTCATTCTGGAAGCTTGTATAAATAATTCGATGTCCGTTAAATCCTGAGTCCAGCCATGAGAAAGAAATCACATCATCCAGATAGTACGTTCCGCCTCGCAAAAATATATATATGTCTCCTGTCGCGTTTTGGTTAATTTCCCGCGCAGCCTCCTGCGCTCTTTTTATCGTAGAAAAAGGGTGTGCAATAGAGCCATCTGCATTATCGCTTCCGTTTGGTGATACATAAAACGATGTAAAGGCAGCAGCATTTAGGGGCAAGCACAGGGCATAAAACATAAGAGCAAGCCCAATAAATAATGAAATTACTTTTTTCATCCGTCTCTCCTTTCATAACGCGGTGCGGTTGACTTGCAGTTCATTCGCAAATGTTTTTTACAATGTATCTGTCAACGACCTTTCCATCGAGCCCAATTTGTCTTATGTCAGAAAAAATACCATTCTCGCATTTGACTTCCATTATTGTTTCAGCATCCACAAACAATTTAAATGCAACATTCCACTTCTTTGGAAACGCCGGACAAATAAATATCGTACGCCCCTCCACCTGCATCACCATTTTCTGAAGTTGGTTCAGAATGTTTGCACCATGATCCGTATCGGGAACTGCATCATAAATCGGCCCCCACATTCCTGGGAAGCGTGTTCCGGGATTTTGAAGTGCACAGTTTCTGCGCAGAATTTCCGCTGCGTCTTCCTCAAGTCCAAGAAGTGCTGCCACAACGCCGGCACTTTGCCAGCCGGAATAACTTGGGGCCTTTGGCGTCAAACCGATTTGAAACGGCTGATCGATCCCATACTCTTTCGTTCGTAAAGAATATGTTTTCTTTGCCAGTTCAAGATTCGGTTTATTCTGCATATAGTTTCTAAATGGGTAGATCGCATATAGTTCAGGCACTTCCACATTATACCGTTCCTCCTGGAATGACTCTGCTGGCAGGAGCGTGTCTTCATTGCACGGAATTGGAGGAAGCTTTTTCTGATACTGTAAATAATACAGCCGCTGCTGTTCAGGCAATGCGCGGATAGACAATACCCGCTGTAGGGTGCTGTGCAGTCCGGCAATGATCGGTATCGGATTGATTGTATCGCGGTAGGTTTCTATGCAGTTCAGCGGCCCGATTTGCATTTTTCCGTTTTCAACACTTGGGAATCTTGTTTCGATGTAACGCAGAAGATCATAATAATACGGAAGCAGCGTAGCTGTCAGGAACGCTTGATCACCTGTAAAGAAATAATAGTCCAACATCAGTCCGCTGAGTTCAAGTCCCGGCGAAATATCGACTGCGCCGCCCCAGCGGTTTTCTGCATATCCATCCGGCACGTTCACGCGATTCGTTCCGTATATTTCTGGTGACTGAAGGCCGCAACTCAGCGTCATTTCGGTATTATGCTGTCCCTCCGCATGATAATACCGCATAGCACGGAACCGGTTTATCTCCTGGAAACGGCTATAATATCGGAATAATGTCAGCAGCGGCTCAGTTTCGCCGCGCTCCAGCATCGCGTAATAGGGATGCCTGACATTTTGCCACAAATGCTCTCTGCACCACGAGCGTTCATCCGGGTTCACATTTTTCATCTGCACTGCCGGCTGTGCAGTACATACTCTTCCGAAATTCTGCGTTGTATAATGCTCGTCCAACCCCGGGCAAAGGTTAAACAGCATACCACTGTAAAGGATCGGCATCGCACCTCCGCTGCAGCATGCCGTCATGTATTTTGTAAGTGTATAGGCTTTCGTAATCTGCGATGTACACGCACAGCTATACTCTGTCGGCTCCTGCATATACGGCTCAAGTGACGCTAAATAATCGTTTTCTGCTGCGGGGTCTCCATCTACAAAAATGTAGCTTTTATCCCAGTATGCCTCCCATGCTTTTTGCGTATTTCGTTCGCTTTCCTCCAGCGGCTCCATATGCACAAGTCTTGTATGCAGCGCGTCACAAAACGCTTCCACGCTCTGCTGCGCGCTGTGCGTCAACACGCGGATGGAAAATGTGCGCTCTGACTGCTCAATATCCAGCACCCCTCCGAAAATGCGGTCCTGCAGCAAATTCGGGATCAGCGCCTGCGCATCACTGACATTTTGAAGCTTGGCGATTTCTTCAATAAACGTCTGACTGTTCTTATGATAAAACAGTGTTTTTCCGTCTACCTGCTGCACAACGTCCGCCGATTCTTGTATTCCATGTTTGAACTGGAATTCACCAAACGGCTCGTACGGCGCTGTCCGCCACGTGTGATACGCTGCAGAAACCACAACAGGCTTACAAAACTGTCCTGTTATGCAAAGGCAGTGCGTATTGCGCGCGACCCACAGTTTTACCATCCCATCACGGCCGCTAATCTGGATTTGCCCTTTTGTCAGACGCAGCTTCTGCATATATGCTTCTTTTGTAAACTGCACTGGCGAAAAGCGGAGCTGTATCTCGCCAAGCTTGATTGTTCGATCCAGTTCGGAGAGTGCGTCAGACCTGGACAAGTAGCAGTGTAGCACACCGTCTTCTGTTACCCAAGCGCTGACAGCCAGTTCTCCGTCACCCAGCGGCATCGCGCTGCGATCAGACTGTCCAAGGACATTATATGTAATATCGCACGCCGAAACCCGTTCTTGAATTTCTTTGTATTTCATCTTTTAACTCCCGCTATTATTTGCAGTAATTGTAATCAAACTTTCCTCTGGTGCAGAAAAATTCTGCGAATCAATCTGTATTAAAAACGTTGCGATCCAGCTCCCATCTTCTCTGTGGAGTTGATACGGCAGATTCCCCACACGCTTCCAGTTTTTTTGTGAGCATAATAGTGTGATTTTTTCCGGCTTTTCCGAAAAGCGAATCTCTATTGGGAAATATCCAACGCCATGACGGACGCGGAACATACCAGTCTGTGTACACCCTGTAACATGCAGCGCTACACGAAGTATTGGATCCTGTGATACAACGCTTCCGGTAACGGCACTTGCCGACCATTTCCCATGTATTGCTTCCATCTGGATTGGACAATAGCTATCTGGATGATCTAAAATGAGTTGATAATACGCTTTTTCTGTTGCGCTTATATCTGTTGCGTATTTCACCGTCGGGACATACTCCCATGTGATATGCAAATGATCTCCTGCGCATATGTGCAGATCTTCTTCCGGATATAGGCCAAGCCAAAATTGCGTTGTAATTCCGTCAAATACATCAATTTGCAAACGTTTTGCTTGAAGCATCATATGTGGGTGGTTCTTGATACTAATCGAATATGAGCGGAGAATCATTCCTTTATTCCCGTTCGGTTCTCTGAATTGCTCGTCGATTATTCCACCGCGGTACGCCGAAAACCACATATTAGCTCTTAGTGGTTCCGGTAGAATTGCTTCAGTCGTTCCAGCGCAGAGGTCAACCAGCGCATCTTCGCAGACCTGTTCCTCTTTCCCCCAAGCATATTTTGCATATCTTGATCTATCATAACCGGGACATCCCAACCATGCTGCCGTCAAATCCTTCAGTGTGATATCTGTATCCGCTGTATAATCCGCATGAAAAAAGACACGTGCCAAATCGTTTGATGAGAAAATAACAGATTGGATGTCCCCGTGAATCGCCCCGTCATCCGAAATCATATGATATCGAACGCTGCTGCAAATCGGACCATAACTGAGGAATTCACACCTTGCAGCGAGCATTTTATGGACAGTCTGATCTTGCGGTATACGATATCGCAAGAAATCGCCGCCGCCATTATTGGGTCCCCATTCATGAGCCGTGTCAATTGGTCGAATATCTGTAATTGCGCAGTCTGTCATATGGGATTCCGGGCATATGCAAAGGCTCTCCTGTGTTCCAATGAGTCCTTGCAGCCAAAGTTGAACTGCCGTCCGATCAAGAGGATTCCCGTAATGCGGGTTGTCATCCCAGCCCAGAAGTGACAACTGTGAAAATGTTGCAGCACGGATTCCTTTGACTTTTCCACGACCAACTGCTACTGTTTCGCAAAATGGTTTTTCCTTTGAGCAGCAGCCTCTTGCATAGAGGTGAATCCATCTGTGCGTGTAAGGTCTCGGATAATCGGGAAACTCATGTCCGTCAATCGATATTTGCCATGTCGTGCCGGAAGGCAACCCCTCTGTATTTTCTGCATATACGCACACGCCCATAGCATTTACCGCATCTGGTAAATCTGCCCCTATAACGCTTCCATCAGGACGCAGTCTGGCCTGGCCTTCACGATACAAGCCCAATCTGAGTGCTATTGGCAATTTCGAATCGGTTTCCGCGTAAATTGCGATTTGCGATTCATCGGCATTTAAAATTGGAAATATCCAACCAGCAGATAGCGGATCATAAATCCCATCCACCCAGTTTGTTCCAATTCGCGCCCGAACAAATACGTTTTTTTGATGCGCCTGAAAGGAGGTTTCAGCCGGCAACTTCAATGGCTCCCAATACGTAGTCAGCGCAGTACCAAAGCTCTGGAATAGGATCTCATCCTTGGATACGCTCAGTGTTTCCATCGCATGGATAAGCACGCCACCCTGTTTGCACTGCAGCCATGCTGTATTTTGCATTGGCCGCAAAATCGCAGTGCGAGTGTTGAAACACAGGCGAATCTCTGTATTTGCGTCTCTTAATGGTTGACGAGTATTTTTATCCAAAAGTAAAAGAGTCGCGGTAAACAAATCATTCCAGCAATAGAACGCAATCTCAAACTCAGCGTCAGCAAGTCGGGCTCCGCTCTTATCATAAAGGCCGCATCCCTTCATCCGCAGCTGGTGGCATATGCAACCGGAGTCATATACCATAATACTCTTTTGCGTATCCTTCTTTGGATCGGCCCGGTAACAGACTCCATTAATTATGGCCTCCACCCGCATGTCGAGCGGTATTTCCGGTTCTAGCAGACGGAGTCCCAGGAGCCCCTCCGCAGCTGGAAACACTTCCAGTCCACTGATACCCCATTTTCGTCTTGAAAGATCAAGTCTATATTTCTTTGAGGCAACATGCGCGGTTTCATCTGGGTTGATAGCTTGATTTTTTCGGTTATGAACACTTTCAAATCCGCCATCCCACCAGAAGTAAAACGCAGTATCGTCCATATGTTTCCCTCTCCTTATCGAAATTATCTCTGGGTATGTCAGCAAATGTACCCAAATTACTTCGACATTGATCCGATCGTCATTGCATTCGCAAGCTGCTTATTGCAGATACAGTACATAATGATTGCAGGTAGAGAAGACATCAGAATCGCCGCGCCGATTTCTCCCCAGTGCAGCGCGTATTTGGAATTGAAAAATCCAGCAATCATCAGCGTGATTGGCTGGCGTGACTTGCCAAGGCAGAAGATTTTAAACGTTCCATATTCATTCCAGATGTTAAGGAACGTTAATACAAACCGCGTCGTGATCCCCGGCCGCAGCAGCGGAACGATAATTTTCAGGAAACACCTTACCGATCCGCAGCCATCAATTGCTGCTGCCTCTTCCAGTTCTTTTGGCAGTGCTTTGATAAATGCCCCAATCAGGAGAATGCCTGTCGCCAAATTACCTGTCACGCATGGGATAACAACAGCCCAAAAGGTTCCGATCAATCCAAGTGATTTCAGAATCAAAAAAACAGGCACAACCAGACACATACCTGGAACGGCAAGTCCAAGAACAAAGTATCGCTCCACAAATTTCGCCGAGCGTTTGTGCATCCTGTAGATGGCATATGCGGCCATTGTACAAAAAACGCAGACCAGCGAAGCGACAGCGAATGCGTACAGGAAGCTGTTCAGCATACCTCCGGCAATATCAATCTGATTTAATACAGATTTGAAATTATCAAAGCTAAAGCTGCGCGGCGGAGAAAACGGAGAAGCACTGGCCTCGCTCTGCGTTTTGAAGGAAAGGCAGACCATCCAATAGAGCGGAAACAGGAAAATGACCGAAAATAGAAGCAATACGCCTTTTCGAATAAAGCCATGTCTGCCAAGCTGTTTTCTGTTTAAAAAATGTTTCATGCTCGTATGCCCCCTTAGTATTCAATATTTTCCCAGTCCGTTGCCTTATGCAAAATAATTGAAACTACCAGGCATTCGATAAAGAATACCACTGCCATTGCACACCCCATGCCAAATTGCAGCTTTTTCATACTGGTATTTACAATTTCCAGCATAGGTACAGTTGTATATTTTGCATATGTGACACTGATTACTTCGATCAGCGCATAAATGCAAAGTGTGCCGATCACTCCGGTAATCAAATCATATTGAATGATGTTCCGCAGTAGTGGCAGTCGGATTTTCCAGTCGGCGGAAGCTGCGGTGCATCCATCCAGCATTGCAGCTTCTACATAGTTTTTTGGTACCCCACGAAGTGCGGCACACTTAATGATCACACCTGCGCCAAGGCCACACCATACATTACAGATCCCGATACACCAAATCGCAGTATCCTTGGAAGAGAGCCACGAGTGCTGCAACGCACCGAGGCCAATCGCTTTTAAAATTGAATTTACAAGTCCCCAGTTTGCGTTATAAATTCCTTGAAACAGCTTTGCTACCGAAGTAATTGCGAGAATCAATGGGACGAGGGCAGCAAACCGGAATACTGTGCTTACCCAGCCCGATGTCCGATCAAGCGCAAACGCAAGCAGCCACGAAAGCGGCATACTGATAAGCGTAAGCAGGAGCAGCTTCAAAATGTTGATCTGGCTCATCCAAAAGGTCTTGTCCGAGAATACTGCCTTATAATTCTCCCAACCGACCCATCCGAGATTCATAATACTGTTGTTGTTTTGAAAGCTGATTGGGAGCATTACGAAGGCTGGTGCAATCAGAAACATTGTAAACAAGATCTGTCTCTTATACACATCTCCGAGCCCACGAGACGGAGCTACATCT
>ENA-OXEG01001649-OXEG01001649.1-human-gut-metagenome-genome-assembly--contig:-NODE-1649-length-10423-cov-6.944252_pt1 | contig 10423 bp, 10 predicted proteins | sample MGYA00249355_ERZ652243 | MGnify/ENA primary metagenome ERZ652243 (study PRJEB26925, sample SAMN05826944) | human gut metagenome | biome: ENVO:2100002; feature: ENVO:00000062; material: ENVO:00002003... | reverse complement strand
ATCTACACCTATTAAGTCGTCGGCAGCGTCAGATGTGTATAAGAGACAGCAATAACCCCGGTCGTTGCACATACCCGGGACAATTCCTCTACAGCCATAGAATACAATACGTTATCACCACCGGCTCCGCCATATTCCACCGGGAAAGGGATACCCATAATCCCCAGTTTCGCCATTTTTTCTACCGTTTCGACAGGGAATCTCTCTTCTTCGTCCACTTCTGCCGCCAGCGGTTTTACTTCTTTCTCAGCAAATGCTCTGATCATCTGCTGAAACAATATCTCTTTTTTTGATAATGAAAAATCCATACCTTTTTTAATTTATAGTTTACGATTCGGGCTAGAGGTATCCACCATCCATCCTCCATCGTGATTTCCTTCAATACGCTTTCGTCGTTCAGCACATCTTTTTTAAATCCGGGGCAACGATCAGAGTTGCTTCTGTAGCTGCCTGCACCTGTTCTACCGTAAACTCAGGATGTATCTCTTTCAGTACAATTCCCCCGGGTGTGATCTCCATAACTCCCATTTCTGTAACGATCATATTCACCTGCCCCTTGGCTGTCAAAGGTAAAGTACATTTTTTCAGGATTTTCGGATTTCCTTTTGCCGTATGTTCCATGGCCAGGATCACCTTACCGGCTCCCATCAGCAGGTCCATCGCTCCACCCATTCCCGGTGTTTTTTTCCCCGGTATCATCCAGTTGGCTAAATCTCCTTTCTCATCTACTTGCAAGGCCCCCAGGATACTGACATCTACGTGTCCGCCCCGGATAATACCGAACGAAGTAGCACTATCGAAGCTGGCCGCTCCGGGCAGAGCCGTTATCGCTCCACCGCCGGCATTGATCAAGTCCGGATCTTCTTCTCCCGGAGCAGGAGTCGGCCCCATACCGATCAATCCATTCTCCGTTTGTAAGATGACCTCGACACCTTCAGGCAGATAATTCGGTACTAAAGTCGGCAAACCGATACCCAGATTCACCACGTCTCCATCGTGGAGTTCCATTGCCACTCTCCTGGCAATCACTTCCCTGATTTGTTCTTTTTCCATAGCTTGTATATTTTCAATGATTCATTCTTCGATCCAATTCCTGCGCAATAAACGAGGCGACATCGTCGGCATAGGTATTCATCCCGAAGCCGGCATCGTACCCCAATTCTTTCGCCAACTCGTGTGAAATCCGGGGACCACCACAAGCCAGGATCACTTTGTCCCGTAATCCTTCGGCTTCTAACATCTCCACGAGTTCCGTCAGATTTTTAATATGAATATCTTTCTGAGTCACGGTCTGCGAAACCAATAAAGCATCGGCTTTCAACTCGATAGCCTTAGCGATAAATTCCTCGTTGGTCACCTGGCTACCCATATTCAAGGCTTCGAACATTTCATACCGCTCCAAACCATAATGTCCGGCAAAACCTTTCATATTCATAATAGCGTCGATTCCCACCGTATGGGCATCTGTTCCGGTACTAGCTCCGATCACCACAATTTTCCGACCGATATGTTCCCGGACAAACTGATCGGTCTCTCCCATATCCCACTTGGTCGATTCCACTTTCGGCACATAGATATGGCTATAATCTACCGTGTGTACACAATTTCCATAACAATTAAAAAAAGTATATCCTTTCGTCAGTTCTTGATGAAACACCACCTGAGGATTTTCAAATCCCATTTTTTTCATCAACTGTTTAGCAGCCTCTATCGCTTCATCTCCGGCAGGTACAGGTAAAGTGAAACTCAGCTGTGTCTTTCCGTCGTTCATCGTATCCCCGTAGGGTTTTATCTTTTTCAGATCGAGGGTTTGATCGAAATCTCTCCCTTCTGTTGAATATAAACCTCCGCTCATAATCTTTATTTGATTTACGATTTTTGTTATCTGTTCATCATAATCTCTACAAAAGGATTGCTATAGTTCTTTCCCTTGGCACAAACGCCGTCCAAGCCTTTTCCTCCGTTTTTGGGACGCTTGATATCGGCAAAAATTCCTTTTTCCAAGGCTGTAAAAAGTCCTTCCCGTTCAATCTTTTCCAAGAGAACGGTAGCTTTATCCAACACTTCTTTCGCCCTGTTTTGTATAATCCCGTTTTCTTTAAAGACCACTTCATCTCCGATATTTTTCATATTATTAAAAATATAACGGGCATTCTCGATCGACAGATAACGATCCGACATAAATGGAGTATGTATGGCTTCGGTCGGCATTCCCAACAGTTGAATACCTTGTGAAGTCCAGATTCCGATCATATTGAAAAGAGCATCCTGAATATGTCCGCGGAAAATATTTCCGGTCATAAATTTCGTCGGAGGCATATATTTCAAAGTAGCCTTCGGAAAAATTTCCCGGGTCATCTGGGCCTGAGCCAATTCGTACAAAAAGCCGTTTTCCAGCATGGGATCCATTTCAAAAGCATGTCCCAGGCCCATTTGTTCTTCCGGCAGCCCGGCCAATAAAGCCAATTGTTCATTGATCAGATCGGAAGCCAAAACAGTATGTGCTTCTTCGACAGCGTCGGCAGTAGTCAGGTAGTTATCTTCGCCTGTGTTGATTATCACTCCGGCAAAGCCGTTGATCACCCGCGACATAAACTGGTCGACCAACGTCCGCTGCATATTGATATCCCGGAATAAAATCCCATACAACGCATCGTTCAACATCACATCCAGCCCTTCCAAAGCTCCCATCACAGCAATCTCCGGCATACATAAACCGGAACAATAATTACACAGCCGAATATAACGACCGACTTCTTCTCCTACCTCATCCAAAGCTTTCCGCATAATCCGAAAATTTTCCTGGGTGGCAAAAGTTCCGCCGAATCCTTCTGTCGTAGCCCCATAGGGTACATAGTCCAACAAACTTTGCCCCGTTGTACGGATCACAGCAATGACATCCGCCCCTTGCCGGGCAGCCGCCTGTGCCTGTACCACGTCTTCGTAAATATTACCGGTAGCGACAATGACATAAAGATAAGGCTTTGCTCCCTCTCCGATCGTTGCGATATAATTCTCACGCCGTTTCCGGTTGTCGGAAATCCGACGGATACTGGCCTCGATATAGGGTTGCAACGCTTTTTCCCGCTGGCCGGGAGTACATACCGGTACCCGGGTGACATCTACTTTCCCGGCAGCCACTTGTTCGGCTATTTCCTGCGGAGTCATTCCGGTTTCCACCATTACATTACCCAGAAAGAATAAAATTCCTTCTCCCAACACGTTCTTTTCTTTCAGCTCGTCTACCAAAATGTTCGGCAGAGGGACAGCATGAACATCCACTCCGTCGATACCCAGCAAACGACACAATGTCCTTTCGACAGCCACTGTCGTATAGCCATCCACAAAATCCTGCACCTGGTCAGCAATCTTACGGGCCATTTCACGGGCATGTCCGACTTTATCAAAATCTATTCCTAATTTACTTTTCATATATATTTTCTTTCTACTGTACTGTCTTTTTCCAATCAGGATTTTCTTCCTGCAAATAATTTTCCACCCGTTCCAACACTCCACGGTCGATCCCCAGCATCCAGGCAATACGCATCGCCTCCTGGGGAACTTCTTCTCCGCTGTCTTCTTCGAGTGAATAATCGATAAACTCATTGATATTTTTCAGGGTCATATTCCCTTCAACCCGATTCTCTACAAATCCCCGCACTCTCAATTTACGGCATTCGGCCGTTATTCCGCTATAATGGGTAGTAACCATAGCCATCACCCGGTGAGTAGTCAAAAAATCCACTACCCCATTCACAATTGCCCGTCCCTCGACGGGATTGGTCGTCCGGGCCAATTCGTCTATCAGCACCAAAATTTTACTTCGCTGCCTGACTTGCCGGATCATTTCATCCACCCGCAACATCTCAGCCGCATAAGAAGAGAGACCGTTCAATTCATCCTGATCATCCCCGATACTGGTCAAGACTTGTTCCACGAGCGGCATACCCGCCCGCCGGGCAGGTACATAAAAACCGAACTGCATCAGGTATTGCGCCAATTGCACACTTTTCAACAACACTGTCTTTCCGGCCATATTGGCTCCGGTAATCACCGTCGTTCCCTTTTCCAATTTCAAATCTACAGCCTGAAACGCTCTTCCTTCCTGTTCTAAAATCTCCCGGATCTGAGGATGGAAAAGACCTTCGAACACCATTTCCCCCTCTTCCGGAATTTGCGGCAAAGTCAATTGTCCTCTTATTGCTTGTCTGGCTTTTGCCAATACGACATCCAGCAATCCGACCGCTTCCAAAGCCTGTTTCAAATCGTCGTGATAAGGTCTCAACTGCACAGACAACTCTTCGCGTACCTTGTCTTCCAAAACCACACTTTGTACATACAACGCTTCTAATTCCCGTTCTTCTGCCCCTTGAAGGCTCTTTTGTTTTATTTCAGCTCTCAGCCTGGCCAGCTCAGCCGAATAAGTATCATAAATATAAAAATGAGGAATCCGATTCCCTTCCGGATCCAACAAACGTACAACCGGCTCCAGTTCCGGGAGTAAAACAATCCGCCATTCTTCGACAAGTCCCCTGATTTCTTCCGAGCACAAAGCAAAAGTTTTCAATTCGAACAATTCAAGATCATCCAACACTTGCTCCATCGCCATCCGCCCGATCGTCCCCCGGATATCTCTCACCTGCATCAGCTTACCAGTCAAACGTTCCAGCCGGGATTCATTTTCAGGTTGTTCAAAAAGTACCATGATCTTTTGAATACGTTCAAATTCGGCCTCCAACCGAGATTTCGAATCGAGCCAGGGCAGATCATACAATACCCTCCGGCCTACAGCCGAACAGATATCCAATTGTTCGATCATATAACGGAATCCCCTGACTTGTCTTATCGCTTCCCTTAAAATCATATCCTCAACGGTTTTTACCGACTTTTTCTATTTTTTTCACATCATACACCGGAATTTGCAAGCTTTCTTCCAATGCTTGCTGCAAACGCAACGAATCCAAAAGTAATCCTCCCGGAGACTGAGGATTGATCGTAACGGCCAAAAGCCGGCTACGATGAAGCACCTGTACTCTTCCGCCCTTACGTAAAAAGGCATAAAAAGACTCAGGTGCGGAAAAAACACGGGTAAAATCACGGACGATCAATTCTACGGTCTGTTTCTGTACGCGTAAAAACTGAAATACTTTATCACTCACAGCACCGGCAATAAAGATCCGATGCCCATATTGCAGCAGATCGGTTCCACTTTTCTCCAGCATAAACACAGAAGGCAATTTCAGATCGATACATTCTCCCTCCGGCCCGACCGCCCATACACCTTGTTGAATGGCATCCAACCTCTCTTGTAAAACTTCGTCCACCTCTTCCAGATCGATCAAATCACAAACATAACGGGTACGTCTCACCAATTCCCGAATATTCCCGGAAACAGCAGCCCCCGTCGCTAAGACCATCGCCTCCGTAACGGTGGGAGACGCCAGGCTTAAACGGGACAAAGCCCCGTCGACCAAGGTCGTTCGTACCCCGAAATCTTTCATATGCCGGATCAGACTTTTCAACCCGGCAGTATCCGCAGGCCCTGAAAGCAATACTTTTCCCGAAGTTTTAGCCCTGGCGATAACCAACCGTCCCAAAGCAGTCCGATGATCATCGATTTCCATGATTTCAGCCACCAACCTCCTTTCCCGGTAATGTTTCTCCGAAGTAACGAATATCATTCCTTCCGGCACGATAATCTCGGGTTTCGGGGTTTGACATACCTGATCCCGGTTTTCTCCGTCAATTCCGATCGAAGTCAGAGCGAACCGATCTGCCGAATCTTTTATCCTGCGAAGGATGTAATTCAGGCATTCTGTTTTCCCTGTATTTTTCTCCAATCCGACAATTGCCAGACTCCTGTAATCGGATATGTCATCAACAAAACCCATCTGTTCAGCATTTTCATTTATGATTCCGGATTTATCCTTTCAATCGAATGAAACGGTAAATCCAAAATCACAAATAATTTATCCTTTCGCCAATAGATTACGTGTCTTACGATCCAGATTCGCCGGTTCGAGAGACAAGCGTTCTCCGCTCAGCAACTCAGCCACTCCTTCTGTTTTACGGCGCTTCTCACACTCTTCACAGTGGCATTCGTCTCTGTAATCCGTCGGTTCGGTATACGTAGTCACCACGCCTTCAAAATTACGCAACACCACCCGATTGGGGCCCTGAGAAATCAGATAGGTCGGCATCACCGGAATTTTTCCGCCTCCACCGGGAGCATCCACGACGAAAGTAGGCACGGCATAACCGGAAGTATGTCCCCGCAGGTTCTCGATAATCTCGATTCCCTTCGATACAGGGGTACGGAAATGACCGATCCCCACAGAAAGATCACAGATATAGATGTAATAGGGACGTACCCGGATCTTGACCAACTCGTGCACCAATTTTTTCATGACATGTGTACAATCGTTGATCCCGCGGAGCAGGACAGACTGATTTCCCAGAGGTATACCCGCATCGGCCAGCCGGGCACAAGCAGCCGCCGACTCTTCGGTAATTTCGTTCGGATGGTTGAAATGAGTATTCAGCCAAATCGGATGATATTTCCGGAGCATATTTACCAATTCCGGCGTAATGCGCTGGGGTAACACCACCGGTGTTCTCGACCCGATACGGATAATCTCGACATGAGGGATTCCACGCAGCCGTTTGATGATATATTCCAATCGTTCGTCACTGACCAATAAGGCATCCCCTCCCGATAGGAGGACATCTCTCACCTGGGGAGTATTAGCGATATATTCGATACATTTATCGATTCTTTCCAATGGAGTGGCACAATCGTGATGTCCGGCAAAGCGGCGCCGGGTACAATGCCGGCAATACATCGAACACATATCGGTGATCAGGAACAACACCCGGTCAGGATAACGGTGGGTCAGTCCCGGTACGGGTGAATCACCGTCTTCATGCAAGGGATCTTCCAGATCAGCCGGTGACCGATGCAATTCTTCAATGGTCGGCACCGATTGTTTACGGATCGGACAATAAGGATTATCGGGATCGATCAGACTCAGATAATAAGGTGTGATCGCCATCCGTAATGTCTTCAGCGACTCACGGATACCCTCTTCCTCATCTGGTGTCAGCCGGATGTATTTCTTCAGCTGATCCAAAGTTTCAATCCTGTTCTTCACCTGCCAATGCCAATCGTTCCATTGTTCATCGGTCACTTCAGGGAAAAACTCTTTTCTTCTGCTAGCCATAAAAACATATTTTTAATTCGTCGGGATTATAAAATCCCGACCATTCAGGCATACAACTCTGTAAATATCTTCCGTAATGCCTCGCTTTCACGAAGTTCCTGCAGTGTAATCTCAGCATGTCCTTTGGTATACCCATTTCCAACGATCATAGTCACATCGCTGCCGACACCTTCCGCTCCCAAAGCAGCCTTCGTAAAACTGGTCGCCATAGAGAAGAAATAGACCAATCCGTCATTTTTAGTACACAAGATGCTGGTCATCTCAGTATCCGTAATATTCACATTATTGATCGTAATATCACACATTTCACCATTCGTCAGTTCGGCAATTTTCTCCATAACCGGAACCGGCTGAGTTGCATCGGCCGAGAATACATAATCACAGAAGCCTAATTTCTGAAGCCGTTCGGTACTTCTCTGGCTATGGCACAAACCGATTACTTTACCGGTAACACCAGCACGTTTCTTTGCTTCATAGCAACACAACATACCCGATTTACCACCGGCACCGATAATCAATACCGTATCTCCCGGTTTCACCAATTTAGCAGTCTGAGCCGGAGCACCGGCTACATCGAGAGCCGACAAAGCCAACTTTTCCGGCAGATCTGCCGGAATCTTCGCATAAATACCACTTTCAAACAAAATAGCTTTACCATCGATATCCACCTGGTCGACATCTGCCCGGATTTCTTTAATTTTATCGATACGAAGCGGAGTCAGCGACAAAGACACCAAAGTTGCGATTTTATCTCCCACTTTCAGATCGGTCTTTCCAACTAAAGCATCTCCGATTTTTTCCACCGTTCCCAGTAACATACCACCGGAACCGGTCACCGGATTACGGTGTTTTCCTTGTTTCTCTACAATTCCCAGCATGATCTCGGCAATTTTAGCTTTATCCCCTCCGGCTTGTTCTTCAATCTGAGTAAAACTAGCCGAATCGATATTCAGAGTTTGCACATCGATCAAAATCTCGTTATCATAGATTTCGTCCATATTGTTATCCAGTTTGTCAGCTGGTTGTGGTAATACTCCTTTCGGTGAAATTACTCTATGCGTTCCGTATTTATTTCCTTTTTTCATAACGTTTTATTTTTTAATATTTACTTTAATTTTTTCACTTTATACCTTTCGACTTATAGCCTATAGCTTTTCAGCCTTTAGCTTTCAAATTCAATATCTTCCGTGCTTCGGCCGAGGTAGCGATTTCGCGTCCCAATTCCTTAGCGATACGAACGACCTTAGCTACCAACTCGCCATTGGATTTTGCCAACACCCCTTTTTCGAGATACAGATTATCTTCGAACCCCACTCTGACATTTCCTCCCATAGCGATAGCAGGAGCAGCCAAAGTAAAGGCATGGCGTCCGATACCGGTTGCAGTCCAGGTAGAACCTGCCGGAATAGCATTTACAAGCCAGCAAAGATTAGGAACTGTTGCAGGCGTACACCCGGGGACACCGAGTACAAAATTAAACTGCATGGGAGCTCCCGGTACCTGACCTTTCTTTGCCATATTCAATACGGTTTCGAGATGTCCCATCTCGAAACATTCGTATTCCGGTTTGATCTGGTTTTCCAGCATTCTTTTACCGAAATCCCTCATCATAGGCATGGTATTTTCAAATACCTCATCTCCGAAATTACAGGTGCCACAATCCAGGGTAGCCATTTCCGGGAAAAGTTCGGTCGGCTGCAGACGTTCTTCCGCTGTCATTCCTACAGCCCCTCCGGTCGAAGGGATCAGAATCACATCCGGGCATACTTCATATATAGCGTCTATACACGTTTTGAAACGTGCTTTGCTCTGAGTCGGCGTACCGTCGTCTTCACGTACGTGAAGATGAACGATAGCAGCACCTGCATCTACAGCAGATTTTGCTTCTCTGACGATTTCTTCTACAGTATAAGGAACGGCGGGATTTTGTTCTTTCGTTACCTCTGCTCCGCAGATCGCAGCTGTTATAATCAATTTTTCCATAATTATCAAGACTATTAACTTACACTATCCTTTCCGCTGATCCTCTTTTTTCACCACACAGGTTCCACTGGCCCGGCAAACCACAATCGGTTCAGCCAGGACATCCGCAGCCGAAGCTGAAATATCCAGACGGGCAGCGACCACCTTACGGGCTTCGAAAACCATTTTGCGGGAAGTATTTCCTACTTTCACGATTTCACCGACAGCTTCGATATAGTCGCCGGCATATACCGGAGCCAAAAACTCCACATTGTCATAGGCCACAAAAAGACCTTCGTCTCCGTCATGCATAATCAGCAGTTCGGTCGCAACATCGCCGAATAAATGCACCATATGAGCTCCATCCACCAAATTTCCGCCATAATGAGCATCTTTAGCGCTCATCCGAAGTCTTATCATTGATTTTTCCATATTTTTAAATTAACCGGAACAGATCTACACCCATCCCTTTCGATTACACCTCTTTTTTACCTTTTACTTTTTACCTTCCCCGCTCTTTACTTATAGCTTTTTGCCTCTTCGCCTTTCGCTTATCTCCTATCCTTTCACTAAAAAATCCACGAATATTCCGGGAGTCTTTATCAGCTCGGGATACAAATCTCCGGTTTCTACCAACTCCTGCACTTCCGCAATAACCAAATCGGCAGCCGTCGCCATCAGTGGATTGAAATTCTGAGTCGTACCTTTATAGACTAAATTTCCGGACTCATCCCCTACACTAGCACCGATCAAAGCCACATCCGCCCGCAACGGTTTTTCCAGCAAATAATCTTTACCGTCGATATTCAGTACTTGTTTACCTTCTGCTACCAGGGTTCCGATACCTGTCGGAGTCAATACTCCCCCCAAACCGGCACCACCGGAACGGATCCGTTCGGCTAAAGTACCCTGCGGACTGAATTCGATCTCCAGTTCACCACTGTTCATTTGTTCACTCGTACATGGATTCGTACCGATATGCGACACGATCACTTTCTTCACCTGCTTGTTAGCGATCAACTGTCCGCATCCTTTATCCGGATAGGCGGTGTCGTTCACGATGAGAATCAGATTTTTCACTTCCGATTGAGCCAAAGCGTTAACGATTGCGTTAGGTGTCCCGTTAGAAAGAAACCCGCCAATCATAACCGTCATCCCATCTTTTACCTTTGCTACTGCCTCTTCCTGACTTGAACTGAAAAAAGTTGACAGTTTTGAGAGCACAAATCAAAAGAGTCAAT
>ENA-OXEG01001636-OXEG01001636.1-human-gut-metagenome-genome-assembly--contig:-NODE-1636-length-10476-cov-6.445351_pt1 | contig 10476 bp, 6 predicted proteins | sample MGYA00249355_ERZ652243 | MGnify/ENA primary metagenome ERZ652243 (study PRJEB26925, sample SAMN05826944) | human gut metagenome | biome: ENVO:2100002; feature: ENVO:00000062; material: ENVO:00002003... | reverse complement strand
CCTATTAAGTCGTCGGCAGCGTCAGATGTGTATAAGAGACAGGTGCAGTCACAGTTATCATACTATATTGCGATTGTTGCACAGCTTTTTACAATTTTGAGTGGTGGATTGATCTATCTGATGCTTCGTATGGAAACGAAAGGCCCGATTCTGGAAAAAATTTCCAATACATCCGAAGATTATCTTGGAACAAAAGCACTGTTTCCGGTAAAATCATTACTTATTTGGGGCGGAATACAGTTGCTTGCTTTGATTTTAAATTTTGCCGGAGCATTGCTCAAGGAGAAAAAAAGATCAGGCAGACATCAGGAAATGTATATTGCACCAGAGGAAATGGTGGGTGATCGAAGAAGTGGAATGCAGAGAACCGTAAAAACTCAGGCCACAGAATATGTTCCCCAAAGAAGAAATGAAAATAGAATAAAAAAGGATTGGGGGATGGATCAACAAAGGAGCAGAATGCAGGGACGGAGTACCTTTTCAGGTGCGATCCGTGGCCTGCAGAGAATGTATGAAAAAAAGGTCTATCCAATGAGTATGGGAGAAGCTGTATGGATCTGTTCAGATGGTGTACATATCTTTATGACGAAGGCAGATCAGAGTATAGAACATGAATTGCTTGCAGAGGTGTTTTATGTCGCAGAATATGAAGAATACTGGCTGACACCGGAGAAAAAAAGAATGGTTTTTCTTGAAAGCGGACAACCGTTAGGTGAAAAAAGAGAGTATTATATCCCGCGTGGAACGATCATTCAGGTAAGCTACAGCAATAATATGGAACCAATGAGATTTGAACTTGCATAAAAGAAAGAAGGCAGAATCATGAATTACGATGAGACAGTTTTTGTAAATCCAGACAAATTAGGATTGGATGAAGGAGATACTTTAGATGAACTATACAGAAAATTAGGGAAAGTCTATTATGAGGGAGCATTTGAAGATCCATTACCGCAGTTATTACCTTTATTTGATAAAATTACAAAAATAAAAGGCTTGTCTGCAGGCAGGGGTCAGCAGAAAAGGGACGACGTTCCTGCACAGAGATATTGTCCTTCCTGTGGAAAATTAATTGATGGTCAAGACAGATTTTGTGGTGGATGCGGATACGATTTAAATGATGTCGGGGTCAAAAGCCCCCGACTTTGATGCCTACGGATTGCTCCGTGCTACGCACTCCCACAATCCTACCCAATATTCGCATATCGTGGGATTATCATCCCACTTTTATGCTCATATCGGGGCGGGTCCTAAGGTCTTTCACCCACCTATGAGCAAGCTCATGTGGGCTTAGACCTTTTGACCCTGGCATCATAATATTCCGATACAGCCACAAAGAACGCGTCGACATTTTCCCATTTGGACATCGGAGGAATATCACATCCGGAGGTTTTCCTTATTGACTGTATTTCCAAAATGATATCCCATCGCACCGATGGATGCAAGCGGATTTGTCATCTCAGTCGCAGTGTTGCCGCAGAATAAAATCAGGGCGTGCAAAAAATGATTTCTCATCCTTCACACGCCCTGATTATTTCCGATAATCCTTTATTTTTCCGCGAAACACGCAGACATTTTTCATTCGCCCTTTAACAGGCTGCTGTCCTCGAAGTAATTGATCTTCATCGCTGCCTTGACATCCTTTAAGGTTTCCGCAGCCTTTGCTTCTGCAACCTCACTGCCCTTTTTCAGAATGTCGTAAACATCCGTCAGATGCTCTTCCCAGTATTTTCTTCTCTCACGGATCGGCGCAAGCTCAGACTGCATAACGTTGTTTAAGAACTTCTTCACTTTGACGTCGCCCAGACCGCCCCGCTGATAATGTGCTTTCAATTCGTCCAGATTCTGGTAATCCGGTAAAAACTCTGCAAAATGCTCCGGTCTGCAGAATGCATCCAGATAGATAAATACAGGGTTTCCGTCTACGTTGCCGGGATCCTCCACACGCAAATGATTCGGATCTGTGAACATGCTCATAACCTTTTTCTTCACATCTGCTTCTGTGTCGGATAGATAGATACAGTTGCCAAGGGATTTGCTCATCTTCGCCTTGCCGTCGATGCCGGGCAGTCTTAGGCATGCCTTATTGGAGGGCAGGATGATCTCAGGCTCTGTCAGGGTGTCCCCGTAAACGCTGTTGAACTTATGTACGATTTCCTTACACTGTTCCAGCATCGGCAGCTGGTCTTCGCCAACCGGAACAGCAGTTGCACGGAATGCAGTAATGTCCGCAGCCTGGCTGATGGGATAGCAGAAAAATCCAACCGGAATGCTTGCTTCGAAATTACGCATCTGGATCTCTGCTTTAACGGTAGGGTTTCTCTGTACTCTGGAAACCGTTACCAGATTCATATAGTAAAAGGTCAGCTCTGTCAGCTCCGGAACCATCGACTGAATGAAAATCGTTGCCTTTTCCGGATCAAGGCCGCATGCCAGGTAATCCAGCGCTACCTGTAAAATGTTCTGACGTACCTTTTCCGGATGCTCTGCATTGTCTGTCAACGCCTGTGCATCCGCAATCATAATATAAATCTCGTCAAACTGACCGGAATTCTGCAGTCTTACACGCTCCTTCAAAGAGCCTACATAATGGCCCACATGAAGACGTCCTGTGGGGCGATCCCCCGTTAAAATAATCTTTTTGCTCATATGCCTGTCCCTCTCGCTTCTCTTGGGATACTACAGTGCTGTCTGCAGCCTGCCGCATCCTGATAAACCTGCAGTCTGTTGGTTTCAACAGCTGCAGCTCTTTCCAATTATATCCCGTAAAAAGCACAGAGTCAACAGTTGCGTATATTCGCATCTGTTGACTCTAAACAGGTTACAGTTCTGTGGTTCAACCTGCGCCGATCAGTCCTCGTGTTTCGCACTGCGCCGCTGGATCCACTTTACAAGCTCCACGATGGGAACTACCAGCACACTCAAAAGTAGTGCAACGAGATACTCTGCAGGCTCCACACTCGTAAAGCCAAATGCCCCGGCAAGCAGCGGGATCTCACACACTGCAGTGGTTGCAAGCAGCGAAACCACTGCCGCTCCAAGCAGAAGCCAGTTTTTTGAGCCAAGCTTGAAAATACTTCCTCTCTGGGAACGCATATTCATGCTGTGGAAAATTTCCGCCATTGACATTGTGACAAACGCCATCGTAGTGCCATGGGCGCTGTTTGTGATGGTCCATTCTCCGGTTTCCATGAAATGTCCGATAAAATAGGAAACCATGACAAGTGCTGTTACCAAAAGTCCCTGATAAGCAATATCAAAGCCCATTCCATCTGCAAAAATCCCGGCCTTCGCATCTCTGGGTTTGCGCTTCATAATGTTCGGCTCTGCCTTTTCCGTACCCAGTGCCAGCGCCGGGAAGCAGTCCGTTACAAGATTGATCCACAGAAGATGCACCGGCTGCAGAATCGTAAAGCCCAGAAGTGTCGCAAAGAAAATACTCAGCACTTCACTCATATTGGAGCCTAACAGAAACTGGATTGCCTTCCGGATGTTGTCATAGATTCTGCGGCCCTCTTCCACCGCGCCGACAATCGTTGCAAAATTATCGTCCGCCAGCACCATATCTGCCACATTTTTGGTCACGTCCGTTCCTGTGATGCCCATTCCGATGCCGATGTCCGCAGCCTTGATGGAGGGCGCGTCGTTAACGCCGTCACCGGTCATTGCCGTCACATAGCCGGCATTTCTCCAGGCGTTTACAATACGGGTCTTGTGCTCTGGCTGTACGCGGGCATAAACGCTGATGTTCCGGAACTTCTCTGCAAATTCTGCATCATCCATTTTTTCCAGCTCTGCTCCGGTCACTGCCAGGCTGCCATCCTGCAAAATACCAAGCTCTTTTGCGATCGCTGCTGCCGTATCCACATGGTCGCCCGTGATCATAACCGGTCGGATACCCGCTTCCCGACATTCGTCAATTGCTGCCTTTACCTCCGGACGCACCGGATCAATCATGCCGCACAGTCCCAAAAAGCAAAGCTCCTGCTCCAGCAGATCCGCATCCTCGCTTTCCGGTTTTTTCGTCCAGACTCTCTGTCCGCATGCCAGCACACGCAGTGCCCGATCTGCCATGGACTTATTTGCCTGCAAAACCTTTTTCCGATATTCTTCTGTCATGGGCAGAAGCTGTCCATCCTCCAGATAAAATGCACAACGGGTGAGAACCACATCCGGCGCCCCTTTTGTAAACTGAATGTAATCGTCCTTGCGTTTATGGACTGTGGACATCATTTTCCGTCCGGAATCAAAGGGAGCCTCCATCACACGGGGCATACTCTGTTTTAAAAGATTCTTATCCTGCCCGATCCGGTTCGCCCAGACAACCAGGGCAGCCTCCGTCGGTTCACCTGTCACACTGCCGTCTGCATCCAGCTCTGCATCACTGCACAGTGCCATTGCTGCCGAAAGCTCCTTCTCTTCTGCTCCGAAGGAATCTACAACTGTCATCTGGTTCTGCGTCAGCGTTCCGGTCTTATCCGAGCAGATCACCTGCGCACAGCCAAGAGTTTCCACTGCAGTCAGCCGGCGGATGATCGCGTTTCGTTTTGACATGTTCGTTACACCGATGGAAAGTACCACTGTCACAACTGCCGCAAGTCCTTCCGGGATCGCCGCCACTGCAAGGGAAACCGCAATCATAAAGGAGTTCAGCGCAACCTCAAAATTCAGGCTGCCTGCCCGGATCATCTGAATCGCAAAAACCAGTACGCAGATTCCGATCACCAGCTTTGTCAACACCTTCGAAAGCTGTGTCAGTTTTCTCTGCAGCGGTGTCTGTCCTTCCTGAGCCTGAGACAGCGCATCCGCAATTTTTCCCATTTCCGTATCCATACCGGTGGCCGTTACGACTGCCACAGCACGTCCATATACGATCGTGCTTCCCATATAGACCATATTTTTACGGTCGCCCAGAGGCACATCCCGTTCCCCGTCTGCCAAAAAGATCTGATCGATCAGCTTCGTGACCGGCACGGATTCTCCTGTCAGTGCAGCTTCCTCCGCTTTCAGGCTTGCGCTTTCCAGAATCCTTGCATCCGCCGGAACCGCATCCCCTGCTTCCAGACAGATGATATCCCCCACCACAAGGTCTTTGCTCAAAATCGAGGACATTTTCCCGTCCCGCACAACCTTTGAGGTGGCCGCTGCCATGTCCTGCAGCGCTTCGATCGCCTTTTCCGCCTTGCTTTCCTGATACACACCCAGCACGGCATTGATCAGGACCACTGCCAGGATAATGATGACATCCGCAAAGCTGTCATTTTCCAGGACTGCAAGCACACCGCTGATGGCCGCTGCCGCCAACAGGATCACGATCATCGGATCTGCCACCTGTTCCGCAAACCGGCGCAGCAGGGATTTTCCCTTCGCCGCTTTTAACTCATTTGCCCCGTTCTGCAAAAGCCGCTCTGCCGCTTCTTTTTCCGTCAGGCCGCTTTTTTGGCTGTTCAGCTCCTGCAGTACCTGTTGTGAGTCTTCACAATAATACTTCATTCTTTTTCCTCCCGATGGTGTTTTTCGTACAATAGATCTCTCACTTCGTGATCGCTCTATTGTCTTAAATCACAAAAGACCCAAATACTGCTTTGCAAAAAGAAAACAGTATCTGAGTCTCGCAATTTAAAACAAGCCAGATCGGCATAGGATCGGGGTTGTTGACTTGTTACGCTGATGCAAAGGCGATCCGCCGGCTCTGTTTTATTCCGGCAGCTGCACTTGCTGCGCTCGCTACTCCCTCACAGGGAATTTTGTTTAGCAGTAAGGTTATCATATGCAAAGTCTTCTGTCAATATACATGCCGGTAAAGTTTTGGTGAAATTTTTTGTCCTCTTTCGCTGCGGTTTGACCGGAAATCCTTGTTTTACAGCCGTTCCATCAATGCGCCGCCTGCGCGCAGCACCCCATTCTCATAACCTCTTGCAAACAGCACGCTGCCCTCTGTCTCTACATCGGTCTCTTTTCCGGATGCGTTCAACACAACCCGAAGCCTGCTGCCCTCTGCCCCGGTTTTGACATATTCCACCACCCGGTCAGAGCTGTTATTATTTTCAAATGTGATTTCCATGCTGCGGGCCGCAGGCTCTTTTCGAAGGGCTATCAGCTGCTTTACCTGCTCCGTAATCTCTGCATAGTTTCCCTGTTCGATCTGATCCCATGGCATACAGCGTCTGCAATCCGGGTCAGCGCCGCCCTCTATCGCGATTTCCGTCCCATAATAGATACAGGGACTTCCAGGCATTGTAAAGAGCATTGCAAGCTGCTGGAAAAAGAGATCCTGATTTCCACCTGTCTGATGGATCAGCCGATCTGTATCATGGGAATCCAGAAGGTTAAACAAAACCTCTGTCGTCTGACGCATATAACGCACCAGATTTTCATGAATCGCCTCTTCCAAATCCGATTTCGTCTTTTCCGGCTGATACCAAAACTCCCGGATGGCTGCAGCAAAGGGATAGTTCATAACGGCGTCGAATTCGTCCCCGCCAAGCCACGGCATTGCGTCATGCCAGATTTCCCCCAGCAGATAGAAATCCGGTTTTAACTGCTTTGTCATCTGCCGCAGCTCACGGCAGAACAGATGGGAAATTTCGTTTGCAACATCTAACCGAAGTCCATCAATGTCAAATGTCTCAATCCAATAACGAACGGTATCCAAAAAATAGTCCCGCACCTTTTTTTCACTCGTATTGAGCTTTGGCATCCGCTCCGCAAAGGCAAAGGAATAATAGCGTCCATCCCGGGTGCTGCCCTCCTGCTCCCGACAGGGCCAGCGATTGATCATAAACCAGTCATAATAGGGGGACTGGGGTCCCTTTTCCATCACATCCCGCCACGGTAAAAAGTTACTGCCGCAATGGTTGAATACACCGTCCAACATCACGCGGATGCCTCTGTCATGGGCCTCCTTAACGAGCAGCTTCATAGTCTTTTCATCTCCGAAGCCCGGATCGATCTTCCGGTAATCTGTCGTATCATATTTATGACTTGAGGGAGATTCAAACACCGGCGTCAGGTACAATCCGGTAATACCAAGCTCTTGTAAATAAGGAAGCTTTTGACGGATCCCATCCAGATCGCCGCCATAAAAATCGAGATTACTTACGGTATGGTATCCCCAGGGCTTTACCCAGTCCGGATCATTTTCTTTGTTGCCGTTGCAAAAGCGCTCCGGAAAAATCTGATACCAGACCGTCTCCCGCACCCACTTTGGCGTCACGTTGATATCCACCGAATTCATCCACGGAAACGTAAAGCACTGTCCCAGCTGTCCGTTTTTCACATCCTCTGGCGAATGAAAGCCATCCTCAAAATAAAAAACCCGTTCTGCTCCTGCCTGCAGCTCGAAGAAATACCGGCACCGTTTATAGGGAGGCTGCACGGGAATTTCCCACCAGAGGTGCTGGGGCAGACGCATTTTTGTCACGATTTCCTCCCGACTGCCTTCCCAAGCCTCGTTTCCGCCCAGAATACCGGTAGAAAACGGGTCGCCATAATGAATCCAAACCTGTTCCACTTCTTCTCCGGTCTGCAGCCCTACCATCAAAATTTCCTCATTCAATGCATAGCAAAACTGCTGTGACGCTCTATGATAAACCGCTTCTAAATGAATCATGTTCAGACCTCCTTTTTTCAGGCTGCATCCTTTCGAACTGCAGCCGATCTCATTTCAATGCATTTCCAGTCCATACTTTTCCTGCAGCTGCAACAGGGTGATGTCGTGTTGAATATGCTCCGACAAAATTTTCACCATCAGCCCATTGTTGCTGACCGTACCGCTCCAGTTGGCAAATGCACCGCAGTCCGCTGTCAGCGTCATCTGCCTGTCTGTCACAAGCATCAGACGGGAGGGCTGATGTGCTGTCAGCATTCCTCCGTGGGTATAAAACTCCACATCCTCCCGGTTCAGTCCAAGATCATAAAAGGAAAACGCAACGATCCGCACGCCTTTTTCCTTTAGCCGATGGAAGGTCTCTGCAAAACAGGAAAGATCAAAATCTGCATTCAGATAAACCTCCTCCCGGGCATCCTCCAGAAGCTTCCCTGCCCTTGCCATCGCCGTTTCAAAGCCCCGGAATACGAAATGCACCTCCGGCTGCTTCGCCGTCTCATATTCTTCCAGCTGTTGCCTGGCGAGAGAAAGGTTCGCTGTCATTTCCGCCTGCATCCGCCCCAAAAGCACCTCCGGCTCCTGGGCGGCATACAGTGCTGTCTGATCCGGAACCAGCTCCACCATCCCCTTATCCAGCATGTGCTCCAACGCATTGTAAATAGAAGGGCGTGCAATTGCGATTTTTTTTGCCAGCTGATAGGCAGACATGGGCTCAGAACCGATCAATGCCATATAAATCTGTGCTTCCAGCCTTGAAAAATTCAGATGTTCCAGGGTTTCCTGCAGCTTCATCGTTCGCTTTCCTTTCGTTGTATATTTTATGCAACTATATATAGCATAAACTTTTGCCATATGCAAGTATTTTTTTGATTTCCCTGAAAAGGAAGAACATCCGGTGCAGATTTTTCTATTGTCATGAATAAAAAAGGAGCGGTCGGCAGTTCCGATCGCTCCCTCTTTCGTATTTTATTAGTTACAGTTCACTCGTACCTTTTATTGCATGCGCTATATTTTTACAGGTATCTCATCTTTCTCACCGTCTGCACAAACTCTATATTGGTTTTCGTCTTTGCAAACAGATCCAGCACCTTATCCACAGCTTCATCGGATTTCATACCATTCAACGCGCGGCGCACCACGTTGATTGCTTCCATCTCCTCTGCACTCAGCAGCAGATCTTCTCTTCTCGTGCTGGTTTTGGGGATGTCGATGGCAGGGAAAATTCTGCGTTCAGACAGCTTTCGATCCAGCACAAGCTCCATATTACCGGTTCCTTTAAATTCCTCGTAAATGACATCGTCCATCCTGGATCCGGTGTCCACCAGTGCAGTGGCCAGAATCGTCAGGCTTCCGCCCTCGCGCATATTGCGGGCTGCACCAAAAAAGCGCTTCGGCATATGCAATGCCGCCGGGTCAATACCACCGGACAGGGTACGTCCGCTGGGCGGAACCACCAGGTTGTAGGCACGGGTCAGGCGGGTAATACTGTCTAACAGGATCATAACGTCTTGTTTATGCTCGACCAGACGCTTTGCACGCTCAATAACCATTTCGGAAACTCGTTTATGATGTTCCGGTAATTCGTCAAACGTGGAATAGATCACTTCAACATTCGGCCCTGCCACCGTCTCCTTCATGTCCGTTACCTCCTCCGGACGTTCATCGATCAGGAGAATGATCAGATGCAGGTTCGGATAATTTTTCTTTACCGACATGGCCACTTCTTTTAATAGGGTTGTCTTACCAGCCTTCGGCGGGGACACAATCATACCTCTCTGTCCTTTACCGATGGGGCTTAACAAATCCATGACCCGCATCGCCACCGGGCAGCCGAAGCGTTCCATTTTTAGTCTGCTGTTCGGAAAGATCGGCGTCATATCTTCAAAGTTGCTTCGTCTGGATGCTTCCTCTGTGGTATAACCATTGATTGTCTTGACATAAAGCAGAGCGGAAAATTTTTCATTCTGTGTCCGCACTCTGGTATTTCCCTCTAAAATATCGCCTGTCCGCAAATTGAACCGACGAATCTGGCTGGGTGCCACGTAAATATCATTATCTCCCGGCATATAATTATCCGAGCGGATAAAGCCATAGCCCTCAGCCATGACCTCCAGGATACCCTTTACCGTAATGCCGCTGTCCAGCTCTGTCGGGAACTTGTCATCCTCTGGACTCTGAATCGGTGCAGTTCCACGATTATACGGACTGTTGTAGCGCTCATTATAACGAGGTGCAGGCGCGCTCACACGGTTCTGTGCTTCTTCTGCCACAGGCGCAGCAGCACGGGGCACTGCAGCTGCAGTATTTTCCCGCACACCATTGTTGTCACGGCTTCCTGTCCGTCCATTATGATAAGAACCATTGCTGATGAAGCGTTTTCCTGTTCTCTGCTGCCGCCTTTCCTCCCGATCCCCTGCTCTGCTCTCCGGTTCTGCCCCACCGTCATGAGAATCCTGCTTTTCCACTGCGCCCTTCTCCGGGGTATCCTTGCGCTCTGCCGCATCCCTCTTCGGAACATCTTCCCGCTCTGCTGCGCCCTTCTCCGGGGCATCCTTGCGCTCTGCTGCGTCCCTCTTTAGAGCATCCTTGCGCTCTGCCGCGTCCTTCTCCGGGGCATCCTTGCGCTCTGCCGGGCGGCTCTCCGGGACGCTGCGTTCTGTTTTGATTTCTGCATTCTCCTGGGCATCCAACCTCAGCATCGCATCAATGACTTCCGCCTTTTTCATTGTAGAAAGTCCTTTTATCCCCCTTGCTTTTGCAATCTCCTTCAGATCATGCACTGCCAGAGATTCATATTTTTCTCTTATCATTTTTTCCTCTCATTTCTGCGCACGCTTTTTGCGCATGTCGAGTTTGTGTCAAGTGCGCGC
>ENA-OXEG01001620-OXEG01001620.1-human-gut-metagenome-genome-assembly--contig:-NODE-1620-length-10559-cov-5.412319_pt1 | contig 10559 bp, 10 predicted proteins | sample MGYA00249355_ERZ652243 | MGnify/ENA primary metagenome ERZ652243 (study PRJEB26925, sample SAMN05826944) | human gut metagenome | biome: ENVO:2100002; feature: ENVO:00000062; material: ENVO:00002003... | reverse complement strand
CTCATATACATCCAGTCGCCATCCTTTCAAAATATTGTCCGTCGGGCAAAGCTCTACCTCCACCGCTTGTACATATGATCCATAGTTTTCAGGATCAGTAAAATAGATGTCCACGTCCTTAATTTGATAATCTATTAACCATGTCATTGTTACATAGAGGTACACTTGCTCACTTTGATGCATCTCCATACCCTTCGGGAAAATAATTTGAAGCGTTCTCATATTAACCGATGCACTAGCAGCATCCTCATCTGGGAAACATTCCTGTGTCGGCTTAAGAATTCTACTATTATCCCCCTTCTTTAACACCACTTCTATGTCTAACGTCTTCTCTTGCCACGCCGTATATGCACCCAGTGTAATTGGCATATAGAACGCTCCTACTGTAGCAACATCTACATTGGCCAGCCTGATTGTCCATTGAATTCTCTGTCTCACTGCTACCTGATTTGCTACATCATTTCCTGCTTTTATCAAGTTCACATCAAACTTTTCAGATATAACATGTAAGCTTTTATTCCTTCTTTCTACTTTTTCAATGCAGTTTAAATAGTCGTTCACTTTATTGGGAATCTTTACATTCGGGGCATCCATTTTCATCAGATATACGAAAAAATGTACTGACAGCAACAATGACACCATTAGAAATATCCCAAATAGCGTTTTTGCAATCGGATCTGGAAGCGCGACAATCTTACAAAGCACCTCTAAAAATGAGGTAAGCGTTAACATCCACGAAGCTATTACACTTATGTATCTTCCAATAGTACCCATCTTGTCCTCCCTCAAATTATGCTCTCTGTTTTCTTCTTAAGTAAGCGCTTCCCGTCCTATCACGCTCGTGAAATCCCCCATTATAAAATAGATACAAAAGCTGATGTCACCATCCATTAACGGCGTATATTGATATACCAGCTCTTGTTATTAAACAAATCCTGTCATAGCTGTGCATCTTATTTACTTAGATCGCGACGATATCGTTAATCCGCTTCCGATTAATAATTGACGTGCCCTGACACATGAATTATTTGAGAAGAGTTATTTCTAACTGCCAGTACATAGTTTCCTCTTTGCGTCACCTCAATCGCTTCATCAAAACTACCACTCTTTGTATTTAGGCCATAAAACAAGTTATCCGGAGCAATTAGGCCAAAGTCTACGCTTGCAGAAAACGGGGAATATGTTGCCTTAATTGTTACCACTTCTCCAACTTCCAACGGAAAACTGCTCTTCGCTTTCACTGTTGTATTAGCTGGAACATCCATGTTAAAACTTCCTGTCGCGTCCACTGCGTAAGTTATCACTCCGCCTTGATATTCCGCTGCTTTCGTGCTAACTCCAAGGCAGGATACTACGATAGCCGACAGTAAAACTAAACTCAAAAAGCTCTTTGTTTTCATTTGCTCGTGCTCCTTTCGGTAAGTCAATAGTTCTCAATTTATGTGTTCTTCCAAAGGCTCTCGTTCATATTTTGAAGATAAGATTTTCTGCCTCAAATGTAAACCACATACAGTTTACATTTGAGCAATTAGTAATTGCATCTTAATTTTATATTTTTATATAGGTCAACCGTGAAATGCTGATAAAATCTAACCCTTTCCTCATCAACAAAAGTTGTCAAAAGCATCGCTGTCTTTTCTTGCAAGGATTCACCAATTTACATCGAAGTCGTCTTTACCTGTTACATTTACCTCGCTCCCTGATATATTCCCCATGGAGATTGGCTTTTTGGGCTGCTCCACTAATAGCATTACGCTAAGAACGATTACTGCAACTGCCAAAACAGCCATAAGGACTACAAACACAGTCTTTCTTCTACTCTCCTGTTTTTCTATTATCCTCTTCTGCATTGGTGTCTCGTTTTGATTTGGTTTTGGCGCATCGTTATGAAGCAAATATTCTAAAGATACGCCATACAGGTTCCCCAAAAACTTCAAATTATCTGTAGACGGAACTGCTGCTCCCACCTCCCATCTTGAAATAGCCTGCCTGGATACATTCATCATCTCCGCCAATTTCATTTGCGATAAGCCTTTTTCCTTTCGCAAAGAAATCAGTTTCTCTTCTAATTTCACTTTTATGCCTCCCAAATAGGATCACTGCTTTTAAATATGGTCAATTCTTCTTACCATTAACATTCTCGGTTTATTCACCTTCTGCAATAGTTTTTCTCATTTTCATTTTTATCTCGAATATTCTTCGTTTTCTTTGCTCAGTCGTACACATCCCCCGTTCCATCTATCTATATTTCCATTTCAGGATTTACTACATTCCGTTGCCCAATGGTTGTATTTATCATACCGCAAAGTTAGCGTTTTGTCGACAACCCGGCATCAATATTGATAGCCGTCTAGAGGGAAGAGGGCGCGGTATTTGCATCTCACACGCGCCCCTTTCCATTACGGCACAAATCTACAAATGCACTGCAGCAGCGTCACGCAGAGCTCCTGATATAGATCCTCATCAAAAATTCCGTTTATCTTTGCTTCTCTAAAAAGGAGCGGGCGATAGAGCCTCAATATTTTTTCCTTTGCCTGTTCATCCCCCTCCTGTGCTAAAAGCAGAAGTGTCGCAAAATTCACTTAGATGCTTTTCCCTCCTTTTCGCTCTTCACAATGAACTCCTTGATTTTCCGAATTGCCCTATAATAAACTGCGGCAACCCCCTGATAACCGAGGCCAAGTTCAGTCCCGATTTCAGCAAAGCCCCGCATATCTACTACACGAGCAAAAATGATATAGCGTTCGCGTATGCTGAGTCGCTTCAGTGCCTCTTCCAATGCCTCATTCTGAATCTCCCCTCCTATATTCATCACATTCTCATAACTTGTCTCTCCATCTTCAAACACCTCGTCAGTATCGACTATTAGCTCATGCGTCCGTACATGCTCAGTCTTTTTCCAATAGTCAGTTTTCTTTCGACGAATCGCCGTAATTAGATATGCCGTAAATCTATTCTGGACAGCGTTACTGTCAAATGTATCTTTCTTTTTAGATGTCATACGACTCCTCCAACGTCCAATTTTTTTAAAATTAGACGATATGGCGGATCTCGACATCGCGTTAGGACATTTGCTACACTTGCTTTTGCAAGCGGATCTCTGCATTGTGCACAGCTATAAAAGCAAAATGTTGTGTCTGCATACTTTCTTTGATCTGTTTATACACGCGCAGGGCATTTCTCCTCTCACAGCACACAAAAAAGCTGATGCGGTACTCATAAGTTATGTGTACCGACATCAGCTTTTTGTTGCTGAAAATATCTAAATTTATCTTTATGGTTCAGATCATATTGAGAGAGTCTACGTGAACATGGAATAGATCACTTCATGTTCGCCATGTAGTTCCGGCATGTCCTGTAGCCGGACAATGTCACCATACTCGCAGGATGAATCATCCGTCAGAACCCAAATAGTATGTTTTGAATATACCCCATTGTAAATGTCTGTTGTACATTGTTTTAAGTACAAATAGGACTTGCTCATAACTTCCAGAGGATACCATGTTGACCACTTTTGAAGTTTGAAAGTCGCGCCATCATAAGAAATATCCAAAACCGTTCCCTTTAGTGTACTCCCTTCTTTCTCTCCGGAATATACAAATAACACACGAACTTTTGCGTCCGATGCAAGTTTGACTTTCTTAATAAAATCTTCCCATAGCTCAGCTTTTTTAATCTCACAGAGATCCGTAATAATCACACATTTTTCACGCTGCAGCTGTTCAAGGGAAAAGTTACCACTATAAAGTCGCTCCATCGGGGTTAGTCGTTCTGCATACTTCCACAGGCAAAAGGCACTAAGCAGTACTAAAAAGCAAATTCCGAATGTTCTTCTCATTGTTAGGCTAAACTCCAATAGGAGTACGTGGTTCGATTTCCAGCATAAGGACAGTCGTATATAGTATGCTCATATAAACCATACTCTCCCCATTTTGATGTTACCATTATTGTACTTCCCACGCTCTTGACAATGCCAGAATGATCTCCCAGTGTTTTACCATCTGTACCGACTTCGCTTCCAGTATTTCGATAGAATACTTTTCTACCCGCAGCAGCACTGCCAGCGTTTAAATAACTGCCATCAGTCATGTACGGAAAAGGATTGATAAGCCAAACATTGTTTTCAGGCGATTGGTCATGCCATGCATAAGAATGGCAATTATAGCGTTTGGTCGCACTCTTTCGCCGTATTGCATTAGGATAAAGCCTCGCCATTTCCAAATCAAGGTAATATACTTCATCATCAGAAAAGCCACTAGACGTCGTGAAATAGTAGTCATCATACCAGCCCTCTTTAAGTACTGTTCCATTTGGAGTCTGGACAATCGAAGCAGTACCATCTGTTGCATTCGTCTGGTTGGTAGACAAAACTGCTATGCTTTCACAAAGATATAATTTATCGGCCTCATCAAGTTGGTTGAAAAACGGTTCTATAAGAAGCAGGGTTTGAATTTTTCTTTTTTCAGTATGTTTCTGCATCTGTATATATGTCATATGCATTAACTCGGCGGAGCTGGCCAAAACATCTGCATTTTGATTACTATAGGTGTTTTTATATCTTGCGGCAAGCGCATCCGCCGCATCATCGCGCCTTTGCAATTCCTGTAATGCGTCACAATACTGCAAAACAGCATCAAATCCCTCTTCAATGCTATCATAAGCATACATGTTAGAAAGAAGCGGGTAATATAAAACTGCTTCGATAAGTGATTCCGTAGACATTCGGTGCAATGTTTCCTTTGGAATTTCGCAAGCAGCTATTTTACTCTGTAACGTCTCCAGCTTCTTCCATTCCTCCGTACCAGGTTGAATTGGGTATACATCCTTAATATTGAGTAGGAGACTATACTCAGACAAATCATATTGGAACTCTGCCTGAGCTGGAATGTAGAGCGGCACACAAAGAGCGATTGCTAAAATTAAGGTAATTAATCGTTTCATATTTTCTCTTCTCCATTCAGATTAACTCAATTAGTTTTTACAAATAATTTTTCTGGTGAAGGAATTTGCTTATCTTATCGTTACTACGCAAATATAGGCCGTATATATCTCACTTATCTCTTCTCGTCATCCTACTTAATTATTTTCCTTTTAAGTCAACATCTGGGATTTCACCGCCCTCTCGCTCGTCTAACTCTAGAGTTTCACGTTGGGTTGTTTTAAGGATTATTTCATCAAGATTAACCATATATCATTTTACTCGTTCACGTACACCTACTGTGAATTGCTACTTCAACTTTTCACTTGAAACAGTCAAGTGAGAGGTATTCGTCATTTCTGTTATTCCAATTGAGTCCCCCCCTTTCTCATGTGGAAGAACATCTCTCTTCCAACTATATTTCCTGTTTTTAAAGTATATCAGTTTCTATCAAATGTAAACCGCTTACGGTTTACATCTATGCAATTTCAGATTGCTTTTTGAAAATCTTCAAAGGCAAGAAATAATTAAGCTTCAAATAACAGGCAGAACAAACATAAGCGTGGGGCTCTGTGTGATCGCCCTACGCTTTATACTTATACCTTTATGTTTCTTCTCCCCTTCTCATGTAAAATCAGGTTCAATTTTCTCCTCCTATAGCCCTACTGCAACCATGCAATGGCTCTATAACACGATTTAATCCCACATAGAAACTGCAAATTGACAAAATGCAAACTTGATGTGGTTTACATTTCCTCAGTTTTTTCTTAATTTATAGCCGTAAAACTTCTTGTTGTTACAATCCCCATTGTGCATACCGACCGGTACATGGCAGTCTAATCGCATAAGTGCAAAGGCTCGTAGTAGTTAAGGATGATACTTAAAGTATCCCGCTACTGCGGGTCTTTTGTTCTCAATGAAATGTGTCAAAACAGGGCGGCCAATTATACACCAGTAGCTCAATCTATTAGATAATATAAAATGAGGTGTAGTTTCACCTTCTCTGTTCTGTTTTTGTTGCTTTTATACGTATTACATCCGTATAAGAGTAATATAGGAGGTATTCAGTTATGTTAATCGCAATCGATCATGGAAACAGTGCGACACGTTTATAGCTGAAAAGGCTATGCACGGCAGAAATGCCGGAGAACTGGTATTCCGAAGGATGGAACGATGGGGTAACTCCCTGAAACGTCCTCGCTAAAACTCCGACTGGCTTTGAAACAGGCAAATGTAATGGGTCAGAAGCTCGGGGAAGTCGGCTGAAAGCTGCCCTTGGTAAATCTAACATATCGGGAAACATCTCCAGAGGTGGAGGTCGCAGCCTATAGGCCGGGCGTCTATAACAGTCTATGGTTAGAATGTAGTGTAAAAGACTACTGACAAATCTCCGAATGAACGGGTCTATACGTGGAACATATAGAAATGTATGTAGCGCAATTGCGCGGCGTGTGTGGATGAGTAGGAAATGTTACTACGAAAGTCCATATTGAGTTACAGGCTCTTTTCAGCACGCAGGCTCATAGGAGAAACCTAATGACCAATGTAAAGATAGGAATATCGGAACGTGGTAAACCTTGGATGTGGAGGCGTTTGTCCGCCTACGAAACAGTAACAGCGAAAGTTGCCTTGATATAAGCTGTTTTAACCAAGGTGAAAGTGGTGGCACAGTACTAATGAAGCTGTGATAATAAGCAGATGAGGGATAGCCACCAGTCAAGGATTATAACAATATTGAGCAAACTGGTAAACGTAGCTTCCGGGTAAGACAAAGAAAATTGTCCTCAGCTATGAAAGGGGATGATGCCTATGTTGATTTCGGAAAAAACGGCACTCAAAAAGGCTAAGAAGCTTCGCCATGCTGAGTATTATGACATGACGGAAATATTTGATAAGCTGTATGCAGACAGCGTTAATGGCAAGGTGTTTGTCGGTTTAATGGACATTATTACTTCAAATGCAAATATCATGCTTGCGTACAGAAACATCAAGCGAAATACCGGCAGTCATACGGCAGGAGTAGACGGCAAAGACATTCGTTATCTTGAAAACCTGGGTAGTGATGAATTTTGCGCGTTGATTAAGCGGAAGTTTCAGTGGTATCGACCGCACCCAGTCAAACGGGTAGAAATACCAAAGGGCAATGGAAAAATGCGCCCGCTGGGCATTCCCACGATTATTGATCGAGTTGTCCAGCAATGTATCCTACAAGTAATGGAACCTATTTGTGAGGCAAAGTTTCATGAGAGAAGTAATGGCTTTCGTCCAAACAGGTCGGTTGAAAATGCGATGGCTCAGTGTTATTTTCTATCGCAGGTATGCCATCTGCACTATGTAGTAGATATAGACATTAAGGGATTTTTCGATAATGTGGATCATACCAAACTTGTTCAGCAAATTTGGGCATTAGGGATTCGGGACAAAAAACTGATCTGTGTTATTAAAGCCATGCTAAAGGCTCCCATAAAAATGCCTGATAAGAGCGTAGTGATACCAACAAGAGGTACTCCACAGGGTGGCATTTTATCTCCCCTACTAGCAAACATTGTCCTTAATGAACTGGACTGGTGGATTGACAGTCAGTGGATCAGTATGCCGACAAAGGTTCAGTATAAGGCCCCATTTAACAAAAGCGGCGGACTGAACCAAGGAGACAAATATCGGGCGTTGAAGCGCACAAGATTAAAGGAAATGTATATGGTGCGATATGCAGATGATTTCAAAATATTCTGCAGAGATCGAACTGCGGCTATGAAAACATTCCATGCCGTAAAGCAGTGGATAGCGGATAGGCTTCATCTGGAAATCAATGAGGATAAATCAGCAGTCACTGATCTGAGTCGGAATTATACTGATTATATTGGCTTCAAATTTCGACTTAAAAATAAAGCTGGTAAACTTGTTGTACAGTCCAAAATGTGTAATAAGGCAAAGAACTCAGTTGAAAATGACCTGTGCAAAGCGCTTCGAGAGATTGGACACGCCAAAGACCATAAGGATGCTTTCAGAATGATTAGCAAATATAATTCTATGGTTATAGGCGTTCACAATTTTTACAACATTGCGACTGATGTATCTCTTGACATGGCAGATATTGCCTTCCATGTGAACACCCTCATAAAGCACAGATTCAACAGGAAAATATCAAAAGAGGGTTTGCCGCTAAGTAAATTCATATCAAAAGCCTATGGGGATAGCTCTCAAATCAGATACTTATATGGCCTTGCTATTATTCCCATAGGTTATGTCCGAACCAAAAAACCAATGCACAAACCATGTGCGATAAACAAATATACCGCTGAGGGACGAGTTCTGATTCACAGCTCGCTGCGTATAGATGTCAGCATTCTACATCGCCTAATGCGCAATGTGGATGCACACCGCAGTATAGAGTATAGTGACAATCGGTTATCCCTCTATGCAGCGCAACATGGAAGATGTGCGATAACAGGGAAAAGACTGGAATATGAAGAAATCCACTGCCATCATAAAGTGCCACGATGTCTGGGCGGGTCAGATGAATACACCAATCTGATAATTGTACATGAAAATGTGCATAGACTGATTCATTGCAAGAATCCTGATACTATAGCCAGCTACTTAGCTGTCTTGGAACTTAGCGCCACAGCAATCAAAAAAGTCAACCGACTGCGTATGAAGTGTGGTCTTGAAGCGATATTAGCATAAAAGCCTAAATCATACCGAAATTTCAGCCAGAGCAAAATATATTGTTATTATTCTTGATGGAACGCCGGATGAGGTGAAAGTCTCATGTCCGGTGTGAATCGGGGGAAAATCCGGAGATTACATCAAAGGATTACCTATCGATATAGCAAATCAAAACCGTCCATGCTAAGCCATTTACATCCGGGCTCATTCAGAGCGACGCACCGGGTTTTGGTACAGATTATCTTGCGTATCAGGGAAAATTCTACGCACTGACTGACCAGCGTATTCCCTATCGGCGGGACAAGACAGAGGATGAACGCTTCTTCATTCTTACCCTGTTTGCCATTGCCTATGAGATTGAGGCAACGGAACAATACAGTGACAATCTTATGCGCGTTCAGTTGGCAGTTGGACTGCCGCCGGCACATTTTGGTGTGCAAGCAAAACGGTTTACTGTCTACTTTGAGGGTCGCGGGGCAATCTCTTTTCAATTTCGCGGAAAGCCATATGCCATTTTTATTGAGGGTGCCACTTGCTTCCCACAGTCTTTTTCAGCTGCTGCCGCTACTGTGAAAAACCTTGCTTCGATTTCCAAAGTATTGGTGGTGGATATCGGCGGTTTCACCGCAGACTACGTGTGTCTCCGGAATGGTGTACCGGATATGGCTGCCTGCGACTCAATGGAAAGCGGCGTGATCCTGCTCTATAACCGCATCCGCACAAGAGCAAATGCTGAACTAGACACACTGTTAGAGGAAAATGAGATCGACCACATTCTGCGCGGTGAGGATAAGGATGCAACTCCGAAAATTGTCGCATTGATCGAGCAGGAGGCACAGGAATTTATTAACGATTTGCTCAGTGGTCTGCGCGAGCGAATGATAGAACTCAAGTCTGGCAAGGTGGTTTTCCTTGGTGGCGGTGCAAAGCTGCTGCGCCGCCAGATTGAAGTCTCCGGTAAGATTGGACAAGCTACCTTCGTGGAGGACATCAGTGCTAATGCCAAAGGTTACGAATATCTTTACCAGCTTCAGCACAGTGGGCGGTGATTGCCATGACTCCAAAAAAGGATCCCGGCAAATTTACGGTACGCTTCAACATTTGTGATCCTCAGCACAAAGCGGTGGTTGACCTGCTCAATCAGCAAGGCCGCAGCAAGGCACAATTTCTTACTAATGCAGTTCTTCACTACATCAACTGCACAGAAGCTCCAGAACTCCATGTACCAACCGTCCTAGATAAGAAATTTCTAGAGGGGCAAATTCGCACCATTCTGGAGGAGCATTCATGGAACGTAGAGGAAAACACGGTCAAACCACGTTTTCAAACCAGACATGAGCCTGAATGCAAGGATGCTTCGTTAATCAATACAACGGATTTGGAGCAATGGTTTGGCGGGCAGGATGGCATGTCAACTATCCTGAACTCGCTGCAAATGTTTGAGCAAAATTAAGGCTACAACGGATGTGGTTGGTTTCAACACTTTCTCAGGCAAACTTGAAATAACATCTCAACAAATGCTATCGCCCTGCCAGCATGAATACTGGCAGGGCGATTTGTGTCTTGTTACCTCTTATCTTTATTGCTATTCGTCGCAAAATCAAGTATCTTATTTCGCTTATAAGAAAGTATTCCTCTCTGTCCCTTTTTCATATACTTGCACTCTTCTGACGAAGCTGCAAAGCACAGTTCATTATCGGCATCAGTTTTAAACGTCACATATACTTTCTCTTCTTCGAAATGCGAAAAGCAGTAATCGAACCGGTAAAAATCGGGTAGTGATAGAAATCTTTTTCCTTTTCAACACCAATGATGGATGCTTCTACATCCTGTCGCTCAGCTAAACAGTTAAAGATAAAATCAACAAGCAAATATAAAAGCGTCACACCAGCTATTGTCACTACAATGACAGCAAGAATCTTAGCTATTAGAGAAATTGCATCTAAAAACATAGCAAAATATGTATCCCTTC
>ENA-OXEG01001619-OXEG01001619.1-human-gut-metagenome-genome-assembly--contig:-NODE-1619-length-10565-cov-7.001808_pt1 | contig 10565 bp, 8 predicted proteins | sample MGYA00249355_ERZ652243 | MGnify/ENA primary metagenome ERZ652243 (study PRJEB26925, sample SAMN05826944) | human gut metagenome | biome: ENVO:2100002; feature: ENVO:00000062; material: ENVO:00002003... | reverse complement strand
AGATGTAGCTCCGTCTCGTGGGCTCGGAGATGTGTATAAGAGACAGGTATTACACCTCGAAGCGCTCCACAGGCATCCGGGTCAGGTCTTTTGACTCCGACATCCTTTTACACAACCTTTACCCATTCCTAACCGGATCGTGATATCTTGCATTGCTCAAATGACTTATCATAAGTCTCGCAATGAGGCAGACAGCATATGGCTTCAGGCATTCACTATATTTCATTCATCAGCCCGGAACAGGATACTTCCGGCATCAAGGAGGAGAAACATTATGAAAAACAAACTGATCGCACTTCTTACAATGAGCGCACTGGCAGTTGGCACTCTGGCAGGCTGCGGCAATACTGCTGCAACAGATACAGCAGCAAGTGCAGCTGACACAGCAGCTGAACCCACCGTCGAGGCTGTCAGCACAGCAGCTGACGAGGCTGCTGACACAAGCGCAGACAGCGCAGATAAATATGCAGACCTTTCCGGTTCCGTCAGCATGTCCGGTTCCACCTCCATGGAAAAGCTGGCAAACGCAGTTGCAGAAAGCTTCATGGAAAAATATCCCAACGTGACCGTAACTGCTGAGTTCACCGGTTCTTCCGCAGGTATTGAAAGCGTCCTGGCAGGCAGCGTTGACATCGGTAACTCTTCCAGAAACTTAAAGGACGATGAAAAGAACGCAGGCGCCGCAGAAAACATCGTCGCAATTGACGGTATCGCAGTAGTTGCAGATCCTGCAAACAAGGTAGAAGACCTCACAAAGGATCAGCTGGTTTCCATCTACACCGGTGAAACAAAGAACTGGAGTGAGGTTGGCGGAGACGATCAGGCGATCGTTGTTGTTGGTCGTGAGGCAGGCTCCGGTACAAGAGGTGCATTTGAAGAGCTGCTGGACATCGCAGATGCCTGCGTTTACGCAAACGAACTGGATTCCACCGGTGCCGTTATGGCAAAGGTTGCTTCCACCCCCGGTGCGATCGGTTATGTTTCTCTCGATGTTGTAGATGATTCCGTAAAAGCTTTGAAGCTCGATGGCGTAGACGCAACGGAAGAAAATATTAAGGCCGGTAACTACGCACTGTCCAGACCCTTCGTAATGGCAACGAAAGGTGAAATCTCCGAGCAGAAGACCGAAGTACAGGCACTGTTTGATTACCTCAGCTCCGATGAGGGCAAGGCTCTGATCAAATCCGTTGGCCTGATCACAGTTGACTGACAACATTTCTTTTCCAAAACACTCCCTGCTGGATGCAGGCCCGGCAATGTCGGACCTGCATTTTCCGGTATTCTGTGCTTAACCGCATGGGAGATAACCTTTGATGAAAGGCAGTCTTCTGCAGGCTGCCTGCGGAATGGAGATTTTTATGAATTCTATTATCGGCAATAAAAAAGCAAGATCCGTGGTAGAGCAAACTGCTGAGATCATTTTTACCATCTGCGCGTTTTTCGCTGTTCTTGCAGTCATTTCCATTACAGTTTATATGTTTTTAAATGGTACTCCCGCCCTTACAAAGGTGGGACTTACAGAGATCCTGTTCAGCACAGTATGGAAGCCAACCGCTGCAGATCCCAGTTACGGCATTTTATACGTCATTTTGACCTCCATCGTCGGCACAACCCTTGCGATCCTGCTGGGCGTTCCCATCGGCGTCCTGACTGCTGTTTTTCTTGCAGAAACAGCGCCCAAGCCCCTCTCTAAAATCGTCCGCCCCGCAATTGAGCTGCTCGCCGGTATCCCTTCCGTTATCTACGGTCTGCTCGGTATCCTGTTGCTGTGTCCTGCAATGTATAAACTCGAGCAGAAAATCTTTGCAGGCTCTGCGACCCATCAGTTTACCGGCGGTGCAAACCTCATTTCCGCCGTGCTTGTCCTTGCGATCATGATCTTGCCTACTGTTATCAACATCAGCGAATCCGCCCTCCGCAGCGTTCCTGCCAGTTTAAAGGCAGCCTCCCTGGGTCTGGGTGCTTCCAAAATCCAGACGATTTTTCGTGTAACGATCCCGGCAGCCAAATCCGGTATCGCAACCGCCATCGTCCTCGGTGTCGGCCGTGCGATCGGTGAAGCAATGGCAATCAGCCTTGTATCCGGAAGCAGTGTCAACGCCCCTCTGCCCTTTCACTCTGTCCGCTTCCTGACAACCGCCATCGTTGCTGAAATGGGCTATGCAGCAGATTTACACCGTCAGGTACTATTCACCATCGGCCTTGTCCTCTTCGTATTCATTATGATCATTAACATGACCCTGAACAAAATTCTGAAAGGAGAAAAAGAGTAATGAGCACAGAGCTTACGGTCCCCGGTTCCTCCAGTATTTTAAACAAAAAAATCCGGTCTTCCGATCTCATTCTCACCGTTCTGATCGATCTGGCTGCGGCATTTTCCATCCTTTTACTGATCGCGATTATGGGCTATGTCTTTTTCAGAGGTCTGCCCCAGATCAGCCTTTCCTTCCTGACCTCTGTTCCCAGCACCATCAAGGGAACCTTTGGTATCGCCGGAAATATCGTCAATACGCTTTACATCATTATCCTTACCCTGCTGATCGCAACTCCCATCGGTGTCGGCAGCGCAATCTACTTAAACGAATACGCAAAGCCCGGAAAAATCGTCCGGCTGATCGAATTTACGACAGAAACCCTTTCCGGTATTCCTTCTATCATTTTCGGTCTGTTTGGTATGGTATTTTTCGGAACCACCCTGGGACTTGGCTATTCCATCCTGACCGGTGCCCTGACCCTGACCCTGATGGTTCTTCCCCTGATCACGCGAAACACACAGGAAGCCTTAAAAACAGTTCCTGCGACCTACCGCAGCGGCGCACTCGGCATCGGCGCAACCAAATGGTACATGATCCGCACAATCCTGCTTCCCTCCGCAATGCCCGGCATTATCACCGGTATCATACTTGCGATCGGACGTATCGTCGGAGAATCCGCCGCCCTTTTATTCACCGCCGGAAGCGGCTATCTTCTGCCCAAGACCTTTGCAGGATTTTTCAAAAAAATCTTCGAATCCGGCGGAACCCTTACGATCCAGCTGTACTTGAGCATGTCCAAGGCACAATATGACGCAGCCTTCGGAATTGCCGCTGTCCTGCTGATCATCGTCCTTTTTATCAACCTTCTGACCAAAATACTCGCAAAGAAATTCGATGTTTCCAAACTCGATTAACCGGAGGATAACGCAGACGCAGCAGCGCCTGCAGAATGGAGAATTCATGAGCAATATCAAAATCAGCACGAAGAACCTCGATCTGTATTACGGCGAAAATCACGCCCTTAAAAACATCAATATGAATATCAAGGCCGGAGCGATCACCGCCTTTATCGGTCCCTCCGGCTGCGGTAAATCCACCTTTTTAAAAACCTTAAATCGTATGAATGACCTCGTGGACAATGTAAAGATCACCGGTGAGGTCAAAATTGACGGCGAGGACATCTACGATCCCCACGTAGATGTCACTCTGCTGCGTAAAAAAGCCGGTATGGTATTCCAGCAGCCCAATCCTTTTCCCATGAGCATTTACGACAATATCGCTTACGGTCCCAGGATCCACGGTATCAAAAACAAGGCTCAGCTGGACGAAATCGTTGAAACCAGTCTGAAAAACGCTGCGATCTTCGATGAAGTCAAGGATCGCCTGAAAAAATCTGCCCTCGGTCTTTCCGGCGGTCAGCAGCAGCGTCTCTGCATTGCCCGTGCCCTTGCTGTTTCACCGGAAATCCTGTTGATGGATGAACCCACCTCCGCCCTTGATCCAATCTCTACAATGAAAATCGAGGACCTGATGGCAGACCTGCGGGAAAAATACACGGTTGTCATTGTCACTCACAATATGCAGCAGGCTGCCCGTATTTCTGACGATCTCGCTTTTTTCCTAGTAGGAGAAATGGTGGAATTCGGCGATACGAAGCAGATCTTTTCCCATCCGCAGGATAAACGCACAGAGGATTATATCAGCGGACGGTTCGGCTGATCCTGACAGACCCTACCCGTTTTTCTCTTTCCCAGCATAGGAAACAGGCATTACATTGCGATTTTTCATTTTAAATGGAGGTATCTATGACAACAAGAAAATTATACAGTGAAGAGCTGGTACAGCTTTCCGAAAGCCTGGAGGAAATGGGAAACCTCGTTGAAGCTTCCCTGAAAAATTTATTTTTTTCCATCGAAAACAAAGATATGCAGCTGGCAGAGCGGATCGTGGCCGATGACCGCAATGTCAACAACCTGGAGCGCAGCATCGAAGCTCAGTGCCTGATGCTCATTACAACCCAGCAGCCCATCGCACAGGATCTGCGCACGGTTTCTTCTATTCTGAAGGTCGTTACGGATATCGAACGCATTGGAGACCACGCCTCTGATATCGCAGAGCTGATTCAGCAGATGGATCACAAGCAGCTGGAACGTTATTCCGGACATCTGCAGCCAATGATCGCAGCTTCCCGGGAGATGGTACACGAGGCAGTCAGCGCCTTTGTCGCCCGGGATCAGAAAAAAGCGAATGATGTCATCGCTTCCGATGATATCATCGACAAGCTTTTTGATAAGGTAAAGAATGATATCGTTATCCACATAAAAGAAGATCGTTCCGATGCGATAGAGAGCCTCGATGCCCTGATGCTGGCCAAATACCTCGAACGCATCGGAGATCATGCGGTCAATATCTGCGAATGGGAAATTTTCCGGGAAACCGGAACCATTCAGAATACAAAAGTATTCTGAAGCTCCATCCGGCTGTCAACAGCTATTTTCACAATTCCTTCGCAATTTTTCCTCATAATCCTCACACTTTTCCAACACATTCCTCACAAATCCTTTTTATACTGTTTCTCAGATAAAGAGAAAGACCAATGGTTCAGCATAAATCTTTGCGCTGAACCGTTTTTCCCGGCAGACTGATACCGATCAGGCAGCTCGCCGGCAGAATAAGAAAAGGAGTGACAGTTATGTACGAAAATGAAAACCAGAGCTTCGACAACAGAGAGCAGGATTATCATTATACCAATACCCCGGAACAGCAGGCACCGACTCGTCCCCGCAAAAAAAATACGAGTGCAGCACGCATTGCCAAAAAAGCCGGTGCAATTGCACTGAGCGCTGTTTTGTTTGGCGGCGTTGCATCCGGTACCTTTCTGGGTGTCAACTACGCGGCAGGCTATCGGAACAATGCTTCAACAGCTGCATCCTCGGAAAGTGCTTCCGCTTCTTCCCAGACAACAAGCTCTTCCAGCAGCCTGTTAAAGGCTACCACACCGGTCAGCACAGGCAGCGCAGCATCCTCCGGAAGTCTGGACGTCTCCAGCGTTGCGGAATCCGTTATGCCTTCTATCGTATCCATCACAAATAAATCTGTACAGGAGGTACAGAACTATTTCAGCATGTTCGGCTACGGCGGTCAGGCTCAGGAGGTAGAGAGCACCAGCGTTGGTTCCGGTATTATCATTGGGAAAAACGATACGGAGCTGCTGATTGTCACCAATAATCACGTTGTGGAAGGCGCGGATACCCTTTCTGCAAGCTTCATTGACAACTCCGTTTACGAAGCAACCATCAAGGGTACAGATTCCGACAACGACCTGGCAGTCATCGCCGTTCCGCTTTCCAGCATTTCCGATGATACAATGTCTCAGATCGCAGTGGCTGCAGTGGGCGATTCCGATTCCTTAAAGGTCGGTGAACAGGTTATTGCCATCGGCAACGCACTCGGCTATGGTCAGTCCGTTACAACCGGCATTGTCAGCGCCACAGACCGTACCCTTTCCTCTTCGGATTCCAGTGACAGCAATGCTCTCATTTCCAGCACTGTTACCACAAAAGAGACACCTACCTACATCCAGACAGATGCGGCCATCAACCCCGGCAACAGCGGCGGCGCACTGGTCAATATGAAGGGTGAGGTTATTGGTATCAACTCTGCAAAGCTTGCCAGCACAGAGGTGGAAGGCATGGGCTATGCAATCCCCATCACCAGAGTATCCAGCATCATCGAAGAGCTGATGAATGAGACGACCAGAACCAAGGTTGCTGACAGCCAGAAATCCAGCATCGGTATCGCAGGCATCACCGTAGATTCCAACATCAACGCAGCCTATGGCATCCCCGCAGGTGTTTATGTAGCAAGCGTTACTCCGGGCAGCGGTGCAGAAGCAGCCGGCATCCGCAAGGGTGACGTCATCACAAAATTCGATGGTAAGACCGTCAGCACCATTCAGGAGCTGAAAGAAAAGCTGCAGTACTACGCAGCCGGAGAAGCGGTTTCTATTACGGTACAGTCTCCCGGCGAGGGCGGCATTTATACAGAAAAGGAGCTGACCATCACCCTTTCCTCCGCACAGAGCTCTGAAGAAAGCCAGTCTACTGACAACACACAGGCCGCTCCTGAAAAAGGAAACGGAACGCACAAAGCGATGGGATATCAGAACTGAAGCTGACAATAGCTTATCTGAAAAAGCCGATCGGCATGGAAGAAAATTCTTCTGTGCCGACCGGCTTTTTATGTTCGTTACAGCTCACTCGTAGCTTTTACTTACTCTTCCTCTTCTTTCTCCGGCAGGATCTTGCTGACCAGTGCAGATTCCACTCTCTGATCCTCCATTTTTTCCACATGAATATTCAGTCCGTTGACCTGCACATCAAACTGGCTGCCGTCCGCAGGAATGATCCGCAAGCAGCTGAAGATCATGCCGCCCAGCGTGTCATAATCGATATCCTCCGGCAGATCCAGATCCAGTGCTTCCGCAATGTCCTCAACATATGCGCCGCCTGAGATCCTCCACAAATTGTCCTCCAGCTGAACGATTTCCGGCGGCTCCTCGGAATCGAACTCATCGTAAATATTTCCGACGATCTCCTCCAGAAGATCCTCCATTGTAATAACCCCCGCCGTCTGTCCGTATTCGTCGATAACGATGGCCATATGGATTTTTCCTTTTTGCATATCCCGGAACAGGTCATCTGCATGAATCGTATCCGGTACAAAATAAGGCTCTCGCAAAAGCTCCTTTAACCCTGACGGGCTGTCATTTTTACGATCCAGGAGATAATCCCTGGCATTCAGAATACCTATAATATCGTTAATATCTTCATCGTAAACCGGATATCTGGATAAACCGCTTTCCCGGATCGTCGAAATGATGTCCTCGTCCGCCTCATCCAGCGAAAAACAGACCATATCTGCTTCTCTCGTCATCGCATCCCGAACCGAAATGTCGTCAAACCGGAACACGTTTTGAATCCACTCCTGCTCATCGTGGTCTATCGTTCCTTTTTCCCCGCCAAGGTCAACCAGCCGCCGGATCTCTTCCTCCGTAACGCTGCGTTCTACGGATTCCGTTTTAAAGTGAAGCAGCTTTAAGATCAGCTTTGCTGACCTCGACAACAGCCATACCGCCGGATGCAGTACCACCGTCAGCACACCGACTACACTACAGGTCATTCTTTCTGCAGCTTCAGGCCGCTGCATCGCGATCCGACGCGGCACCAGCTCGCCAAACAGCAATGCAAAGTACGAAAGCACAACTGTCACCAGCACAACTGCCAGCACATGACAAACAGAAAGGCTTATGCCGCTTGTTCCCAACCGTTCATACAACCATGCCATCAATCCGCCTGCAAATCCGTCCGCCGCAGCTGCACTGGCCAGAAATCCTGCCAGTGTAATCCCGACCTGAATCGTAGATAGAAAAATATTCGGCTCCTCTGCAAACTTCAGCAGCCGCTGTGCTTTCCGATCGCCGTCCTCTGCCAGCTCCCGCAGCCTGTTTTTATTCAGCGATACAACAGAAACCTCGGACGCCGCCAAAAAGGCATTGACCAGAATCAGAATGATCAGTAACAAAAGTAGTTTTACCATGAATTTAAAATCTCTCCTTTTTCTACGACAAAGAGACATAACCCATTGGGAACTCCCAACAGGCTATGCCTCCTATAGCTTTCTCCAACAGAGCACAGACTCTGTCCATTTTGTATTGTGATTGGAATTCAGAAAATTCGTTTCCCCGTCAGGGTCCGCGTTATCCATGAAATTCGGTTCCTTCCCTGTCTGAAATAAATCCTGTGCGAAGCGAACTTTATACAAAGCCGTTTTCTCTGCTTTATTTCAAGCAATCCGCTTTTGACATGTTTACTTTACCCATTATACAGAATAAGGAAAGGAGCTGTCAAGATTTTATTCTATCCCCTTCACTTCGTAGCCGGCATCTACGATTGCTGCAGTCAACGCTTCATCGGTTGCTGAGCCTTCTACAACTGCCTGCTTATCCTCCAGGCTTACGGTTACAGCGGTCACGCCCGCTACGCCCTCCAGCGCTTTTGTTGCTGCCTTTACGCAGTGCTGACACATCATGCCTTCGATTTTGATTGTTTTTTTCATGGTAGTCTCTCCTTTTGATTCATCATTTTGGGCTATTCTATCCGCAATTTCCGCGGCTGCCGTGCTTTGCTCCATCATACCGCCATTTCCGGTTGTCTGCAAATTTGCAGTACCGCTCTCCTGCTTCCACTTCGGCGTAAAGAACCGGAGGCGGAGCGCATTCGATACGACGGATACAGAAGAGAAGCTCATCGCCGCCGCACCGATCATCGGGTTTAATAAAATATGGAACACCGGATACAGTACGCCTGCTGCCACCGGAATGCCGATCGCATTGTAGAAAAATGCCCAGAACAGGTTCTGCTTGATGTTGCGTATCACCGCACGGCTTAAGCTTACCGCAGATGCTGCGTCCATCAGATCGCTCTTCATCAGTACGATATCCGCTGATTCGATCGCCACATCTGTTCCTGCGCCGATCGCAATTCCGACATCCGCCCTCGCCAGTGCCGGCGCGTCGTTGATACCGTCTCCCACCATCGCAACCTTATGTCCCTGCTCCTGCAGCTGCCGAACCTTTTCCTCTTTATCCTCCGGAAGCACATCCGCAATAACCGTCTTGATGCCAACCTGTTTTTTGATTGCCTCTGCCGTTCTTGCATTGTCGCCGGTCAGCATAATGACGTCCATTCCCATCTCCTGCAGTCTGGCGATTGCCTCCCTGCTGGTGGGTTTTACAACGTCCGCAGCAGCAATCACGCCGAGGAACTTTCCTCCCTGTGCAAAATACAACGGTGTCTTGCCTTCATCCGCCAGTTTTTCCTGCAATCCTGCCGCTACGGAAATGTCGATCCGGTTGGTTTCCATCAGTTTTCGGTTTCCCGCAAGGCATCGTACCTTGCCGATCGTTCCCGCGATGCCCTGTCCCGGGATCATCTCATAATCTGAAACCTCCTGGAACGCTGCTGAGCATGCTTCCGCTTTTTTGACAATTGCCTCTGCAAGCGGATGGCTGGACATTTTTTCCAGAGAAAAGGCCAGCCGCAAAAGCTCTGTATACGCCTGCGTGTTTTCACCTGCTGCTTTTCCGTCTGCTTCCAGCGCGATCACGTCTGTCACAACCGGCTTGCCCTGGGTTACCGTGCCGGTTTTATCCAGAACAACCGTATCGATGCTATGTGTAATCTCCAACGCTTCCGCAGATTTGATTAAAATACCCTTCGCCGCACCCCGTCCGGTTCCCACCATGATCGCCGTAGGCGTTGCCAGTCCGAGGGCACACGGACAGGAAATTACCAGCACAGAAATCGCAACAGAAAGTGCAAACTCAAAGCTCTGACCGGCAAGCAGCCAAAGGATTGCCGCCAACAGCGCTATTGTAATGACAACCGGCACAAACACACTGCTGACCCTGTCCGCCAGCTTTGCAATCGGCGCTTTGGAGGATGTCGCATCATCTACCAGCTGAATAATCTTTGACAGTGTCGTATGTTCTCCAACCGCAGTTGCTTCCATCTGAAAATATCCGGTTCGGTTGATCGTACCTCCGGTCACAGGATCTCCGGCCTGCTTGTCCACCGGAAGACTTTCGCCGGTGATCGCAGATTCATCCACAGAAGCAAAGCCTTCTGTAATTTTTCCATCCACCGGAACCGTATCACCATCCCGGACAACCAGAATATCTCCATTCTGTACATCGTCTACGGAAATTTCTTCTTCCTGTCCATTCCTTAATACCTTCGCGGTCTTCGGTGCCAAATCCATCAGCTTCGTGATCGCCTCGGACGTCTTGGATTTTGCCCGGGCCTCCATGAATTTTCCCAGAGTGATCAGTGTCAGAATCATCGCCGAGGATTCAAAATACAAATTCATGCCAAAGGTCTCGACCATATCCATATCTTCGATGGAAAAGCCCCAGGCGATTTTGTAAATCGCATAGATGCCATACACAAACGCCGCGCCGGAGCCCAATGCGATCAGCGAATCCATATTCGGAGAACGATGCCACAGATTTCTCAATCCATTTTTAAAATAATGTCCGCCTGCAATCAAAACCGGCAGCACCAGCAAAAACTGGGTAAATGCAAAAATCATATGATTTCTTGCTCCCAGCAGCCACGGCGGCAGCGGCCAGCCAGCCATATGTCCCATCGAAATGTAAAACAGCGGGATCGTAAAGACTAACGAAACGATCAGTCTCTGTTCTGTCTCTTATACACATCTCCGAGCCCACGAGACGGAGCTACATCTCGT
>ENA-OXEG01001617-OXEG01001617.1-human-gut-metagenome-genome-assembly--contig:-NODE-1617-length-10576-cov-7.016728_pt1 | contig 10576 bp, 9 predicted proteins | sample MGYA00249355_ERZ652243 | MGnify/ENA primary metagenome ERZ652243 (study PRJEB26925, sample SAMN05826944) | human gut metagenome | biome: ENVO:2100002; feature: ENVO:00000062; material: ENVO:00002003... | reverse complement strand
CGAGATGTAGCTCCGTCTCGTGGGCTCGGAGATGTGTATAAGAGACAGGCACAGAGGTTGTGCAGCTGGATGATGATGGAACAATTCAAAATCAGCAGTTATCACCAACGGTTTTGAAATCTCTTTCTGAAAAATATTTCACATGATAGGAGGTTGGACTTATGTTCCAAAAAGTATTTGAATATGCCGGACCTCATAAAAAAGGCCTCTATGCTGCAACAGCCATCGTGCTGGTCAGTGTTCTGCTGGGTGTTTTTCCCTTTGTGCTGGCATATCAGGTAATTGCACCGCTGGTCATGGGGGAGGCAATCACTGCTTCCTTTATCATCCAGCATGTCATACTGGTCTTGGTATGTCTGGTGCTGCAAGCTCTTTTCTATGGCTGGGGCCTGAATCTCTCTCATAAAGCAGCTTATGACACGCTGCTCCGCCTGCGGACGGCTCTGCAAAAACGGTTTGAAAAACTGCCGCTGGGTGTTATTCAGGACAAAGGCACTGGCACCGTGAAAAAGCTGTTCGTGGACGATGTAGACAGTCTGGAAGTTCTGCTGGCACACTCTATGCCGGAGGGCATCGCCAACCTGATGGTTCCCATTGCAGTTTATGTGGCAATGTTCTTTGTAGACTGGAAGCTGGCACTGTTATCTTTGGCATCCATTCCGCTTAGCTTAGTTGCCATGATGACGATGTATTCCGTTGGTATGAAGAAAATGGGACCTTACTATATGGCCGGGCAAAAGATGAACAATACCATTATTGAGTACATCAACGGTATGGAAGTCGTCAAGGTTTTCAATAAAGACGCAGATTCTTACGAACGGTTCCGCAAAGATATATCAGATTATCGGAACTATACACTGGCATGGTATAGGGCGGCATGGCCGTGGATGGCGATTTACAGCAGCCTGCTTCCTTGTACCATCATCCTAACCCTGCCTGTGGGTGCATGGTTTGTCCTCTGCGGCTGGTCGGCTCTGCCCAATTTGATTTTGGTGCTGTGTCTTTCTTTGAGTATCGGTATGCCGCTGCTGAAATCTCTTGGCTTTCTGCCAACCATGCCCCAGCTCAACTATAAAATCTCCGCATTGGAGCAGGTGTTGGATGCGCCGGAACTTCAGCAGACGAATGATAGATTCCATGGAATAGATGACACCGTTACTTACGACCATGTTTCTTTCGCTTACCAGACAACACAGCCCGGCCCGGATGGAAAGCCCGCGGTGGTTGAGGATGAAGTTCTCCATGATATTTCCTTTACGGCAAAGGCTGGACAAAAAACTGCTCTTGTCGGTGAATCTGGCTCAGGCAAGAGTACCTTGGCAAAACTGCTGATTCACTATTATGACCCGCAAAAGGGCAGCATTTCCATCGGCGGACAGAAACTTTGCGATATGAGCCTTGAAGCATTGAACAGTCGTATCTCCTATGTGGCGCAGGATCAGTATTTGTTTAATACTTCTCTGCAGGAAAACATCCGGCTCGGTCGGTTGACTGCAACGGATGAAGAAGTAATAGAGGCCGCAAAGAAAGCTCAGTGCATGGAGTTCATTGAAAAACTTCCGCAGGGCATTCACTCCATGGCAGGCGATGCCGGAAAAATGCTCTCCGGCGGTCAGCGTCAGCGTATTTCTCTGGCGCGAGCAATCTTAAAGGATGCCCCTATTGTAGTTCTTGATGAAGCAACAGCCTATGCTGACCCCGAAAATGAAGAAAAGATGGAAGCAGCCATTGCAGAACTTGTAAAAGGCAAGACCCTCGTGGTGATTGCTCACAAACTGCCCGCCATTATGAATGCCGATCAAATTTGTGTCATCGACCACGGAAAATTGGTAGCAGCGGGTAAGCATCAGGATTTGATTCGCTCCTGCCCTGAATATCAGAAATTGTGGAAAGCCGCACAGGACAGTGCCGAATGGAAAGTACACACTGCAAAGGAGGGAGCCTAAATGTTTGCGATGTTTTCAAGAATTTTGAAACTCTCCGGCCGTTATAAAGGCCGTATTCAAGGTGCATTCGTTTGTGCGTTTTTGGAATCCATTTTGTCAAAAATGCCAATCGTTCTTGCCTTTGTAGTTTTAAGCCGCTTTGCAGCTGACACACTGACCAGCCAGACTTGCCTTTATATCGGCCTTGGACTTGCCGCAGCAGTGTTGGTGCAAATGCTTGTTCATTACCTCAGCGACAGCCTGCAAAGTGCCGCAGGATATTTGATGTTTGCGGATAAACGCATGGAACTGGGCAGCCATCTGCGGAAACTTCCGATGGGCTATTTTACTTCCGGCAACATTGGCAAAATCAGCTCTGTTCTTAGCACGGATATGGTATTCATTGAAGAAGTCGCTATGAGTACGCTGGGCAACATGATGAGCTATCTGCTGTCCTCCTTGATTCTGCTGGTATTCATGTTTTATTTGAACGTACAGCTTGGTTTGATTGCTGCCGCCGTCACGGTTCTGGCATGGCTGGTGTCAAAAGGAATGAACAAGGTTTCCCTGCGGGAAGCCGCAGAGCGGCAGGAGCAGAGCGAACGGCTGACCGATGCGGTGCTATCCTTTGTGGAGGGCATTGGCGTCATCAAGAGCTACAACCTGCTGGGCGAAAAATCAGAAGAACTGACTGACAATTTCCAGCGTTCCAGAAACACCTCCCTTGCTTTTGAGCAGAAAATGACACCATGGACAATGAGTCTGAATATCCTTTACGGCATTGGTATTGCGGCGATTTTCGGCTTGTCGATTGTATTGGAACAGCGCGGCGCACTTCCGCTGGCCTATGTGCTTGGTGTTCTGCTGTTTGTGTTTGACCTCTTTGGACCGCTGAAAGCTCTTTATGGGGAAGCATCTCGCCTTACCGTTATGAATGCAGCTCTCGACCGCATTGAAGCAGTCCTGAATGAGCCTGAACTTCCCGACACGGGCAAGCAGCATCTTCCTGCACAGGCACAGCCGGGACAGCCAGAAGTTCAGTTTAACGATGTTGTATTTGCTTATCAGGACAAAGAAGTTCTGCATCATATCAGCTTTGCCATGAAGAAAGATTCTATGACTGCTTTAGTCGGACCTTCTGGCAGCGGAAAGTCTACCATTGCCAATTTGCTGGCTCGGCTTTGGGATGTAAAATCTGGCAGCATAATAATAAGAGGTATGGACATTCGGAACGTGCCTTTGGCAGAGCTGATGGAGCAGATCAGCATGGTATTCCAGCGAGTGTACTTATTCCAAGATACCATTTATAACAATATCAGCATAGGCAAACCGGACGCCACAGAGGAAGAAGTCTATGCAGCTGCTAAGAAGGCCCGCTGCTATGATTTCATCATGGCGTTGCCTGATGGATTCCAGACCGTAGTTGGTGAAGGCGGTGCTACACTCTCCGGCGGTGAAAAGCAGCGCATCTCGATTGCACGCTGCATTTTGAAAGATGCCCCTATCATCATTTTGGATGAAGCTACCGCAAGCGTAGATACTGATAACGAAAGCTATATTCAGGAGGCCATCTCGGAACTGGTAAAGGGCAAGACACTTCTCGTAATCGCCCACCGTCTGAATACCATCCAGAATGCCGATCAGATTTTGGTCATTGACAACGGCCAGATTGCACAGCAGGGCACGCACGAAGAACTTTTGAAGCAGCCCGGCATTTATCAGGAGTTTGTCAACATCCGAAAGAATGCGGCTGGATGGAGCCTTGCTTAACAAAATTCAGCGTATGCGATGCGGAGGTTCCATTGTGCGTATATCATAATCCGTCCGCATAGAAACAAATAGGTAAAAAATAACGCGGCCGGGATTGATATATCCGACCGCGTTATTCGTCTTTTTGAAATGCTTCCGCCTGTTTGCAAAGCGCAATATATTTTTCAATTTCCGCCTCACTTTTCCCGGCAAAGAAGTCTACAACTGTTTTTGAAACCGTCTGATTTACCATGTCTGGAAAAATGGCAGCATCCACGCTGATATTTAACTCTTTGGCGACAAGAGCCACCGTTTCAAATTTGGGGTTACTCTGGCAGGTTTCCAAATCTATGATTGTACGGGCGTTCATATTGAGCCGTTCAGCCAATTTTCTCTGTGTCAAATGCTGCCGCTTACGTTCTGACCGCACTTTCCATGCAAACAAGTCAAGAGGATTGTTCACTATACATCACCTCTACCTCATTGTAGGGTGTGCTATCGCTCATATAAATAACCATACAACTCACATTATGTGAGTTATAGCTCATAATTTGAAGCAAAGAGCTATATGGATAAGAGTATCAAAATAAAGGAGCGCAAAATAAAATGGGGCTTACCGCCCACTCGAAAAGCCCTAACACCAATTAAAAAAATATTCAAATAACGTAGGGGCGAGCCATACTCATAGAAGTGAGTTGTGGCTCGCTTTTTATATACTTCAATTCACATCCGATAAAGCCCCGCATCTTGACAACCTACGATTGGGTATCGGATGCCGTTCTCCGCCTCGTTTTGCTCCGGCCTATAAACCCGAACAGAACGAAAGGAACAATTCTATGAACGGCAGGAAAAATTTTCATATCAATCTTAAAAATCAGCCAAATGAACCCGTTGGTGAACGAGTAGTGAGCGAAAGGGGAAGAAAAGAGCTGCCTCCCAGCACGAGGGGAGGTGAAAACTTGAAACCAAACCGCTACTACGAACACAAGCAGCACGCCTTTGACAGCTACTGCAAAAAGGTGTTGAAATGCGAGGCATGTAACGGCTATCGGCAGATCAGCCGTCATCAAAAACGTTTTGCATCTTTGGAAGAACTGTCCGAGGCAGATGTGGCCCAGCTTGCAGTTTACGATCGTTACTCATGGGAGTATACGGCTTTTCCCGTGGGAAATGCTGTTGTGCTAATCGAGAACGACCGATTGGCCACAGCACTTCTACGGCTGTCACCAAAAGACCGGGAAATTTTTATGATGCACTGGTTTCTATGGATGACAGACGAACAGATAGCAAAGTGCATGGGCATGGCCAGAAGAACGGTCAATACTCGCAGGTATAAAGCCTATCGGCTGCTGAAAAAGCTGATGGGAGGTGAAGCGGATGACTAAATCTGCGCACACACGGGCATCGCTGCTTCCTTACCCGATAATCGCTGCCGCTGTTGCAGGAGACGCCGAAGCAGTGAGCCGGGTAGTCCGGCATTATTCTAGCTACATTGCTGCACTGTCAACTCGGACGAGCTATGGCTCTGACGGCTATCCTCGTCTGCAAGTTGATGAAGAACTGCGCAATCGTCTGGAAGCAAAACTGATAATTGCTATCCTTGATTTTGACTTGACCTGATTCAACGTAGGCATCGTGTGCTGTTCCCCTTTCCATACGGTGCCTTTTCTAGTTCTTTGACAAAGAAAGCCCGCAGGACAATGGCGGTGCATCATAGGGCAAACGGATACGTTGCTGTCTGTATCGAGCCGGGCGGTGGGTGCGCCACGATGCTTTTCTCTGAAAAGTGGAGCGATCATCACCACGCCGTAATGCAAGCGCAGCTGCTTGCGGGCCATGACATACCGACAGGCTGATACTCCCTTACCGTCAAAGTCCGAGCGTTCAGAGCGTCGCAGGCAATGAGTAGGGCTGCATGAGGAATGCAGGGGTGAGATTCCCGTGGGCTGCTGCCAGCAGCCGTCCGTTGGCTCGTTTTTTGATTTTTAAGAAAGGGGATTTTTACGATGCAAGCGAAAAAGACAAACCCTGAAAAAACAAAAAATCCAGAGATGCTTACTCTGGATTCGACTTATCGTATTGGCAATCGCTCCTTTATCGTTGAGCCGGTGTTCAAAGAAGAAAGTTCCCAGACCTTAGGAGAAGTTCTTCTCCGGCTGATGAAATCCGAAAGCGAAAAATTATAATGACCTTTCGGGAGGCAGCGGACAGAGAAAGCGGATTGTGTTATAATATAGGTGTACAAGTGAATTTGCTATTCGACTGTCCCAAGAAAGGAGCGAGTATGAAACAGTCGAGTAACAAGAAATCCCGTGAAGCAACCGCTTTTCTCTATGAGCGTCTTTCCCGTGATGATAATTTGGAGGGCGAGAGTTACAGCATCGGCAACCAAAAGAAACTGCTCACCAAAGTTGCAAAGGAAAAAGGCTATACCAATCTGGTTCACTTTCTGGATGATGGCATTTCCGGCGTGACCATGAACCGTCCCGGTTTCGTTGAAATGATGCAGCAGCTTGAACAAGGGAAAGCCTCCGCTGTGTTCGTCAAAGACCTTTCCCGTCTGGGCCGAAACTATATTGAGGTCGGACGGCTGACAGAAGAATTTTTCCCGGACCATGACATCCGACTTGTTGCCGTTTCGGACAACATCGACACGGCCGAGGGAGAAAATGAACTGGCACCCATCCGAAACCTGTTCAATGAGTGGTATGCCCGCGACATCAGCAAGAAACGCCGTATCAGTAATAAAATCAAAGGCAACTCCGGCGAACCGATGGGACTTCCTCCCTATGGGTATATCAAGGACCCGAACAATCCCAAGCATTGGGTCATTGATGAAGAAGCTGCACAAGTTGTCCGGCGCATTTTTGATATGACGTTGGAGGGCTTTGGCACGGAACAGATTGCCACCCAGTTTGAAAAGGAAGGCATCCTGACGCCGCAGGCCTACTGGATTCAGAAAGGCATCGGCCGTCCCGGAAAGACCAAGACGCGCCCCGCCACCAAGTGGAATGGCTCCACGATTACCCATCTTCTGTACCAGCAGGAGTATTGTGGTGATGTTCTGAACTTCAAAACCTACTCCAAGTCCTACAAGAATAAGAAGCGGATTCATAACGACCCGGAAAATTGGGTAGTGTTCCAAAATGTTCACGAACCCATTATTGAACGTGCCGTGTTTGAGCAGGTACAGCAGAAACGCGGAAAAATGCGCAAACGCCGTACCAGCAACGGAGAACACAATATGTTCTCCGGCCTGCTTGTCTGCGCAGACTGCGGCTGCAATCTGCACTTCCACTTCAATCAGGGCAACCCGGAAATCAAGTATTTCAACTGCTCCAACTACAAGGGCAACCGTGGCACCTGCCAATCCACCCACTACATCAGGGTAGACTTTCTGGAAGAAGTGGTGCTGGGCGAGATTCGGCGGCTGACCAAGTTTGCCAGCCTCTATGAGGACGACTTTTTGAAGGCTGTTATCGGGCACTCCCAGCAGGCAGACGAAGCCGACCGCAAGCTGAAAGAGAAAGAGTTGAAAGCACTCCTTGCCCGTGATGAAGAACTGGACGGCCTCTTTGAGCGCATCTATGAGGACAATGTTTCCGGCAAGATCTCTGATGAACGCTTTTCCAGAATGTCCCGGAGATATGAGGACGAGCAAAAGGAGCTGACCGAGAAAATCAAACAGCTCCGCTCCGAAATCGAAAAGCAGAGCAGCCGCACCATGACAACGGATATGTTTATCAGTCTGGTTCGCAAGTACACCAGAGCAAAAAAGCTGACACCCCGGATGCTGAATGAACTGGTGGAAAAAATCGAAGTGTTCAATGCAGAAAAGGTCAACGGTGTATGGGAGCAGCGGCTCCGCATTCACTACAACTGCGTGGGCACCATCGAGATTCCAAGCGCACTTCCTTTACCGACACCCGATGTATCGGTGAATACAAGAAAAGGCGTAGTTGTGAACTACGCCCCCTGTGATGTCGCTATTTAGCAAATAAAAAAATGACGAATGTTCTTTGACAGCTAAATGCTGTAAGAACATTCGTCATGGTGCGGATAAGAGGACTTGAACCTCCACCGAGTTGCCCCGATTAGAACCTGAATCTAACGCGTCTGCCAATTCCGCCATATCCGCATATTCTGTTTTGTTTGCGAGCTGTGTTGCTCGGAACGATAGTTATTATACCAGATATGGCAGAATTGTCAAGCATTTTTTCAAAAAAACTTTTTCCTCACTACAAAGCGTCATACTTTCGCGAAAAAAGCCCTCTGCAGGCCGATTTTCCGGCGGTGCAGAGGGTCGGAGTTTCTTTGTTTTTTTCTTCAGCAGGCAGCCGTGCCGGAGGCCAGCAGATCAGACTCTGCCCCACACCAGCCACAGGTACGCATAGCCTGCCAGCACGGCGGCCAGCGTAAAGGGCACGCCGATGCGCAGGAAGTCGCGGGTGGTGACGGTCTCGCCGTTTTTGCGCAGAATGCCAATGGCCGCGATATTGGCCGAAGCACCGATGGGGATCAGGTTGCCGCCCAACGTTGCACCGGTGAGCAGGCCGAAGTAAAACACATAGGGTTCCACGCCCACGCCATCGTTCATCAGGGCGGCGATGCTCTGCACCACCGGCAGCATGGCGGCCACGTAAGGGATGTTATCGATGAAGGCCGAAAGCACCACCGACACCACCACCAGCAGGGTGAACAGCCGGAAGGGGCTTTCCCCTGCCACGGCATGGAACAGCCGGGCTGCTGCGTCGATAACACCCGCCGCGTGGATGCCCGCGATCACGATGAACAAGCCAAACAACAGCAGCAGGGTGTCGCAGTCCAGCTCGCCCAGCACATGCGCCAGCGGCTTTGCCGACCCTGCCCGCAGGCAGGCGCGCGCCACGCCAAACAGGCACAGCCCCATGCACACAAGGCCGCTGCGCAGCTCGTACACCGTGTGCAGCGGCCCGGCTGCAGGCTCCGGCAGGAAGGATGCCGCAATGAGCAGACCCACCGTCAGCAGCATCAGGGCAGTGGGCACATCATCCTCCACCTCAGTCTCCACCTTTGCGGCGATAGGCTGGGTCTCACGGCGGAACAGCCACAGCAGCACTGCCAGCGAAGCAAGTGCGCCCAGCTCTACGCCCCAGAAGATGCCCGGACGGCCCCGCATCCAGAAGAAATCGAAGAAATTCATGTCGGCAAAGCTGCCCAGCAGGATGCTGGTGGTGTCGCCCACCAGCGTGGCCGCGCCCTGCAGGTTAGAGGACACCGCAATGGCAATGAGCACCGGCACCGGCGAGATCTTCAGCTTGCGGGCAATGGCAAGGCCCACCGGTGCCACCATGAGCACCGTGGCCACATTGTCCACAAAAGCACTGATGACACCGGCGAACAGCGCCAGCATACACACCGCCCACTTGACATCCGGCACACGGACGATAAGCATTTCCGCCAGGCGGGCAGGCATTTTGCTCTCGATGAACAGTGCCACCGTACCCATGGTGCCCGCCATCATGAGCAGCACATTATAATCCACGGCCTGCAGCGCGGCGCGGAGTGAAAACTCGTAGACTCCTGCCTCGCCCAGCACAATAAAGAGCACCGCACTGCACAGTGCCACCCACGGGCGGTACTGCTGCAGCCGCAGCATCAATACATAGGTAACAGCAAACAGGATCAGTGCAAGTATCATTCGTTGATCTCCCCGCTGCGGGCATCCTCGTCGATCATGCGGTAGCCCACGCCCAGCTCATTGAGGATATAGGCATTGCTGCCCGGACGGCTGCCCAGCTTTTTGCGGATATTGGCCATGTTCACCTGCAGCTTTTTGGTGCTGCCGATGTCGGTATCGCCCCAGATGGCCTTGACGATGGCCGCATAGGTCATCACGCGGCCCGCATGCTGGGAAAGAAACGCCACGATGTTGTATTCGGTCTGGGTCAGCTTGATCTCCTGCTCGTCCACGAACACCTTACGGCGGTCATAGTTGATGCGCATTCCCTGTGCGCGAAACTCACCCGCCGGGGCATTGCCGCCGTGCATGGCACTGTAGCGGTTCAGCCGCAGGGCAGCGCGCACGCGGGCCAGCAGTTCGCCGGTGCTGAAGGGCTTGGTGATGTAATCATTGGCACCCAGATCCAGCGCTTCGATCTTATCCATCTCGTCGGTGCGGGCCGAGAGCACCACGATGGGGGTCATATACTTCTGCCGCACGGTACGGATGAATTCCAGCCCGTCCCGGTCCGGCAGGCCCAGATCCAGAATGACCAGATCCGGGTTGTGGGAGGCGAACAGAGTCAGGCCCATGGTACAGGTATGAGCCACCAGAGCCTGATAATCGTTGGTGGTGAGCAGCGTTTCGATAAAGCTGCAGATATTTGCCTCATCCTCTACGATCAGGACCTTGAATTTGTTATTGCTCATCTTCTGCATCCTCCATTTCAATTTCTTCGGTCTCCAGCCAGAAGCGGATGGTCGTTCCCTCACCCAGACGGCTCTCGGCCTTGATCTCGCCGCCGTGCGCCTTGATGATGGCCGCACACACCGAAAGGCCGATGCCCATGCCGTGCTTGCCGCTGTCGGCCGCGGCATCGGCGGGCAGCACACCGGTGAACAGGGTGCGCAGGCGCTCCTTCGGAATGCCGCAGCCGTTGTCCGATACCTCAAACACCGCCCGGCTGCCCAGCGTGAACACTCGCAGGGTCAGCTGGGTCATCCCCTCGGCGTGGACGGCGGCATTCTCCAAAAGGTTCGTCAGCACCTGCGAGATCAGCATCGAGTCCATGGGGATCACGATGAAGCTGTCGGGCAGGTAGGTGGTAACGGGCACCTTGGGGTAGCGCTTCTGGAACCGTACCAGCACGGTGTCGATCAGCTCGTCCAGCACGGTGGGGGTCTTTTGCACGGCTACCTGC
>ENA-OXEG01001608-OXEG01001608.1-human-gut-metagenome-genome-assembly--contig:-NODE-1608-length-10614-cov-6.971778_pt1 | contig 10614 bp, 8 predicted proteins | sample MGYA00249355_ERZ652243 | MGnify/ENA primary metagenome ERZ652243 (study PRJEB26925, sample SAMN05826944) | human gut metagenome | biome: ENVO:2100002; feature: ENVO:00000062; material: ENVO:00002003... | reverse complement strand
AATTACACTTAATTTTACTTTTCTTCTTCCGTTTAGAGATTCAGCTCTTTAAACTGGTGTTCCCACCAAGCCGGTTGATCTTTCAGATATTTGGCGAAGTAGGAGAGAATCGTATTGTTCCACAGGATACGCTGATTGTAATCGACCACGGCATGATCGGCATCTTTAACCAATACTAATTCGACATCTTTACCCAATAATTTCAGAGCAGTATAAAATTGTATACTTTCGTTTGTCGGTACATTGACATCTTTTGTACCGTGGATTAACAGGATAGGCACTTTCACCTGATCGGCATTGAAAAGGGGACTTTGGTCGACATAGATATCCTTACGGTTCCAGGGGAAAGCGTGTGCCGAAGCGTTGGTACTGTAGCCGTAACCCCAATATCCGCCTCCCCAATAGCTAGAGATAGAGGAAATGCCGGCATGTGAGATAGCACAGGCGAAAATATCGGTTCGGGTGGTAAGGTATTCGGTGGTAAAACCTCCGTAAGAAGCTCCCATACAACCAATCTTAGAAGCATCGATAAACGGATGGGCTTTGGCAAATGCTTTGGTCGAGGCGATAATTTCGTCGGCTGTGATTTTACCCCAATTGTTTTGGTGGCGGGCAGAAAATTCCTGTCCGTATCCGATGGTTCCGGAAGGTTGAAGCACATATACGACATAACCGTTGGCCGTATAGAGGTTGAAAGGCCAGCGTCCGCCGAAACTACGGGAGACGGGGGTCGTTCCGCCGTAGTAATAAACGATCAGCGGATATTTTTTGGCCGGATCGAAATCGGCAGGCAGATAATAACGTCCGTCGATCACCGTACCTTTCTTATACTTATAGTCCCAGTCTTTCATCTCTCCGAAAACAATATTCCGGTATTGCTCTTCGTTGGGATCCGCCCAGAGAGCCGCTTGATTATCGGTTAGGTTCAAGGTATAGATCCGGGGAGGATAATCGGTGTTCGAAGCGGTATACATCATTCGGTCGGCATGGCTGGCAAAACTGGTCCGGAGAATCATGTCTCCCGGGCATTCGATCCGGGTGAATTTACCGTCGGCATAGCAATACAGATGTACGAAATCGGCATCGGTCGTTTTTATATAGATATTACCGTTTTTATGCCAGGTCATTTCTTCCACCGAAGGATTGAAATCGCGGGTGATCGCGTCCACTTTTTTAGTGGCCAGGTCATAAATATACAATTGGGTATCGTATTGGTTGGCAATCTGATTTTTCCCGATGTTTTCTCCCAGTTTACCGAAGGCCGAAGGGCCGCCGCTGATCAGCAGTTTTTTGCCATCGGGAGAGAAAGTACAGGATATGGAATAAAGCCGGTCCTTCCAAAGGGTATCCAGTTGTTGGGTGGTGATATCCATCAGATAAATATCTTGTTTGTTATAGGGATATTCCGTATAAGCCGGGCGTGAAGTGGAGATCAGTAATTTTTTACCGTCTGCACTGATATCCATAAGCGAAGTGCTCAGATTTCCCCAGGTGAGCCGGGAATGGAGGCCGGTAGCGAAATCGTACTTACACAGATAACTCCGGTTACGGAAATAGTCCTGCCGATCTTGTATGCCGTCCAGTTTACGCAATTCCCATTTGGGATCGCTGTAGTTTTCATTGACATAATAGATCAGATAAGAACGATCGGGTGACCAGATGCAGCTCTGAATTTGCCGGTCTTCTTTGATCAGACGGGTTTGTAGTTGTTTTTCCAGGTCGTAACTATATAAAGATTGTCCGTTGCCTTCTGCTTGCAGGAAAGAAAGTTTGTCCTGATCGGGAATCCATTGCAGATTACGTACGTTATTGCCATAAAAGGTATAGACGATTTCTTTGTCGGCGATCCGGTATACGTAGGTATTGTTACTGCTTCGGCCATCTACGGTATTGGTGATCCCGACAAGGGCATATTTTCCGGTGGGGGAGACAGACAGATGGGATACTTGTTTACCGTTGAGCACATCGTAAATATTCTTGCCTCGTTGCGGGGACAGAGAGAAACCGAAAGGGAGCTGTTCGTAGGCTTTGTCGGCTTTAAAATTAGCATACAATACATTGCCTCCCTGAGTGGCCGTTTTTACGATAATCGTGTGTTTTCCTGGAATCCAATCGCCGTGAACGATTTTTTCTACGGGTTTATTATCCGCAGAACCGGCTTTTTTTACTCCATCGATATAGACTTCGGCCTGACCGAATAGCCGGAAATGAAAACTTCCGCTCATCCATTCGGAATTGCTGAAATAGACCGCGTAATAATTTAGCGTCGGTTGATCTGTTTTTTCACCGGCTGTTACGGTATCCCGGTTCATCGGGGCCACCGTCCACCGGAGCCGGTGAAAATGATTCTCCTTTGAATCGGCATCGGGAACCAGGCTGCCGATATTTACTCCGGAGTAATCGGTGAGCATGGCATCTGTAAATACCTGGTCTTTGACATTTTTTACATGGCTCAAGGCCGGCTTCTCCATTTTTATAGGTGTCAGGCTCAGCCACTCCTTGATATCCTGTGCGTTGGCAGTCAAGGACCCTGCAATGAATAATGAGAGTAAAAATCCTTTGTTTTTCATCGATGATAAGGTTTATCAGGTTTTAGCTTTTTAACATTTTTTCTTTCTGCGAAGGTATCGCTTTTTGATTGAAAAGAAAGTTAATGTCTAGTTAAACCCGGAGTAACTTAATCGTTCTTTTACCGTACAAGTCAGAAAACTTTAAGTTATGCGAATATTGATTTGTCTGTTAGCCTTAGCGGTGACCCTGACCTGTTGTAAGTCGAATAAAAGAATGATACGATCGGAGGTAGGGTATGTATCTACCCAACCGGTAGAAGTTGTTGTACAGGAGAAAGTACAGGATACCTTGATCGTGGAAGAAGAACCGGTGACGGTGAAAAAGGAGAAAGTCGGTTTGACGGACGGTGCCGATTTGATGCGGTATTGTATTATTGTCGGGAGTTTTATTTACCGGCAGAATGCGATCAACTTGCGGTCGGACCTGATGCGCCGCGGATTTTTGGGTTGTTCGATTATGCAGAATAGTGAAGGGATGTACCGCGTTAGTGCGGTTTGTGACGATACTCACGCCGATGCTGCCCGGGAGCTTATCCGTATCCGTAGACAATATCCGCAGTTTCGGGATGCATGGCTCCTGGAGGTCAAAGAGGACTAGTCTTCGAGCATCGAATCGTGGCGGTTGACTCTCACCACTCCTTCCAGATGTTTTAGTCTGGAAATCAATTGGGACAGGTGTTCGGTATTATCGATCAGGACAGTGATATTACCATCGAATACCCCCTCGGCGGCATTGATCGAAATGGCCCGCAAGGTAGCATGCGGATCTTTGGCGATCAATTCGGTAATTTTGTTGATGATATTACCGTCCTCTTTGCCTGTCAGATTCAGGACGGTTTGATAAGAAGTGGCTCCATCGTTGGTCCAGCGGGTCTTGACGATCCGGTAAGGATAACGGCGAACCAGCTCCAGGGCATTTTTACACTGGCGGCGGTGTACTTTAATCCCTTCGCCGATGGATACGAAACCGATGATATCGTCTCCGTATACCGGATTACAGCAACGGGCGAACTTATACTCTACATTATCCACATTTTTATCGATCAGCAGTACATCTTCATCGATTTTTTTTGGACGTACCACTTTGATATCTTTAGGCGGAACGACAGGGGCCGGCTTTTCTTCCACCTGCGTCAATATCTCTTTGATTTCGGAAGGATCGTGCTTGCCGATAGCGATGCCGTGGTAAAGGTCGAGAGCGAACTTGTATTTGTAGTGCTGCATCAGTTTGCGGATCACTTCGTCGTTGAATTCGATTTTCCAGTTTTTCAGACGGCGCATCAGTGTTTCCTTGCCGATATCGGCCTGGTGGTTGATTTCTTCATTCAGGTATTGACGGATTTTATTCCGGGCTTTCGAAGTGACTGTAAAACTCAGCCAGTCGGCTTTCGGTTGCTGGTTGGCGGCAGTGATAATAGAAACCTGATCTCCGTTTTTCAAAACATATTTCAGGGTTTCATTCCGGTGATTGACAATACCTCCAACACACTTGCTCCCGATATTGGTGTGAATAGCGTACGCAAAATCCAATAAGGTGGCTCCTGCCTGTAACGTTATTAAATCTCCTTTGGGAGTAAATACATGTACCTCTTTATCCTGGAGGTTGATTTTCATATCATCCAGTAATTCCAGCGCATTCTCATTATTGCTTTCCAGGATTTCGCGCAATTCGTTCAGCCAGTTTTCGATAATCGAATCCGAAGATCCCCCTTTGTATTTCCAGTGGGCAGCGAATCCTTTCTCGGCAATCTCATCCATACGTTCCGTCCGGATCTGTACTTCTACCCAGCGTTTGCCAGGCCCCAGCACGGTGGTCTGCAACGATTCGTATCCGTTGGATTTGGGTACAGAAATCCAGTCCCGGAGACGCTGGGGATTAGGCGTATACTTATCGGTTACGATAGAATATACCCGCCAACAGTCGGGCTTCTCATTTTCGCCGACACTGTCGATAATGAAACGTACAGCAAAAATGTCGAAAATCTCTTCAAATTCAACCTGGCTTTTCCGCATCTTATTTAAGATCGAGGCAATCGTCTTCGTGCGGTATTTCATTTTAAATTTGATACCTCTCCGGTTCATTTCTTCGGCAATCGGAGCGATAAATTCGGCAATGTAAGCCTCCCGGGCGGTTTTCGATTCCTTTAATTTTTGTTCGATCTCCCGGTAGATTTGGGGATTGGCATAGCGGAGAGCTGTGTCTTCCATCTCCGATTTGATATTGTACAATCCCAATCGATGGGCAAAAGGGATGTAAATATAGCTGGTTTCCATGGCCAGCTGTTTTTGTCCGGCCTCCGAAAGCTGCGCAGCCTGCCGTAAAGCATAGAGTTTTTCGGCCAGGAAGATCAGCTGTACGCGGATATCTTCGGCAAAACTGAGCAATAATTTTCTGAAATTCTCCGAGTTTACAATCCGCTGGGTGGCATAAATGTGGCTGATATCCTTCAGTCCTTTGATGATTTGCTCTACTTTTTCCCCGAACATCTCCCGGATTTGCTCCAGGGTGATCATTTCTTTTTCCACTGTTTTGTGGAGCATGGCACAAATGATAGAAGTCCGGCCTAAGCCGATTTCCTGGGTAATGATCAGCGTAATATCCAAAATACGGACGATCTCCTGATAGTTTAATTCCGAAGCTTCGGTTTCGTTTTGGATGGCTATCTTAAAGGCTTTACGGATCAACCGGATGTCTTCGCTCGAAATCAGGTTCCGGCAGGATTTTAACACAGCCGTATATTTACTCAATATGATCGGACGATAGGTTTGTTCTGTCATTGCGTTCATAAGTGAATCTTGTTAGAAGGTGTCGCTTTTTTCTGTTTGTAAAAATAGCGATTCTTTTGAAGATTATCGATCCGGCAATTCTATTTTTGTGTAAAAGTTTGTTGAAAAGTGTGTGTAAAGAATAAGTGTACAGAAATATGAAATCAGAAATGAACTGCTGTAATCTGCTACCATGCTGTTATCCCGGAAAATCCGGAAAATCTTTATCGGGCCGCTTGGAAAATAATACGTTGAAGTATAAACAGGAAAGGCCGGTTTAAAATTACGAGGATATGCTTGAAATCAATTTTTTATGTATATTTACGACGATCAAACGTGGGATTATTTTGAACCGTATACAACTTTTTGGAAAGGATAAAAATATAAAATATGACAACAAAAGAGAGATATGAAGGCGTATTGGGGTGGTTTGCCGGGAAAATGCCGGTAGCCGAGAGTGAATTGAAGTATAACGACCCTTTCGAATTGATCGTGGCGGTGATTCTGTCCGCCCAGTGTACCGACAAACGGGTGAACATGACGACTCCGGCTTTATTCGAACGCTTTCCCGATGCAAAGGCCATGGCTGCCGGGACAGTGGAGGATATCTATCATTTGATCAAATCAATTTCCTATCCGAATAACAAAGCTAAGCATCTGCATGAAATGGCCCAAAAACTGGAAAGGGATTTTCAGGGAAAAGTGCCTGAGGATATGGAGTTATTACAAACGCTTCCCGGGGTGGGGCGTAAGACGGCCAATGTTGTGATGGCAGTGGCATTCCACAAACCGGCCATGCCTGTGGATACGCATGTTTTCCGGGTATCTAACCGGATCGGGTTGGTGAATAACACAAAAACGCCTTTGGAAACTGAGAAACAGTTGGTAAAAAATATTCCGGCGGAGATCTTGTCGACGGCTCATCATTGGCTGATTTTGCACGGACGTTATGTTTGTCTGGCCCGGAAACCGAAGTGTGAAGAATGTGGAATCCGGCAATGGTGCCGTTTTTTTCAGAGTAGACGGTGAAGGGGGAACGGGGAATGGAGAAAGGAAACCTCCCTTCTCCTTTTTCCTTTCTCCTACATTTACTTGTAATATATAGCTGCCCAGGCTCCGGATTTCACTTTGCCGACACCCGATGGCGGACAGGTATCGCTGTACAGTGTAAAAGGAAAATTGAAAATCATCGATTTCTGGGCTTCGTGGTGCGGACCTTGCCGGATGGAGAATCCCAATATGGTGAAACTATACGATGATTTTAAAGACAAGGGCCTTGCTGTGATTAGTGTATCGCTTGACGAACGTAAAGCCGCCTGGACGCAAGCGATCCAAAAGGACGGTATGCCGTGGGTACACGTGTCCGACTTAAAAGGCTGGAAAAGCGAAGTGGTGAAGTTGTACAATGTAGATTCCGTACCGTGTATTCTGGTACTTGATGAGAATAACCGGATTCTGGCCAAGAACATCCGGGCGGAAAAATTGCGGGCCTTTGTGGAAGAGCGGCTGGGAAAATAGGTTTGGGTCGTTATATATTACGATGGAGTTCATACCTGTTTTTTATTATAAGCCGGTTTCGATAGGAAAATCTGTAGGAATTATTTTTCTTACAGATTTTCTATATATGTTTATCCTAAAAATGTAGAATTATTCCGATCCTTGTTCGTCTTCGGTATTCGTGTTCGGGGACCATTGGAGCTCTGTCGAGTGTCGTCTTGCTTTTTCTGAACGTCCGACCGGTGGTGTCTGACGAGCTTGCGAGGAGTTCCGTCGGTCAGTGAAAGAAAAAGCCAGATGACCGACAGAAGCGACCGCGTCCCCGAACACGAATACCTTCGACTCCCGTCATCACTGCCTGGCAAGCTAAACCGGACCTGAAAACCATAAATTTCAACGAAAAAAGATTTTCCGGTAAAGTAACCCAACTATCCATAATCCGATAGAGGTGAGCCGGTATTTTATTCTATAAAATTTTTCTAATTCTTCCTTTGCCAGGTCGTGTTAATGTGAGATGCAGGGTTTTATGCCGGAGGACCATTGGAGCAGGAACGAGTGTCCGGTTAGGGTTTCCGAACGCCCGACCGGTGGTGTTTGATGGAAACGTAACGTAAAGTTTTTTGTGTAGTGAGGAGTTCCACCGGTCAGTGAAGGAAAGCCTTACCGGACCGGTCCGGGCGACCGGGTCTGACGACACAGAACCCGAAATCGGAATAGAAAGAAAAAATTAATTCTACCATAAATTTGGAGTGACGGAGAATTAGAGTTTACTTTACTTTTCTCCATTGTTTGGCAAACTTTTATTTCCCTGTAACTAAAAACGGTGCAATGTTTTAAAACTAAACATTACACCGTTTTAACTATTTTCACCATTTTAAGAAATTATGTTTTATAAAACTATTTCTTTTGGTGTTGTCAAGGAATTATTTTCCGAGCATTTCGCAAATTTCGTTGTATACAAACTCTCCGGTAAAGCCGAACTTTTCGTCCAGTACTTTGGCTGGGGCAGAATATCCGAAGTGATTTACGCCGTGGATTTTGCCGTTACATCCGACCAATCCTTCCAGAGTTACCGATAAACCGGCGGTCAGGCCGAAATGAGGCGTAGAGGCCGGAATGACTTCTTCCTGGTAAGCGGTCGGCTGCTGACGGAATAAACCTTCCGAAATAGCCGATACAACCTGTGAAGCGATACCTTTTCTTTCGAGTAACAACTTGGCGGCATCGATCAGGGTGGCCACTTCCGATCCGGATGCGATTAGGATCACTTTGGGATTTTCACCGTTTTTCTGTACGATGTAAGCTCCTTTTTCTGCTTTTAAAGCTTCGGTATAACGGTCGGTTACGGCCGGCAGATCGTTGATATTCTGACGGGACAATACGAGAGCCGTCGGAGTTTCGGTATTTTCCATCGCCATTTTCCAGGCCACCGAAGTTTCGGCTGCATCGGCCGGACGTAAAGCCAGCATGCTCATTTTTCCGGCGTGGTTCTGCATTTTTTCCAGCAGACGCAACTGGGCTTCGTGCTCGATCGGCTGGTGGGTAGGACCGTCTTCACCGACCCGGAAGGCATCGTGGGTCCAGATGTATTTAACCGGCATCTGCATCAGAGCCGATAAACGGAAAGCCGGCTTCATATAATCGGAGAATACAAAGAAGGTTGCGCAGGCAACATGAATACCGCCATGAAGGGCGATACCGTTACAGATTGCAGCCATAGTCAACTCGGCAACTCCGGCTTGCAGGAATTTACCGCTGAAATCTCCTTTCACTAGGTTGCGGGCTCCTCCTTTGATAAAACCGTCTGTCTTATCTGAATTGGAAAGGTCGGCAGAGCTGACGATCATATTTTCAACTTCCTGTGCCAGTGTAACCAATACATCGGCTGAAGCCTGACGGGTTGCTATATTGGCTTTGTGTGCAATAGCTTTATAATCGATAGCAGGCGCTTCTCCCGACATAAACCGATGGAATTTGGCTGCTAATTCCGGGTTGGCTTTTTCCCAGGCAGCTTGTTCGGCTTTTTTCTGTTTGGCCTGAGCCCGTTTCTCTTCCAGTACCTGCGCATAATATTCCTGTACATCCGGGAAGATAACGAATGGATTCTGAGGATCTCCGCCCAGGTTAGCCACCGTATTTTCAAAAGAAGCTCCGGCAGCGCTCAGCGGTTGTCCGTGAGTTGATACTTTGTTGGAGAAATCTTCTTCGTTGGCACCGACAGCTCCTTTCCCCATCAGGGTGTGTCCGATGATGAGTGTAGGGCGTTCTTTTTCTTCCTGTGCCACTTTCAGGGCCTGACGGATTTCTGCTGCATCGTTGCCGTCGATGGTGATGACCTGCCATCCCCAGGCTTCATATTTTTTGGCTGTATCTTCGTGGGTTACTTCATCCACTTTGGTAGAAAGCTGGATATTATTCGAGTCATAGAACATGATCAGGTTAGCGAGTCCGAGTGTACCGGCAATACGTCCTGCACCTTGGGAGATCTCTTCCTGAATGCCACCGTCCGAGATGAAAGCATAGGTCTTGTGGGCCATCCATTCACCGAAACGGGCTACCAGAAAACGTTCGGCGATAGCTGCTCCGACGGCCATGGCATGTCCCTGACCCAGAGGACCTGAAGTATTCTCTACACCCCGTTTTACGTCTACTTCGGGATGACCGGGAGTGATGCTGCCCCATTGACGGAAGTTTTTCAGATCTTCCATGCTATATTTACCAATCAGGCTCAACGTTGCATAAAGCATCGGTGACATATGACCCGGGTCCAGGAAAAACCGATCCCGGTTTACCCACTCGCCATCGTCCGGATCGAAATTCAGAAATTCAGAATATAGCACGTTGATGTAATCGGCACCACCCATCGCTCCTCCGGGGTGACCTGATTTTGCTTTTTCAACCATTGAGGCTGCCAGAATTCGGATGTTGTCCGCCGCTCTGTTGGTAGTTGTATTCATGATATAAATTTAAAATTAAACATTCATATAAATCATTAAATTTCATTTTTACTTATTATTGCTTTGTCACTTGAAAAGGAATTTTTACAGAACTCCACTTCAAATCAGAACTATCCTTCTCACTGATAGAGGTCAGATAGTTTATCTTCAAATTAAATATCTCTGAACCTTTGTTACTCTCCGTTTTATCTACAGACTCTAACACAGATTTAATATTAAACGCACGATATTCAGCCATAGAGGTAGCAGAAGATCCTGTCCCATCAACATCCTTAACCGCACGTAAAAATAAATTATAAGTAGGAATATCATCTTCTTTTACAGGATCATCGGAATCCATACGGTTCCAATATAACGTATACTTATTTCTCTGGTCTTTATACATATCCAATGTAGACTGTAAGAATAAGCGTCCATCTATACAAGCCCCACCCATTAAATTCTTTAGTGGCAATTCATTGTCAGCTAACTTTGTAGAATCCGGGACATTACTGAAAACACTATTCCCCATCGTGATTACTTCCATAGCCGCAATGGTAGCATTATAATAACCGTTAGTAGCCGCATTCGCATTTTCCGGAGAACTCATATTAACCTCAAAATTTATAATATAACATTCCCCATTAACTATCTTACCTTCTAAAGCTGGACTATATAAAGACATATAGCCATAGGATGATATTGTATTCAATACCGTCGAATAATTTTTTTCTGATATTCCACCTACAGCAAAGGATGTATTAGAAAATGTATTATCCGATTCACCAAGACAGGAGGACAACCTGTCTCTTATACACATATGACGCTGCCGACGACTTAATAGG
>ENA-OXEG01001607-OXEG01001607.1-human-gut-metagenome-genome-assembly--contig:-NODE-1607-length-10618-cov-14.124775_pt1 | contig 10618 bp, 10 predicted proteins | sample MGYA00249355_ERZ652243 | MGnify/ENA primary metagenome ERZ652243 (study PRJEB26925, sample SAMN05826944) | human gut metagenome | biome: ENVO:2100002; feature: ENVO:00000062; material: ENVO:00002003... | reverse complement strand
GATGTAGCTCCGTCTCGTGGGCTCGGAGATGTGTATAAGAGACAGATATTATGGAATATCCGCTGGTCAAAGCGATTATGGCTGAGTTCAAAGGAGCCAAAATTGAAACCGCTACCCGCAGAATAACCGAAACCGATGATGACGAAGAAATCGATTTCGGCAGTGACAACAATGAACTTATTTATGATGAGGAAAACTAAATATGATGAACATTCAGGGAATTATGAAACAAGCCCAAATGATGCAGAAAAAAATGGAAGAAGCTCAGGAAAAGCTGGCACAGCAGGAAATTACCGGCACCAGCGGCGGAGGTTTGGTCAAAATAACCCTGAACGGTAAATTTGAAGCCAAAAAAATCGAGATTGACAAATCGCTACTGGTTCCGGAAGAAGTCGATATTTTGGAAGACCTCATTTTAGCCGCCTACAACGAGGCTCATGCCAAAGTGGATACGGTTATGGCCGACGGAATGAAAGACGTCACCGGCGGCTTAAATTTGGGCGGTTTAAAGCTTCCTTTTTAAGGTGGATTCGCCGTGGCTGGAAAAGAAATTGAAAAACTGGTAAAACAGATTGCCAAACTGCCCTCGCTGGGAACCCGCTCTTCCCGTCGGATTGTCCTTCAGTTGTTAAAAAAGCGCGAAAATCTGCTTTTGCCGCTGATTGAATCGTTAAACGAAGTGGCCGCCAAAGTCCAAACCTGCGAAATCTGCGGCAATTTTGATACCGAAAGCCCCTGTTCAATTTGCGCATCCGAAAAAAGAGACGGACAACAGCTGTGCGTGGTGCAGGATGTTGCCGATTTGTGGGCTATGGAACGGGTTTCTTTCTTTAAAGGGAAGTATCACGTTCTGGGCGGCGTTTTGTCGGCATTGGACGGCATTGCGCCCGAAGATTTGAATATCGACAGTCTGCTTGCCCGTATCAGCCGGGAAAATGTCAGTGAAATTATTTTGGCGCTGCCCGCTACCGTTGACGGACAGATAACCTCGCATTATCTTGTTTCCCGCCTTAAGGACAGTAATGTCAAAGTAACAACACTGGCTCAGGGAATTCCGATGGGGGCCGAATTGGATTATATGGATGAAGGAACCATTCAGCTGGCGCTGAACTCGCGTAAACAGCTCTGAGAAAATATTGCCGCATATAAGCGGGCAGGGCTTTAATTTTTATGATAAAGGGATATATCAGTTAATGCCGGGGGAAGACAGCGCGTGAGAGAGCTTCCTCCGGCACTTTTTTATATTGAAAAACCGTCCGAAGCGACGTTTTGCTTTTCGGCAGGATAGTTTTTGATAAGCGGAACAAATGCGGCTGCCATTTGCCGGTAAACTTCTCTTTTTATCTCCCAAACCAAATCGGGCGCTTCTTCCAAATCAAACCAGCCGAATTCGTCAAATTCGGGCTCCTCCGTTTTCAAGTTGATCTCGTCTTCCTGTCCGGTAAAATAAAACAGGCTCCAGTATTGTTCCTGGCCGTCGTTGAAAATGCCTCTGGTTCTGAACTTGGCCTTAACTTCTTCCGGAAACTCGTATCTCAGCGGATAATCCAGCGTTTTAACCGCTGTTACGGAATGTACCGAAGTCTCTTCCTTAAGCTCGCGCAAAGCAGCTTCCTGAGCCGTTTCTCCGGCTTCTATCCCGCCTTGGGGAAACTGCCAGCCGTCAGTCTTGGGAAAAATCCGCCGGCACATTAAAACCTTTTTGTCTTGGCGGAAAACAACTGCTGCGGCGTTGGGACGAAACACTTTTTTCATTATTCTTCCACCACCAGATTGGAAAGCGGAACCAAAGCAAAAGGTTTTGCGATCTCCGTTATATTGCGTTCTTTCATTTCTTCATAACTGAGCTGCGGTGAAAAGCTTTCTATCCATTTGTTCAGGGCCAGAACGGCTATCGGCTTCGGATCGCTGACAATCACGGCATATCCTTTGTCTCGTGCAATCTGTTCGGCCTGTTCCAAAAGTTTTTCAATATTTTGAGCGGAAAAATCGCGGTCAATGACAATATCCGCTCTGGCTCTGGCCAGTTGTCTCACTTTAATTGCCTCAATGCCGTCTTCGCCTGTTGCATTAAGCACAAGTAATCCGCGGTCATGCAGTTCTTGCAGAATGGCGGTTAAATGTTCGGCGTTGCTTTCATCGGCCACGCCTGGCGTAACAATTACGCCGCCGACCGGAGCTCCGATTCCGATGGTTTTTTCCAGTCTTTCGGTATTTTCAGCCAGACTGGCCGTCAGACTGATAGACATCGGCCCGCTGTCCGACTGTAAATAATCTTTGGAAGGAAGCAGCAAATCCATATAAGTTTCATGACCTTCGCTGCGGGCGGCAATAATCTGTTCGGCCTGATCCGGAGCATAAGGCGAAAAGGAAAAACTGACGCCGGACGGCAATCCCTTGTTAATCAAATCGGCATTGCCGCGGTTAAGTCCCATATTCTTGATAACCACCGCAATCCGGTTAAAACGGGGCATAACCGAAACTTTGCTGCCGTAAACTTCCCAGGGCTTTTTTTTGCCGTCGGTTTTCGGAAGTTTCAGATTTCCTTTTTCTTCGGTCAAATCGCTGTCTGATCTGACCGCCGGCAAAGGCTGACCGCCGGCACTGCCCAATGAAGCCAGATAAGGCGTCCGGGCAATAACGGCTTCCAAGCTGTGCGGATCTTCTTCTTTTTGCGGTTTGGCAGTCGTTTCGGCCTGGGCGGTTTCTTCTCCGACACTTACGACCTCTTCGGGCTTTTTGCTTTTTTTGTTTCTGTCCGGCAGCGTAATAACATACTTTGGAGACTGGTTATACGTATCATACATAATCCGGTCTATCTTAGAGCGGTAAATCGGCTCGCTCTTCTGTTCGGCAGACTGATAACCGATACCGATTATTCCTGCCAGAGTAATCAGCACCACCAGAATTAAGATTTTTTTCTGACGGATAAATTCAATCAAGCCTATTTCCTTTTGTCTTCCAAACCTTCGTTATACAATCCTAACGCCTTAACCAGATCAATAGCGCGGGAGAGCTGATAGTCTTTGGCCAGTTCTTCGGCTTCGGCCTTTTTCTGATCTGCGTTTTTGCTGTTTTTATCGCCGGAGGTTTCATTTTTCAGGGCGTTGCTGAATTCTGCTTCGCTGAAACCGACCCCGGTATCCAGAACTTCGACTTTGGCCGGTTTAACCTCAATGTCCGGTTCAATACCCTTTGCCTGAATGGAACGTCCCGAAGGTGTGTAATAACGGGCGGTGGTCAGGCGCATGGCTCCGTATTTGCCCAAAGGAATCACCGTCTGCACGGAACCTTTGCCGAAAGATTTTTCACCCAGAATAATCGCCCGTTTATGATCCTGCAATGCGCCGGCCACAATTTCCGAGGCTGAAGCCGAACCGTCATTGATAATCACCACAATCGGCAGCCCTTTGGCAATATCGCCTTCTTTGGCGGTGTATTTGACTGTATCTTCTTCATTGCGTGAACGGGTCGAAACGATTTCACCCTTATCCAGGAACAAATCGGAAACGTTGACTGCCTGGTCAAGCAGGCCGCCCGGATTGTTGCGTACGTCGATAACAACGCCTTTCAGTTTGTCGCCCAGTTTCTTTTTGGCATCTTTAATCGCCTTGGCGGTCATCGTGTCGACATCTTCGCTGAAAGAGGAAATGCGGATATAAACCACGTCATCGGCTTTGATGCTGTTTTTAACCGACTGTATTTTAATTTCCTCGCGTTTGAGGGTAACTTCCAGCGGTTTTTCGTTAATCCGGCGAATGGTCAGTTTGACTTTGCTGCCGATTTTGCCGCGCATTTTATCAACCGCATCGTTCAGCGTCATGCCCATCACGGCTTCGCCGTCAATATTGGTAATATAGTCGCCCGGTTTTAATCCCGCTTTGGAAGCCGGCGTATCGTCAATCGGCGAAACAACCTTAACCACGCCGTTTTCCATGGTGACTTCAATGCCCAAACCACCGAATTTCCCTTTGGTTTGTTCGCTCATATATTTAAAACTCTGGTCATCCAGAAAACTGGAATGCGGATCCAGCGAAGACAACATGCCGTTAATGGCGGATTCAATCAGCTTTTTGTCCGAAACATCTTCCACGTATGAAACTTTTGCCCGTTCCATAACTTCGCCGAACAGGTTCAGCAGTTCATAAGTGTCGGCGTCTTCCGTCTGGGCTTTGGACTGCTTCGCCGCTTCGGCCAAAGGCGAAACCAGCATGAGGCATAAAAGAGAAACTGTCAAAATAGATGTTTTTTTCCGCATATTTTCCATTCCTTAAAACTAATTAGCAAACCACGAAATCGGATTAATCGGATGATTGTTCTTCCGCAGTTCCATATATAACTTGGCATCGCCGTCATCCGGCATCAGCCCGATAGGTTCGCCGGCCAGCAGCAGCTGTCCCAGCTCGCAGTCAATTGAATCCAGCCCGGCCAAAAGCGACGTGTAACCCTTGCCGTGCTCAATAATAATCAAATTGCCGTAACCGCGGAACGGCCCTGCAAAAAGGACTGAACCGTCAAACGGCGCAATAACCTGAGCCTGAGCTCTGGTCTTAATGATAATTCCTTTGGAGCTGACGCCTTTGGCCGTTTCCTGTCCGTAAGCCGTAATAATCGACCCTCTTGCCGGCCGTGAAAGCTTACCCTTGGCTTTTACGAAATTATCCCCGATTTCATTTATAACCTCGGGTTTGAATTTAATCAAGTCGGCAGTTTTAACCTGTTCACGCTTTTGATTTTCCTCGGCTTCTTTTCTTTTTTGTTCTTCCAGGGCTGCCAGCCGCCGTCTTTCTTCTTCCTGTTTGCGGCGTTTTTCCTGCTGTTCTTTTTCCAGCTTGCTCAGCAAATCACGCAAATCCTGGGCTTGTCCCGCCAGTTTCTGCACTTTTTTCTTTGCCCTTTCGCTTTTGACTTCCACCGCATTGCGCAGTTTTGATTTGCGCTGAACCAGCGATTTCATCTGTTCGTGCTCGGCTTCCAACACTTTTTTCTGTCTGACAATCCGCGCCATTTGGTTTTCGACCCGCTTTTTCTGCTGTTCTATTTTTTCCAGCTCTTTCCGCAGCCGGGAAGCGTTTTCCTCCAAATACGGCACCGTTTCCCGCAGCAACATCGCGCTGCGGATGATTTCCACCGGATTCAACGGTTGCACAAAAAGGGATTCTGTCGGTTTCAGCGCCAGGTTTTGCAAAGCCGACAGCGTCTTTATCAGATTTTCGTCCTGGGAAGAAAAATTTGTTTGGGCTTGCTGCAAATCATTAGTCAGCTGTTCCAGCTCGGCTTCCATTTTAGAAAGGGATTCCTCGCTGTTTTGAATCATTTTGGCTGATTTAATCATCTGCTGATTGACGTCTTTCAGCTCCCGGCTGATTTTGGAGGCCTGTTCCTGCAAACGCTGGTGTTCCAGATTTTGCGCTTTAACCTGTTGCTCCACCTGTTCCAGCTCTTTGCGGGAAACATTGGCGGCTTCGGCCACGCCGGACAAGAGGCTGAAAAGCCCCAAGCCCGTCAAAATGATTTGCTTTAGCCGCCGTAGTCTCATATCCGTCCGTTATTTAACCAGCAGGGACTGTCCGTTCATTTCCTTCGGCTGCGGAATATTCAGCAACTCCAGCAAAGTCGGGGATATGTCCGCCAGTTTACCGTCTTTCATGGCGGTAATCTCTTTCGGTCCGTTGATTAAAATCGCCTGAACTTTGCCGACGGTGTGTGCGGTGTAAGGTTCGCCGGTTTTCTCGTCAACCATCTTTTCCGCATTGCCGTGGTCGGCAGTCACCAGCAGAACGCCGTCAACGTCTTTAATTGCTTTAACGACACGCCCCAGACATTCGTCCACGGCAGCCACTGCTTTCAAAACGGCATCCATTTTGCCGGTGTGTCCGACCATGTCGCCGTTGGCAAAATTACAAATAATCACGTCAAATTTTTTGTTTTCAATCGCGTCAACCAGGTTGTCGGTTACTTCATAAACGCTCATTTCCGGTTTCAGGTCATAAGTCGCAACTTTCGGGCTCGGAACCAGAATGCGGCTTTCACCCGGAAATTCTTTTTCCTCGCCGCCGTTAAAGAAGAAGGTAACATGGGCATATTTCTCGGTTTCGGCAATACGCAGCTGCGTCAGTCCATGGTCGGCAACCACCTCGCCGAAAATGTTTTTCAGGGCTTCCGGCCCAAACATGGTTTTCATGAAGCGGTTGTGGTCAACCGAATATTCGGTCAGGCCGACAGCCATTGAAAGCCTGATTTCTTTTTTGCGGGCAAAGCCGGTAAATTCCCGGTCTGCCAAAGCATACAGAATTTCCCGGGCGCGGTCGGCGCGGAAGTTGGCCATTAAAACCGCATCTCCTTCTTCAAAACCTTTATAATCGCCGATAACGCAGGGAACAACGAACTCGTCAGTTACGCCGTCTTTATAAGAAGCGGCAATCGCTTCGTCGGCGCTGGCGGCATGCTTTCCTTCGCCCAGAGCAATCGCATTATAGGCTGCTTCAACGCGATCCCAGCGTTTATCGCGGTCCATGGCATAAAAACGTCCTGAAATCGTTGCGATTTTAACTCCGTTAAAAGCAGCAATGTCTTTTTCAAATTCGGCCAGATATTCCTGCGCGGAAGAAGGCGGTGTATCGCGACCGTCCAAAAAGGCATGAACATCGACTTTAACCTTGTTTTCGGATAAAATACGGCACAAAGCGACGATATGATTCATCGAAGAATGAACACCGCCGGGCGACATCAGCCCCATCAAATGGCAGGTTTTGCCGTTTTTCTGCAAATCGGCGATTAACTCTTTCAGAACCGGATTTTCTTTAATGCTGCCGTCTTTGATTGCCTGATCGATTCTGGGCAAGTCCTGCATGACGACGCGTCCGGCACCCAAATTCATGTGACCGACTTCCGAGTTGCCCATCTGTCCTTCCGGCAGACCAACCGCCAGCCCGTAGGTTTCGATCAGGCTGTGCGGATATTCTTTCAGATAGCTGTGCCAGTTTGGCGTATGGCCGTTTTCAATGGCGTTGTCGGGGGTAACCGGCTGACGATAGCCCCAGCCGTCCAGAATCAGTAACATAACGGGTTTCTGTGTCATTATATTTCTCTCTTTCAACAATATAATCAGCACCGTTTTCCGGGCTGATTGTCACGATGATAAAACTTCTTCGTATTATATATAATAAATGATAATAAAAAAGCACTAATTTTATCGTTTATGCAGAAATTTTTGCCGTTTTTCTCCGCCTGTTTCCGGCAGAATTGCTCTTCCCGCCCAAGGGGTGCGCCGGTTCGGCTTTTATGTAAGGCTAGTCACGGCTTTCATGTGCGGCCAGCATAACTTTGCGCCAGATTTCCGCCGGCACCGAACTGCCGCCGACCCCTTTCATCGGCGAGTTATCGTCATTGCCTACCCAGACGGCGGCGATATATTTGTCGGTAAAGCCGACGAACCAGGCGTCGCGATAGTCCTGAGACGTTCCGGTTTTTCCGGCGGCAAAAAACGGCAGTTTGGCTCGCCGACCGGTGCCGAATTTAATTACGTCTTCCAGCATGTCAGCCATATTTTCCACGGCTTTCCCGTCTAAAATCTGATTTTCGCCGTCGCTTTCGCGCATATAAAGCTGATAACCGTCGCGGCTGTAAATTTCTTTAATTGCGTAAGGCCAGGTTGCATAACCGCCGTTGGCAATCGCCGAATAGGCCACCGCCATGTCAATGACTTTCACTTCAAACGTTCCCAAAGCCAGCGACGGACTGTTTTGAATCGGGGTGGTAATGCCCATTTTTTTGGCCGTGCGGATAATTTCCGGTTTAGACAGCTGCTGCGCCAGATTAATGGTAGCCAGATTGTACGATTTGGCCAAAGCCTCGGTTAAAGTAACTTCGCCGTGATATTTTTTGTCGATGTTTTCCGGCTGCCAGTCGCCGATGCTGAGCGGAAAGTCGCCAATGGTATCGCCCGGTTTATAGCCGTTTTGCAAAGCGGTCAGATAAACAAAGGTTTTGAATGCCGAGCCCGGCTGCCGCAAGGCATTGATTGCCCGGTTAAACTGGCTTTTTTGATAGTCAACGCCGCCGACCATCGCTTTGACGGCGCCGCTCTTGTCCAAAACGACAATCGCTCCCTGGGTCACGTTGCGTCCCTTGTTGGCGCGAATGGTCTCGGTCAGAATTCTGTCAGCCGCCTCCTGAATATGCTGGTCAAGCGTGGTGTAAACGTAAATGTCGTTTTCCCGCTCGCCGATATAGGCATTGACGTCATTATAAACCCAGTCGGCGAAATATTTTCCGCCCTCGACTTTGTCTGAAACCAGAACGCCGGTTTTCATCGTCAGAGCGTGCTGCCGTTCTTCTTCGCTGATGTAACCCTCATCCACCATATTTTGCAAAACGATGCGGGCGCGGCTTTCTGCTCTTTCCGGATTGGCAATCGGATTGTAACGCGTCGGCGCTTTCAGCATTCCGGCAATAATGGCGGATTCTTTCAAATTCAAATCAGCCGATGTTTTCTGAAAATATTTGTTTGCTGCCGCCTCAATGCCGTATGTTCCGGCACCGAGATAAACCCGGTTCAGATACAGAGCCATAATCTGGTCTTTGCTGAATTTATGTTCCAGCCAGAAAGCCAGCAGCAGCTCCTGAATTTTGCGCTTGATGTTTTTGTTTGGGGTCAAAAACAGATTTTTGGCCACCTGTTGGGTAATCGTACTGCCGCCCTGCGCATAGCGCCCTTTAATCAGATTGACCGCCATAGCCCGCGTAAAGGCGATAATGTCAAAACCAAAATGCTGATAAAAACGGCGGTCTTCGGTGGCAATAATTGCTTCGGTGGTATATTTGGGCAGATAATCCGGCATCACCACGGCTGAATATACTTGCCCGTAAGTGGCGACTTCGTTGCCGTTTTCGGCGGTAATCGTGGTTGACGGCTGACGGGTGCGGCTGACGGCCTGCTCAATGTCGGGCAGGGTGAAAAAACAATACAGCAGATACAGCCCTGAAGTTATCACCAGCAGGGCAAATAATTTTAAGAGTCTGCGCCGATTCGCAACTCTTTGTTTTGACTCTCTTTTTTTGCCCTTGCGGGTGCTTTTTTTCTTCTTTTCGGTTTTTGCCATCAGATAAGCCCTTGCGCCGATTCGTAAAATATTTTACAACTGAATGCATAACTTATCACAAAGAAGTTAAAGGAAAATTTATGACCACCGTTTCAGTCGCGCTTTCCGCCGAATTGTTCCAAAAACTGCAAACCCTGTCTGCCAAAAGCGGCCGACCGGTTGAAGACTGCCTTGAACTGGCGGTGGCTGAATACGTCGAAAACTATGAAGACGCCTATAAAACGGATTTGAACAGCGTTAACGCGCTTGAACGTTCTTTCTTCTTTTCCGTAGCGGAATAATTAAATGAAATCAGTAAAAGCCCCTCTTGGTGAGGGGCTTTTTGTGTGTTTTATCGAAAAACGGAATAATCTTTTGTTGTATAATAAGTATATTCTCCGGAATAGTTTGCCGGACTAATACTGCTGGAATAACCGGTAAGTTTAGCGTTTTTACCCATGGCAATACTGTTAACGCCGCTGCGGATATTCATAATAGAATTGTCTCCGACAGCCACACTGACATTTGAACCGCCATCTTTGTCCGCTTCTGAGTTGTTTCCGACAATATATATGCCGTCAACACTATGATTGTTCCATATTCCTATATATTTACCTTTATTTAATGTTAACCAGTAATCAAACCTTTTGTTGTTACCCTGTATATAGAGTTTTTGTGCAGAAATACCTCTTTCCGAACTATTGAAAGGATTGTTAATATCTCCCAGAACAATCATCGCTATATAACTCAATGGTTGATATTGCTTGTCTGAAGAGTTATCAACAGTCAGAGAGGCATCTTCGTCTATGACCATATAACCGGACGGGCTGTCTACATAGGCACCTTTGCTTATATGAAAATTATTTTGACCGCTTTTGAGGTATAATCTCTCATGAAACGCATTGTTAACATAAATATCCACGTTATTCAGTACGGTAAAACTGTTGTAGTTGTTGAAAAGAGGTGAACCTTTTCCGTTTGATACATCAATTGTAATATCGGACAGAACTAAATTAGTTCCGGTAATATAGCCCGCTGTTTCCGTAAAAGTTAATTTAGCCGAATTTTTGCTGCTTCCGTAAATGTGTTTGTCACTGGCGGTATCGTAAGTAGTCATATAGTCTCCTTGTTTGGTGCAAGTCAATTGACCGGAGACTTTAATGTTGAAAATATCTGGATTGTTCAAGGCTTCATAGAAACCTGTGCAATCAGTAACCACCACTTCTTCAGAGTTTTTTTGAGCAGCTGTCGGCTCATAATATTTAAAGGTAATATTGATATTTTTATCAGCGTAAGAAAAATTTGTAGATTTTGATTGACAATTCGTCAAATTGCTATCGCAAGCCATTTTAGAAAAGATGTAATCCTCGAAAGAATAATCCCACATATGCTCTTTTTTGCCGTCGCATTCTTCTCCGTAAGCTAAATAATTGTCACTTTTCGCATAGTTGAATTCACTGCCGCAAGGAGATGTGCAGCCTTCATATTTTCCGCCGCAGGAATTGCCGGTTAAGACTTTGTCGCCGGTGCAGTTG
>ENA-OXEG01001599-OXEG01001599.1-human-gut-metagenome-genome-assembly--contig:-NODE-1599-length-10639-cov-7.271164_pt1 | contig 10639 bp, 7 predicted proteins | sample MGYA00249355_ERZ652243 | MGnify/ENA primary metagenome ERZ652243 (study PRJEB26925, sample SAMN05826944) | human gut metagenome | biome: ENVO:2100002; feature: ENVO:00000062; material: ENVO:00002003... | reverse complement strand
ATCAATCAACTATTTTCCCTAATCACAAAAGTTGTGTCCGAAAAAAGGGTGTGCCGACATCGGCCCCTCCCTCCGCAGTAAGTTGCGTCACTGCTCTCGCATCAGCGAGGATTCTTTTCACTGCATGCAGGTAGACACAGGCAGCCGATCGGGTGAAACTGCCGGATGGTTTCACCCCGGATATTCCGATTGCTTCATGACGGCGCGTCTTTTGAAATCGCTCCTCAAAAAAAGATGCGCGGAACCTGACTCTGGCAATAGTAGAATAATCCCCATTATTCAAATATGTAACTGGTCAGGAACCGCGCATATCGCGTCCTGACTGTTCATCAGTCACATTCGAATGGGGATTATTTTGCCAGAATAAACAGCCGAGCTGTATTTCCTATCCCAAATATAGAAAAATTAATCGTTTTCATCAAAAAATTTATACAATATTTAGTATTTTTTATTTTAATCGGACTCTGCGCGCACTAATCCCCGACATACATGTCGAAGATTTCATGCCGGTCGAAATCGAGCCAGTACCGCAGCGCCAGCGCTCTCACGTACTGCCAGTAAGGTTCTGTCAGGTCGCCGTATAGTTCGATCCCCCGCTTCACATCCCTGCGGATACGGTCGGCATACCGGGGTTTCAGGACCAACCGTATCGTCTTGTCCTTGAAGGTGAAACGCGCTTCGGGCCGCGGCGTGTCGATTTCCGCAACGGTAATCAGCCCATGTCCGACGGAGGCCCCCGTTCCGACCTGCAGGCCGTCGTTCATACAGCTCACGGGCGGTTTATGGCCTGCATAAGTCGTGACGAGAATGTCGTCCACGCCGATATTGAAATACTCGCGGGCACGGATTCCCATTTTGACGCCGATCGTGGCGTAAATCCCCAGATGGCCGTGCAGTTCGTTGGTCAGCACGCCCGCCCGCCATTCGCTCAATCCGTGACGGGCAACCGCCGAGTCGATGATCGGAACGACATCCGCCGCATAGAGTGCGCCGCCGACCGGAAAGCCGTAAAACACCCGGCTTTCGCTGTCGGGCTTGCCCCGGAGAATCGCCGTCAGTCGTGTCTGCGCCTCCGCCGCCGCGCTCTTGTCCGACAGTTCGCACGCCCGAACCGTCCCATTCAGTTCCCGGATGGAAAACAGCTCCGGAGCGAACAGATAAACCGCGACCAGATCGTCCCAAGCTTCCAGATGACGCTCCCCGACCAGTTTTGCCAGCGGAGGCGTACGGTGTGTTGCGGCGATCTTCCGGGCGTAGACGTTCGGCACGGCCGCCACCGAATCGATCAGGGCGGGCGTAACGACGACCGGACATGCCGGGTTTGCCGACACGACAGTTACGGGCACGCCGCTCGCCAGCACATAACGGGCGGCGACGCTGTCCGTTTCGAAATTGGCTCCGGAGAGCGGTTCGGCCCGGCTGTTGTACCAGACGATCCGGTCGATCCGGTCGCCGGAGGCGGGATTTTCCCGCAGAACGTCGTATAGATTCGTCAAAGCACCGAGGGCGATGAAAACGACCTTCTCCTCCTCTTCTCCGAGGGTTTCGGCGATCAATGCCGACGCCGCGGGGAAGCCGGCTCCGGAGGTTGCGGTTGCGGCATCGCCCCAGTCTACGGTTCCGGAATGGGCGCGCCACGCAGGCGCGGGGGCATTCACCGCACGTCCCGCACCGACCGGAACGCCTTCGTGGTAGAAGGAATCGAGAAGCGCACGCACACGTACGGCGGCGCTGTCGGGAAGCAGCGCCCCTTCCGAAGTCGTGACGGCGAGCACCTCCACTTCGCGGTTGCCCAGCAGCATGCAGAGGGTGCGCAGATCGTCGGCGGCGCCGTCGGTGTCGACGACGGCATGGAAACGGGCTTTGCCCGAATGCGCATGGCAGGGAGCAAGGAACGCTGACAGTATGACCGCCAACAGGCCCCGGCAGAAAAAGCACTGACGAATTGTCATGGTCTCGGATCGTATTAAAAATTAACATTCATACCGCCCAGCGCCGTTGCTTTCGGCATGGGAAACCCGTCGTTGATCTCATAACGCTGCGCCAGCAGGTTCTCTCCCCGCACGAACAGATCGAGCCACCGGGTCGCGCGGAAAGTGACGCTGGCGTTCCACAGCACGAAATTATCCTTCGCTACGGGTTTGACCGAAGTGTAAAGTCCGTGAACATACTGCACGCCCGTCGATGCCTTCCAACGTCTGCGCGAAAAATCGACCCCGGCGTAGAGCTTGTGTTCGGGAGCCGCAACCACCGGGTAGGCCATATGGAGGTAGCTGTAGTTGGCCGAGACAGCCCACACGGGGTTTATGCGGCAGGCCGCGTCGCCCTCGACGCCCCAGTTCTCGATCCGGCCCGTATTGATGTTTTTCGGGCGTCCGTCCACCGGGACGGTCTGGATCATGTTGTCGCCGTCGATATAGTAGACGCTGACTCCGTACGAAAGCGCCCCGCCCGAAACGCGCTGCGTGAACGAAAGTTCGTAGTTCATCAGTTTTTCGGGTTTCAGATCGGGATTCTGCGGCGGAAACATATACATTTCGCGGATCGTCGGGAAACGGAATCCTTTGCTGACCATCGCCTTGATCTGGGCGTTGTGCGGCAGCAGGAACGACAGTCCGCCCTGCGGCACCCACTCCGTACCCGCATGCGAATGGTGATCGAGGCGCAGTCCGGCATCGAGCGTCAGCCAGTGCGTCAGGCTCTGGCGGAAATCGACATAGCCGGCCGCTTCGTCCATCGTCTTGTCGGCCGTGGTTTTATCCGGAGCCCCGTCGGTAAAGGCGTTCCACGCCTTGCCGCCGAAATGCTGCCAGTCGACGCCCACGGTCAGGCGGTTGCCCCTGAAAAGCGCGACGCTCTGATACCACGATACGCCCAGCATCCTGTCGCGGGAGTTGAAACGGTAGTTCAGCGGCTCTTCGCCGGGCGAGTGGCCGTCGTTGATCCTATGTCGTCCCCAGTTGTAGAAGAAGCTCAGGGTTCCGGAAGTCCAGCCGTAATCGTTGCGCAGTGCGAACGACGTCATGCCGCGGGTAATACGCTGCCTGTTGTCCAGAATGGGCTCCGAAACGGAGCCCGGATTCCGGGCGTTGAAATGCGTGAGGTTCACGTCGGCGTAGAGATCCCACGCTTGGGCAATCCGGTAACCCAGCTTGGCGTAACCGCCGTACTGCTCGAAGCCCATGTTCCTGCGATGCCCGTCGGTGCGGTTGTAAGAGCCAGTCACCGTACTCGTAAAACGTCCTGCCCGAACCTGATTCGTAACCTCGGTTTCGAGCGTATTGTAGGACCCGTAACCGGCATGGAGGTCGGTTTTCACCCCGTCCTCGTGCATCCTGCGCGTCACGATATTGATGACACCACCCATGGCGTTCGAGCCGTACAGCACCGAAGCGGGGCCGCGCACGACCTCGACCCGGTCGGCCAGCATCGACTGGCAGGCATCGGCGATCGGATGCCCCATCAGCCCCATGTACTGGGGATGGCCGTCGATCAGCACCAGCAGACCCGTTGTGGGACCTCCGCCGACACCGCGCAGCGTCATCTGCCCGGCAGCCCCGCCCGAAACGCCGTACCCCATGATGCCGCGTCCCGTAACGAACAGTCCCGGAATCTGCTCGGTCAGCGTCGGCAGCAGCGACGGCTGGAATCCCTCGGCGATCTTCTGCCGTCCGACGACGGAAATGGTCATCGGCAGATGCCGGACGTCGGTTTCATGCCGGGTTCCGGTGACCACGACCTCCCCGATCGGGTAGGTTTTCCCGTTACGCAGGCTGTCGGCGGTCTCGGACCGCAGGGCGCACACGGGGACGATACCGCCCAACAGCAGCAGGACAAACAGTTTAGACTTCATCTTCTCGCATTATGTTTTACTTGGACATTTGTTTTATCTTCTTGCAGCGCATCCTCCCCCTTCACCAATTCTTGTTCCAAAATCCCCCGGCGGAGCGAAGAAAGTGCAAATCCCGGAAACGCTCCGGATCGGACGGACGGCGTCCCTTTCGGCGCGTTTCTTGTTCTGAGCCGGATAAACGCTCATTATGGAAAACACCCGGCAACCGATCCCGTTACGGATCCGGCAGCACCTGCGCGATGCCGTCGGACGCATGCACCCTTCCGTCTCGTTCGTCTCCTGCATCGGTGTGCTGCTGGCCTATCTGACGGGCGTCTACATAACGGGATCGCTCCACGAGGCGTCGCGCTGGATGGGGGCCATGCTGGCCTGCACGTCGCTGGTAGTCGTCCTGCAATCGCACAACTACAAGGATTCGCTGCGCGCCGGATGGACCCGGGTGCTGGGAACCTTCCTCGGAGCGCTCGTCGCCTACATATACCTCAAGATATGGCCCTTTTCGATCGTCGGGATGCTCGCCTCGGTCTTCGTGCTGGAGATGCTCTGCATGCTGGTCGGAATCTACCAGAACAACCGCATCGCCACCATCACGCTGCTCATCATCCTGCTCGTCTCGCAGATGACGCCCCACGTCTCGCCGGCCGTAAACTGCCTGCTGCGCTTTACCGAATCGGTCGTCGGCGTGGGAGTGGGCGTTGCGCTGCTGTGGGTGCTCGAACGGTGGAAACGATGGCTCGAACCGCAGGAGGGTGCAGACACATCTACCGATAAAAATATGAACATGGACACGATGCCCCTGCGTTGGGGCCACTTCAGAGTGCTTATCGTCGCTTCGCTCGGACAGATCACCGGAGCAGGGCTGGCGACGCTGGTCGGCGTCATACTGCCGATGATCCAGATTTTCCGGCATCCCGGACTTACCTCCCTGCAACAGGGACTCGTGGCGGCGACCAGCCTCGTCGGCATCATGGTCGGCTCGGTGCTGTTCGGAGCGTGGAGCGATAAAAAGGGATACCTGTTTTTCTTCCGGTTCTGCCCCGCACTCATCCTCGCGGCCTCGCTGTTCACCTTTTTCACGGCCGACCTCTTCGGGCTGGTCACGGGGCTGTTTTTCATGGGACTGGGCATCGGCGGCGGTTACAGCCTCGATTCGGACTACATCTCCGAGATCATGCCCCGGCGGTGGAAACTGCTGATGGTCGGTGTAGCGAAAGCCGCTTCGTCGTTGGGCAGCATCGCAGCGGCGGCCATCTGTTTTTCCCTGCTGCGGGAGTGGCACGATCCGCACCTGTGGAACCGGCTGCTGCTGCTCGTCGCAGTCATGGCGGTCGTCATGCTGCTCTGCCGCATACGTTTCGAACAAAGTCCCGGATGGCTCATCGCCCACGGGCGCATATCCGAAGCCGAAAAGGCCGTGCGCTATTTTCTGGGCCCCGACGTGGAGATCGGCGAAATCCGCAACCGCCCCAATAAAACGCAGATGCCGAAGGTGGCTTGGAGCGACCTTTTCAAACCCGGTCAGGTGAAAAAAGTGATTTTCAGCGGCATTCCGTGGGCCTGCGAGGGATTGGGCGTCTACGGCATCGGGGTATTCCTGCCCGTGCTGGTCATGGCGCTGGGGCTGGAAACGGGGTCCGAGTCGGCCTTTTCACGAATCACCGATTCGGTGTTGCTGACCACATGGATCAACCTCTGCATCCTGCCGGGATTCGTACTTGGTCTGCTGCTCGTGAACCGCTGGTACCACGTGCGGACCCAGACGTGGGGATTTATCCTCTGCGCCGCGGGCATGGGCATCCTGCTGGCGGCCTACGAATTCCGCTGGCCGGTCTGGACCGCCGTGTCCGGGTTCATGCTCTTCGAACTGTTCCTCAATGCGGGCCCCCACCTGATGACGTTCATCATTCCGCCCCAAATCTATTCCGTCGCCGAGCGCGGCGCGGGTGCGGGACTTGCCGCGGCCTTTGGCAAACTGGGCGCCGTCGCCGGCGTCGTCGTCATTCCGATACTGCTCAAATGGGGCGGCGCTTCGCTGGTGCTTTGGGTGACGATCGGCGTGCTGCTCGCCGGGGCGCTGGTTACGGCCGTCGTCGGCCGGGAGGTGCTTCCCGACAAGGGGCGGTCCGTTCGTCCCGAAATCCGGCGCGACTGACCGTCAAAGGGCGTACTCCCTTTTCAACGCACGTTTCATCCGCAGTTCGCAAGGCTGCTCCAGCCCGCACTCTTCGAGCAGGGCCAGATCGCCGAACACGTGCCGCGTACTGCCGTCGGCCACGATCCGTCCCTGCTTCATCACGATCGTACGGTCGCAAAGGTCGAGCACCATCTCCATATCGTGCGTAGCGATCAGCGTCGTATGGCCGAAACGGCGTATCAGATCTATGATCTGCCGCCGGGCGCGGGGGTCGAGATTCGAGGTCGGCTCGTCCATGACGAGCACCGACGGCTCCATCGAAAGGACCGTCGCTATCGCAACGCGCTTCTTCTGTCCGCCCGAAAGCCGGAAAGGCGACGCCCCGCGCAGATGCAGCGCGCCGACGGCATCGAGGGCTTCCGTGACGCGGCGGCGTATCTCTTCGGGTTCGAGACGCATGTTCGAAGGTCCGAAGGCCACGTCTTCTTCGACCGTGGGCATGAAGAGCTGGTTGTCCGAATCCTGAAACACAAGCCCCACCGACTGCCGCACCAGCGGCAGCGTCCTGCGCGTGAGCTTGATCCCGCCCATGACCACTTCGCCCTGCGAAGGTATCAGCAGTCCGTTGGTGTGCAGCAGCAGCGTCGATTTCCCGGCTCCGTTGGCCCCGACTAGGGCGACCTTCTCCCCGTGCGTGATGCAGAACGAGACGCCGCAGAGCGCTTCATAGCCGTTGGGATAACGGTAATGCACATCGTCGAACCGGAGGTAGTGGTGACTCATCTCAAAGGTTGTTTATCAGCATCGAAAGGTTTTCGGCCGGACGGCACAAGCGCAGCAGGACGAACGCCGAGCACCACACGGCGAGAAACAGGGTGTCGCGCATTTTCCATGCCGGGCGTTCGAACACCCCCTCCGGGATGCGCCCCGAAAATCCCCGTGCCAGCATCGCCCGGCTGATCTGCTCGGCCCGGTCGAAAGTGCGGATCAGCAGTTGCCCGACGAGCGTTCCCCAAATCTTCAGCGGATAGGATCTGCGCCCGAAACTCCTCGCGTCGCGGGCCTGCTGCATGGCCGCGGCCTCTTCGATCAAGACATAAAGGTAACGGTAGACGAAAAGCAGCTGCGTGGTGAAAACAGCCGGCACCCCCAGCCGCTGCATGCTCCGGCAGAGACCGTAGTAGCCGGTGCTTCCGATCAGCACGAGCAGCGCCTGCACCGACAGCAGTCCGCGCAGTACGATCGAAAGGAACGAGACCCACCCTGCGGTGACCGCCAGCGTCCCGATACGGAAAACCGGCTCGCGGTCGTAGAACAGGTTGAAAACGCCGATGAAGACGACGAAGGGCAGCACGACGAGCGACCGCCGGAAAATCGTTCCGTAACTCAGGCCGCCCATCGCGCAGGCAACGATCGGAAAGACGAAAAACAGCAGCAGTTCCGGAAGCCTGCAGAGCGGCACGGAGAGCATCGTCACGAGAAAAACCACCGTTACGAGCAGTTTGGACCGGGCGTCCGTGCGATGGAGCGGACTCTGCATCCGCGCCGTCCGCTCCATCGCATCCAATGCGCAAAGTACGTGCTGCAATCTGTTTTTCATCCCTGCTTTTGTCCGGCGCGGAACAGACAGGAGGCGCCGAATACGGCCAGCAGAATGGCTCCGCTCCCTACGATTCCCGCAAATGTCGTGTTGTAATCGGGTATCACGGCCGTCTTTTCCTGAATGGCGGCGGCTCTGCGGTGCAGGCCGTCGGACGCAGGTTCCAATTCGGACCGTCCCGCCGTCTTTTCGATCGACCACTCCAGTCCGTCGGGATCGGACGAAGCGATCCACGAGAACGACCCGGCGATCAACAGCGCCAAGAGTGCGATCGCCGCAAGGGCCTTTCCGAGTCTCCGTCTTCCGGAGGCGCGTTCCCGGCGGATACCGTACAGCAGTTCGGGCTTATAACGCTGCACGACGCAGATCACCGCCGCCGTAGCCAGCCCCTCGCCGATACCTATAAACAGATGGATCGGGAGCATGAACAGCAGAAACCGCCCCATCGGCAGCGCGGTGATGCCCGACGCTTCGGTTTCGATCGTCACGGCCAATGCGCCCAGTTCGAGTCCGACCACCGAGGCAAGCAGCGACGCGGCGATGATCCGTCCCGGCGATGCGCCGCGTTTGATCAGCGGCCGGAACAACAGCGGATAGGCCACCAGACACGACAATACCGCCATATTGAGGATATTGGCGCCCAAAGCCATGAAACCGCCGTCGGCGAAAACTAGGCACTGGATCACCAGCACCGAAGCCAGCGTAAGCAACGCCGCCCATGGGCCCAGTATCGCCGAAAGCAGGATACCGCCAACCAGATGGCCGCTCGAACCCGTTCCCGGAATAGAGAAATTTATCATCTGGGCGGCAAAGACGAAGGCGCCCATCACGCCCATCAGCGGAACGATGTGCTCGTCCCGCGCATCGGGTTCGCGGCGGTCGTTTCGCGGATGCTTGACTTTCCAGATCGCCGTTCCGAGCAGGACCAGCGATACGGCTCCCGTAACGGCGAATACCGGCGGGGAGACCAGTGCGTCGGACATGTGCATAGTCTGTTGTTTTTCAGGTTTTCAGATCGCCCCGTCCGGCCCCTGCCGGACCGGACGGACGGTTATTCCGTTTTCGCGCCCGGCTGCTGCGCCGCCAGATGCTTCTTGTTCTCCGGATACCAGTTCGAATGGTCGGGCTTCTCCTCGTCGTCGAACCTGACGAGCGGCAGCAGGAAGAGCCATGTCGTGATGCAGAACGGCCCGGTCAGGGTGGCGATTCCGACGGGCGCCATCAGCATATACATGCCGGCCTGAATGAACACCGTCACCAGAATTCCCAGAACGGCCCAGAGCGCCGAACGGAAATTCGGCTTGTAGAACACCGTCGCCAGCGCAATGGCCGTCAGCACGGGGCTGTATCCGTAAAGTCCGTCTGAGATGTCGGAGCCCGACGCTTTCAGCGCGACGACCGTCAGCAGCGCCAGCGCCGAGCCGATCGCGGCCCAGAGCGCCGCCCAGCGGCTGCAAAGGAACAGTCCCGCGAGGAAACAGATTCCCGTCACCCACGAATTGATCAGAAAGACCTGCCCGATACCTTTCAGCCAGTAAACCGCCAGATCGCCAAAACGGATGCTCTCCAGCGACGAGAAAGCCGCCGGAAGCGCCGGATCGGCCATATGCGTCGTCGGAAGCCCGTGCATGGCGCGCGCCGCGAGCAGAAACATCCACGTACAAAAGACGAACGGGAAAGTGAACGAATTGACCTTCCAAGGCGCCATCACGTTGTTGAATCCCGCACGCACCCATGTCGTCAGCGCCGAACAGAGCGCCAGCGCCAGCCACATCCAGACGGTATTGCCCATGAACGTAGGAAACGCGCACCCCACCAGCACGCCGTTGAAGCCCCAGAGTCCCTGCTCGCCGTCCTTGGCCGGAAAGCCGAGCAGATACCCCGTCACCGTGGAGACGGTCACGCCCAGCAGGGCGCCCCAGCCCACAAGTCCCTGTCCCTCGGCATAGGCGCCCCAGAAAATGCCGATCATAAACAGAAGTCCCGTCCACGCGCTGTTCTGAAACATCACCTGCCCGGTACCGCGCAGCAGAATTTTGATAAAATCGAAAGAGCCTCCGCCGGCCCCTCCGGATCGAGCGATCGTATTTGCCATACTTACAATTATTTAACCGTTAACAAAGTTTCTATCGCCACGGAAACTCTTCGGGCAGCGGCTTGCCCTTGACTTCCTGCCGAACCGAGGAACAGAATTCGCGGACAAGGCGTTTCACGGGAGCCGTCTCCTCACCCAAGACCTTGTAGAGCAGCCCCGCATCGTTCGGCAGGCGCGTAATGCCGGCCGCCAGCCTGCGTTCGCGGTCGATGAAGGCCTGCGTCCGCTCGTAGATGTTGTCGGCATTCTCCGGCGGCGTCAGCACGATCACGTTGGCGAAAACGTCGTATCCGTTCATCGCACCGAGCGTCGAAGGCGGATACATTTCGGGCCGTATGATGAATTTTTCGCGAAACAGTTGCTCCCCGTCGGGACGTTCGGCATGGGAGCAGACCGACAGAATGTCGTACTGGAAAGTTTCGCCCCGGTCGAAATACTTGCGGCCGCTCATGTAGATTTCCGAATAGAACAGCGTGGCCGAGGGTGCGATGCGGATTGCCGTGTCGGCGATGAACCGCGTGTGACGGCACGGAATCGTCGGTTCGGGCAGATATTCCAGATAAGAGTCCTCTTCGAGTTCGAACGCCTGCGTCAGCCCCGAATAGTTGTAGCGCATCTCGGCCAGCTTGGTCGCCGCACCGGTCGAAATATGGGCGTAGGCGCCTTCGCGGACGACAAAACGCTGTTCATAGCGATCGCCGTCCACGTTGGGACCTCCGGACGAGAGGATGTAGACGCACGGCATCTCAGGCATGCCTTCGTCGAAATAGAGTTCCTGCTGGACGATCAGCGGGGCATGGCGTTCCAGATCGCGCATGATCGACCTGCCGTCGTCGTCGAGTTCGAATCCCAGAAAAAGATACCCCATCTTGCCCGGAGTGCCGACGGGCATCGCCTTCGGCTCTTCGAGGTAGGGACTGTCTCTTACACACATCTGACGCTGCCGACGACTTAATA
>ENA-OXEG01001586-OXEG01001586.1-human-gut-metagenome-genome-assembly--contig:-NODE-1586-length-10714-cov-22.840886_pt1 | contig 10714 bp, 8 predicted proteins | sample MGYA00249355_ERZ652243 | MGnify/ENA primary metagenome ERZ652243 (study PRJEB26925, sample SAMN05826944) | human gut metagenome | biome: ENVO:2100002; feature: ENVO:00000062; material: ENVO:00002003... | reverse complement strand
TGTCGGCATGATGAATCCGGTACTTTTCTTCTCTGATTTTGATGCGGTTGCCCTGTAGGGACATCGCTTTGCGATGTATAGTTCAGGAATTTATTTTACTTTCTCCAAAATCCGGGGATAAACAGCACCAGCACGGTGAAAATCTCCAGACGGCCCGTCACCATCAGGAACGAAAGCACCCATTTGCCGAAATCGGGAATGAGGATATAGCTCTCGCCATAACCAGCCATATTGAGTTCGCATCCGGCATTGCTCACGCATGCCAAGGCGGCGAAAAATGCGTCGGTAAGCGGCACGCCGGTAGCCGACAGCGCCAGTGCCCCTGCCACGATTATCCCGGTATAAAGCGTGATGAACACCAGCACCTTGTTGAGCAGATCAGGGCTCACGGCCTTATCGTTCCATTGCACCGAAAGGATATGGTTCGGTCTGATGCATCGCTCGAGCTCGTTGGTCGAATTTTTCCACAACACGATGAAGCGGTCGATTTTAGCGCCGCCGGAAGTAGAGCCGGCGCAGCCGCCGAAAAACATCATTACGAATGTCAGCCCCAGAAGAAGGAAGCCCCACTGCTGGAACCCGTCGACTATAAAGGCCGTCGACGACATTGCCGAGACTATCTGGAAGAGCGGATCGATGGTGAAGGCCTCGACGGTGCGCGGTACTTCCGGGTTGAACCACATGGCTACGTCGAAAACCACAAAGAGGACTGCAATAATCTTGACGAACGCGCGGAATGCCTGGTTGCTCCATACGTTGCCGAACGCTCCGGTCGAAGCTTTGTAGATAAGGGCGAAATTCACGCTGCCGATAAACATGAATACGGTAGTCACAATTTTGACGTAGAGAGAATCCCACGCCATAATCGACTCATGGCGCGTGGAGAATCCGCCCGTCGACATCGTGGAGAACGCATGGCATATGCTGTCGAACGCATTCATCGGCCCGAGGCAGTAGAACCCTACGAGCGCCGCCGTCAGGAGAGTGTAGATGAGCCACAGCCGTTTGGCTGTGGAGCTTACGCGAGGGCGTAGCTTCTCGTGGGTTATCCCCGTAACCTCCGCGTTAAACATCTGCATGCCCCCCGACGAGTTGAGCATCGGGATGACGGCCAGTGTGAAGAGTATTATACCCATCCCGCCTATCCATTGCATCAGCGCACGCCACATCAGCACCGAATGCGACAGGGCGTTGATATCCTCAGCCACCGATACCCCGGTGGTGGAGAAAGCCGACATGGATTCGAAAAATGCGTCGGTAAAGCTCATCGGAGTTGAGCAGAGCATGAACGGCACCAGACCGAAGAATGAGAATACTATCCACACAAGAGCCGTAAGCAGAAAGCCCTCGCGTTTACCCATGTGGTGGTGGGAAGGCCGTACGGCAAACACTATCAGAAGGCCGGCAACGGCCGTGAATATTGCTCCTATGGCAAATGCCGTGGAGTCGGATTCATGATAGTAAAAGGCGGTGGCGAGCGGCACAAGCATGAAGATGGCCTCTATTACTACGAGAAGGCCGACCACGCGTGCCAGCATGGGAATATTGATGCCTGTTTTCACTCTTTTCATAAGGCAGTTGGATAAAGGCGTTGCAAAATGTCTTCCTTCAGCAATGCAGGCACATCGCTCTGCGATGTATCGGTGGGCTGTCTGCTCGTTATAAGTGCCAAAGGCACGTCCCTACATAGTCTGCGGATGTTTTGCAGCACCGGTTTCAGATGAAGAGTTTTTCCACGCGGTGGATGGAGCCCGAGAGGCAGAACACAACCACGTGGTCGCCGGGTTGAATGCGCGTGCGGCCGTCGATCAGCATCCCTTTCCCGTCGCGTACGAGGCCGGCAAGGGTCATGTCGTGGCTCAGATGGAGGTCTTTCACGTCGGCCTTGGTGATTTTGGAGCCGGGCCGGGCGTCGATTTCAGCGACCTCGGCGTCGGCCAGGGCCATGAATTTCGAGGAGCTCTCGTCGGCATCGAGCAGCAGCTGGAAAATCTTGCTCGACGCGAGCAGTTTCTTGTTGATTACGGTGCCTATGTTCAGTCCCTCGGCTTCGGAAATGAACTGGATATTTTCGACTTCGGCCACGGTTTTGCTCACGTGCATCTCTTTGGCCGTCAGGCATGCGAGGATATTGGTCTCGGAATATTCCGTCAGGGCCACGAAGGCATCAAACGAGCCTATGTTTTCTTCCAGGAGCAGGTCGTTGTTGCGGGCGTCGCCGTGGATTATCTTAACGTCGGTTCCGGAGCATTTCTCCGGCAACGCATGGCATACGTCGAGATTGTCGTCGATTATGGTCATGTCGTAGTCGGCCGAGGCGAGATGAGCCAGCCTTACGGCGATGCGTCCGCCACCCATTATCATCACTTTATGGATTTTGTAGGCGCGCTTGCCGCATATCTGGCGAATTTCGTCGATATAATCGCGTGTGGTGGTGAAGTAGATTATGTCGCCGTCGAGGATTTCATCGTCGCCGCGCGGAATAATGGTCTCGTGGTGGCGGCGGATGGCCGATACGTGGTAGTTGTGCTGGGTGTAGGTTATGTCGCGCAGTTTCTTGCCGATGAGCGACGCATTGTCGCGGATTTTCACGCCCACCACAATCAGCTCGCCGTTGTGGAGCTCGAACCAGTGGCGCACCCAGGGGCGTTTCAGTGCGGTGCGTATCTCCTGCGCGGCGAGCATTTCGGGATATATCAGGTGGTCGATGCCGCGCGAGCAGAAGAAGTCGTGGTTGTCGGGGTTGAGAAACTCATAGTTGTCGATGCGCGCCACGGTCTTTTTCGCTCCGAGGTGTTTCGCTATCTCACACGATATGAGGTTGGCGTTTTCGAATGGAGTCACCGCGATGAAGAGATCGCACTCGGCCACACCGGCTCCGCGCAGCGAGCTGAAGGAGGTGGGCGATCCGACCATGGTCATCAGGTTGTAGTTGGAATCGAGCACGGAGAGTTTCGTTGCGTCGCGGTCGAGCAATACTATATCCTGCTCCTCGCGCGAAAGCAGTTTCGCCAGATGCGAGCCTACTTCGCCGGCTCCTGCAATAACTATTCGCATATGGCGGCGGATTTTACCGGTGATAGGATTTTTGCGAGACCTGCGGCGGCCTCTGCTATCGATGCGGCGTCGATGCCGCATAGTTTCTTGAGCTGCGCCACTGAGCCTTGCGCCACAAATCTGTCGGGTATGCCCAGCCGGCGCATGGCCGGATGGTAGCCTTCGTCGGCCATCCAGGCGGCCACGGCTGTGCCGAGTCCACCCTCGATGGAGCCGTCTTCCACGGTGAGCACGGGCATTCCCGAGCGGGCTATGTCGCGCAGCATCGCCGTGTCGAGCGGCTTGACGAACGTCATGTCGTAGTGTGCGGCCGAGATGCCCTGAGCGGCCAGCGTAGCGATGGCTTCGCTCACCTCGCGGGCGATTGTGCCGGTGGAGATTATGGCGATGTCGGTGCCATAGGCAAGTTGCTCGCCGCGGCCTATCTCAAGCGCGTGCATGGGCGTCCGCCAGTCGGCGCTGAAGCCGCAGCCGCGCGGATAGCGGATGGCCATCGGGCCGCAGTCGGCGGCCTGCGCGGTGTAGAGCAGGTTGCGCAGCGTGGCCTCGTCGCGTGGGGCAGCTACAGTCATGCCGGGTATCGAGCTGAGGTATACAAGGTCGAATGCGCCGTGGTGTGTTGCGCCGTCTTCTCCCACGAGGCCGGCGCGGTCGATGCAGAAAGTTACGGGCAGCCGCATCAGTGCCACGTCGTGAATCATCTGGTCGTAGGCTCGCTGGAGGAAGGAAGAATAGATGGCTACAAACGGGCGCAGCCCCTCCTTTGCCAGACCGCCGGCGAAAGTCACGGCATGCTCCTCGGAGATGCCTACGTCGAACACGCGGCGCGGATACGCCTCCTTGAGGATGCACATCGAGGTGCCGGAGGGCATTGCGGCCGTGATGCCTACGATTTTGGGATTTTTGGAGGCCAGTTCGACCATCGTATGGCCGAACACGTCCTGGAATTTCATCGGGGAGCCATCGGTATGGCATTTGCAGCGCAGCGCTCCTGTGGAGGGGTCGAATTTGCCGGGGGCGTGCCATGTGGCCGGGTCGGCCTCGGCGGCCGCGAACCCTTTCCCTTTTCGGGTCTTGATGTGGAGCAGACGCGGCCCGCTCATCCCCTTGATGTCGTTGAGTGTCTTTACGAGCGAGGCTACGTCGTGGCCGTCGACCGGACCGAAATAGCGTATGTTAAGACCCTCGAATATATTCTGTTGGCTCGACAGCAGCGATTTCAGACTGTTGTTGAAGCGCATGATTGCCCCCTTCTTGCGGTCCGACACCATATTGAAGCGGCGCAGGAGACGGTAGAGCGAATATCGGAAGTCGTTGTATCCCTTCGAGGTGGTGATGTGAGCCAGGTAGTTGTGGAGCGAGCCTACATTGGCGTCGATCGACATGTCGTTGTCGTTGAGCACAATCAGCAGGTTGTTGGGCGTGTTGGCGGCGTTGTTCAGACCCTCGAACGCCAGGCCGCCGCCAATGGATGCGTCGCCGATTACGGCCACCACGTTGCGCCGGGGCGTCTCGCCGTTGAGCTCCGTCGCCACGGCCATGCCGAGCGCCGCCGAAATCGAGTTGGAGGCGTGTCCGGCCGAGAAAGTGTCGTATTCGCTTTCGGCAGGGGAGGGGAAGCCGCTGAGTCCTCCTAATTTGCGGTTGGTGGCGAAACGGTCGCGACGCCCCGTGAGGAGCTTGTGGCCGTAGGCCTGGTGTCCCACATCCCATACGATGCGGTCGTAGGGAGTGTTGAACACGTAGTGTAGGGCCACCGTGATTTCCACCGCCCCCATCGACGATGCGAAGTGGCCCGGATTTTCCGACAGACTGCTGATCAGGAACTCGCGGATTTCGGAGCACACCTGCGGTAGGGCGCTCACGGGGAGCTTACGCAGCTGCTCCGGCGAGTCGATGGTGTTCAGCAGAGTGGTGGAAGGGGCGCCTTGCGGAGAGTCCGCCGGGCGGCATCCACCGTTTTCCTTATCGTTTGTTATCATTTCTGACGTATTTCTTATAGAGAGGCACAAACACCACTATCGCCGAAGCAATCAGCGGGAAAAGCGTCAGCAGCGTCACTTGCGTGCCCGCAGCCACCATATGTGCAACATACCATGCGCACAGCCCGGCCCACAGCAGCCCTATGATGGCGAACCTCGCCACCACGCCCCCCGAGACCCGCTTCCTCTGCGTCTCCCGTTGTTTTTTGCCGTTGCATGTAGCTTTCATTGCTTTAGTCAGTTGGTTTATGGGCGGCTGGTTTATAGAATGTGTAAACTGCTGCTTTTGCTTTCTGTGTCTTCAACCCACAAAGATACAATTTTCTTCCCTATTTGTCAACAACCTCTCACCGGGCATAATGCAATGCGATCTTAAATGAAAGAGCCGTGGACGCTATATAGTGTTTTTTCGAAATTTCCTCAAAATTTTATATCTTTGCAACCACTACTGTCCACTAAAAATGGGACGTGGTTAAAAATTAAATAAATTCAGTTCACCTGAACCATAGAGACCCTTGAAATTATGCTTGATATTCAATAAGTTGCAGAATAAAGGGATTTCTTTGACTGAGAAAATTTCTCAAACAGTCTGATACAGACCGCAAAGATAAAATCAAATCGTTGCGTGCCAAATTTACTTACAACAAATTGAATATCAACAATTTCAAAGTCCTCATATGATTTTTTAGTGGACACTAATGCTTTGCAACTTTAGATGTTATCCATGAGAAAAATTTTTCTACTATTATTTCTTGTAAATATTTTTCTTTGCTATTCGCAAAAGATAGAATTGGAACGGCTTGAGGATGATGGAAGACGTCAGCTTATGAGCTCCCCGTTTAAAGCGAAACTGGATGGAGAAAAGTATGAATTCAGACTAAAAGCTTATGAGAAAAATGGCAGTATTGATTGGTGTATATTAGTTACTTCCAAAAATTATATCCCTGAAAATGCCGTATTATTGCTGAACTTATCCAATAATGATAATCTGGAAATCCCGATTAATAATTACAATACAACTTCTGGAACAATAGGCTATGGGGCGGGTGGTATGATGTACGTTCCAGATGAGAAATTAATCTCATCATATGTTGCTTTGTTTGCATTAACCGAGCAGGAATGTTTAGATATTGAAAATTATGGGATTGTAAGAATACGAATTTCTTCCAGAAATTTGTACAATGAAAAAGTGTGGAAGAAAGATAATTTGCCCTTTTCTTATTTCTTTTCCAGATGTCGGGAAATGATGCTCATACGACTCGAAACTACACCCAGGAAATCGATGTACGATGGACTGGAAAGGGGAAATCCATCTAAAATGGTCGTTTTAGCAGATTAAACGAAACTATTAGTGTCCGATAAACATAGATAAGTTGCTGATTATCAATAATATTTCCATAGGTAAGCCCAGCCGCAGGAATTAAGACGTAATTGACTGCGTGCCAATACGTTATTGACAATCTAAAAAATTTTATCGGACAGCAATAAAACGAGAGAGCTGTTTCTAAAATAATGTCAGCCCCGGGGCGCCAATCGCGCCCCGGGGCTGATGTATAAGGGGGAAAGGCTGTTTAAAGCCTTGGGATTTTAGGTCGGGAGGGGCCTAAGGTGTATTTCCTAATGCGTATTTAAGGCTGTTGAGGCCTTAGAGGGTCAGGCTTTGTAGAGGGGGAGGTCGGCGGGGGAGACGGCGTTGACTACAGCGAGGTTCTTGGCGATGTTGGCCTGGGCGAGGTTAACGTAGACTTTGGCGCTGCGTGCCATCGATTCGCTGGCATAGCGGGTTGCGTCGGTGAGCAGGAGGTAGCTCATTACTACGTCGCCGGCCATTTCCACGAGGTGGCGTGCCATGAAGTCGGTGTAGGCGGGTTCATTGATTTCGTGAACCTTGGCTACGGCTTCCTTATATTTGGCAAAGAGGCCTTCTACGATGGCGAGCTGAGGCTTGAGGTCGTCGGCTACGGGCATCTTGGCGTATTCCTCGACGAGTTGGTCGTAGGTGCCGGTCATCACGTGGCGGATGGCTGCCACAACCTGCAGCTGGGTGGTGCCTTCGTAGATGGAGGTGATGCGGGCGTCGCGGTATACACGTTCGCATGCGTAGTCCTTCATGAAGCCGGAGCCGCCGTGGATCTGGATGCAGTCGTAGGCGTTCTGGTTGCAGTATTCGCTGGAAAGACCTTTGGCCAGGGGTGTGCAGGCGTCGGCGAGTTTGTTGTAGAGTTTCATCTCCTTGCGCTCGTCGGGGGTGAGGGAGCGCTCGCGGGCGATGTCCTCGTAGGCTTTGTAGAGGTCGACGTAGCGCGAGGTCTCGTAGAGGAGGCAGCGGGTGGCGTCGAGTTTGGCCTTCATGGTTGCGAGGATTTCCTGCACGGCGGGGAATTCGATGATGGCTTTGCCGAACTGCTTGCGGTCCTGGGCATAGGCGAGGGCTTCGCGGTAGGCGATTTCGCTTACGCCTACGCTCTGGGCGGCGATTCCGAGGCGGGCGCCGTTCATCAGGGCCATCACGTATTTGATGAGGCCGAGGCGGCGGGAGCCGCAGAGTTCGGCTTTGGCGTTCTTGTAGACGAGTTCGCATGTGGGCGAGCCCTTGATGCCAAGTTTATTTTCGATACGGCGCACGTTGACGCCGCCCTGACGCTTGTCGTAGATGAACATCGAAAGGCCGCGGCCGTCCTTGGTGCCATCTTCGGAGCGGGCGAGCACGAGATGGATGTCGGCGTCGCCGTTGGTGATGAAGCGTTTCACGCCATTGAGCAGCCAGGTGCCGTCGGGCTGTTGGGTTGCCTTGAGCATCACACTCTGGAGGTCGGAGCCGGCGTCGGGCTCGGTGAGGTCCATCGACATGGTCTCACCGGCGCATACGCGCGGGATGAAGCGCTCGCGCTGGTCGTCGGAGCCGAATTCATAGAGTGTCTCGGCGCAGTCCTGAAGGCCCCAGAGGTTCTCGAAGCCTGTATCGGCACGGCTTACGATGTCGGCGGCCATGATGTAGGGGGTGATGGGGAAGTTGAGGCCTCCGTAGCGGCGGGGCATCGCCATTCCCATGAGGCCGGCTTTGCGGCAGGCTTCGAGGTTCTGCTGAGTGCCGGGGGCATAGGTGACGCGGCCGTCGGCCACTGTGGGACCGTCGTGGTCGACGCCTTCGGCGTTGTCGGCGATTGTGGTGCCGCAGAGGTCGCCTACGATTTCCAGCACGCGGTTGTAGTTGTCCATCGCGTCGTCGAAATCGATGGGGGCGTAGTCGAATTTCTCGGCTTCGGTGAAGTCGCGCTCCTTGAGGGCTACGATTTTCTTCATCAGCGGGTGCTGAAGGTGAAGCTTCAGATCGGGGTTGTCGGTATAGAAATTAGCCATGGCTTGAATTATTTATCTTTTTGTTTGTATGCTTGTATTCCTACGACATGGAAATGCGGAACGAGGGAAACTATTTCCTCCGATAGGTCGGGCGAGGCGCGGGCGCTTTCAGAGAATCCGCTCGCCATGAGGCGGTTATTTGGAGTTCTTCTTGTAGTATTTGATGAGTTTGGGAAGAATCTCCTCGTAGTTGCCAGTGATCACGTAGTCGGCGATACCGTTGATCGGAGCATTTTCGTCGTTGTTAACGGAAATGATGATGGAGCTTTCCTTCATGCCGGCGATGTGCTGGATCTGACCGGAGATACCGCATGCGATGTAAAGCTTGGGGCGCACGGTAACACCGGTCTGACCAATCTGGCGGGCATGCTCGGCAAATCCGGCGTCGACGGCGGCGCGGGTGGCGCCTACTTCGGCTCCGAGCACGTCGGCGAGCTGGTAGAGGAGGTCGAAGCCTTCCTTGCTGCCTACGCCATAGCCGCCGGCCACGATGATGGAGGCGTTCTTGATGTTGATTTTCGATTTCTCGATGTGGCGGTCGATGATTTCTACTACGAAATCCGTGTCGGCCACGTATTTCCTGGCGTCGAGTTCGATTACCTCACCTTTGTGGGCGGAATCGAAGATTTCTTTCTTCATAACACCCTCGCGTACGGTGGCCATCTGCGGACGGCAGTCGGGATTGACGATTGTGGCCACGATGTTGCCGCCGAAAGCCGGACGGATCTGGTAGAGCAGGTTCTGGTATTCCTTGCCGGTCTTGGGATCCTTGTGGTCGCCGATTACAAGCGATGTGCAGTCGGCCGTAAGGCCCGAATGGAGGCAGGAGGATACGCGCGGACCGAGGTCTCGGCCGATGCATGTGGCGCCCATCAGGCAGATCTGCGGCTTGATTTCGCGGAAGAGGTTGATGAGCACGGCTGCGTGGGGGTTGGAGGTGTAGGGATAGAGGCGCTTGTCGGCCACTTTATACACTACGTCGGCACCATAGGGGAAAAGTTGGTTTTCCACCCCGTCGAGATTGTCGCCTATTACGACGGCCTCGAGTTTCACGCCGAGCTGCGATGCGAGCTGGCGGCCTTTGGTGAGAAGTTCGAGGCTTACGTCGGCCACTTTGCCGTCCTCAAACTCGCAATATACAATGAGGTTGTTCTGATCTTGCATGGATGTCTGATTTCTTTAGTGCCCCGCGGCGCTTACCTCTGAAAGGTTGTGCCTGAGGTGGGGCGAAGGTGGGAGGTTAGCCTATGGTGTGGTTGGCGATAAGATCTTTGATGAGGTTTTCAATCTGTTCGTCGTCGTTGCCGAGACACAGACTCTCTTTGGCGGTGAACACCACATTCTCGATGGCTTTCACTTTGGTGGGAGAGCCGGCCATGCCTATCTGTTCGGGGTCAGCCTCGACATATGCGGCGCTCCACTCCTTGAGCTGGAGATCGGGGTTAGCCTCCACAATGGCCTTTACGGCTTCGGGCATCTTCTCGAGCTCGGAGGGGGATGCTGCACGCTTGAATTTCATGGTGCGGCGTGCGTTGCGCGGACGGCATTCGGCCGCCGAACCGTTGACGGTAATCACGCAGGGGAGCGGAGCCTTTACGGTCTCCACGCCTGATTCCAGGCGGCGCTTCACGGTGATATGGCCGTCGGAGAGGTCGAGAATTTCTTCGGCATACGTAACCTGGGGCAGTCCGAGCTTCTCGGCTACCTGGGGACCTACCTGGGCGGTGTCGCCGTCGATAGCCTGGCGGCCACACAGCATAATGTCGATTTTGCCCATCTTCTTGATGGCCTGGGCAAGCGAATAGGAGGTGGCCAGAGTGTCGGCGCCTCCGAGAGCGCGGTCGGTGAGCACGATGCCGGTGTCGGCACCGCGATACATGGCTTCGCGTATTACTTCGGCTGCACGCGGCAGACCCATGGTGAGCATGGTCACGGTGGAGCCGGGGTTGGCGTCCTTAAGGCGCAGAGCCTGTTCCAAGGCATTGAGATCTTCAGGATTGAAGATTGCGGGGAGGGCGGCGCGGTTGATTGTACCGTCCTCCTTCATAGCATCTTTTCCTACGTTGCGGGTGTCGGGCACCTGCTTGGCAAGAACTACGATGTTTAAGCTCATAATCTGGAGTTATTGGTTGGTTTAATTGTTTCTTGATTTTCACGCCAAGAGGCCTGCGGTGGAGCCGCAGGCGCTCTGAAAAAGGGCGATATTCGGTGCAAATTTACTCAAAATGACCCATTAACCAAAATCAACGGGCTGTTTTTTCAGGGCAACCGCATCAAAATCAGAGAAGAAAAGTACCGGATTCATCATGCCGACA
>ENA-OXEG01001582-OXEG01001582.1-human-gut-metagenome-genome-assembly--contig:-NODE-1582-length-10723-cov-6.440101_pt1 | contig 10723 bp, 9 predicted proteins | sample MGYA00249355_ERZ652243 | MGnify/ENA primary metagenome ERZ652243 (study PRJEB26925, sample SAMN05826944) | human gut metagenome | biome: ENVO:2100002; feature: ENVO:00000062; material: ENVO:00002003... | reverse complement strand
CGCGTAAGCGACATTCTACCATTCCGCCGCAGTGCGATCCTTGCGGAGCGTTTTTATCGTATAGAAACGAAGTTTCCTATACGATAAAAAGGAATAGAATGCTCGCAAAGCGCGCATTCTATTGTCACAATTAAATTAAGGTTGAGATTTATAAAAACCTCAACCTTACCCAATTTCTTATTTGCTTGCCACACCATACTTGCGGTTGAACTTATCGATACGTCCGCGAGCCTGTGCTGCCTTCTGCTGGCCAGTATAGAAAGAATGGCACTTAGAGCAAACTTCAACGTGAAGTTCGGGCTTGGTAGAGCCGGTTACGAATGTGTTGCCACAGTTACAGGTTACAGTTGCCTGGTAGTAGTTAGGATGGATTCCTGCTTTCATTTCCTTTCACCTCGTCTTATATTGATTGGTTATCTGTACTTGTTCTCATCCGCGAGGCCTTTCGGCCACTGCCTGTAATATTCTACGGACAGCTTATTTATAATACCATAGGAGTGTGCGCAATGCAAGACTTTTTGCGGATTTTAAAAAATTTCCTGCCGGCTCTCAATACTCCTTTTTTTCGTATCTTTCTGCGCTGCCTCGATCAGCCCAAATTTCAGAAAAATCCCGTAAATATAAGATATGCCGCGGATATCTCCCAGTGCTTTCGGTCGTGCCACAACCGGCCTTCCTTCCGTCTTTTCAAATGCCAGCCGCACCGAGCTCCACGCCAGGCTCTTGCTGTTTTCCCGCCGGTCAATCCAGAGCTCCTTCGTCAGCTCGCCGTTTCGTCCGGTTTTCAGTTGATAGGAAAACGGCAGTCCGGAAATCGTCTGAAACGGATATCCCTCAAATGCAACAATGCAGTCCCAGAGATGCTGCTCGTCGTGGTTTTCGTGGAGGACAGTCAATAGCTCCGCGTGCGGAAGTTCCTCAATATCCCTATGCAGACCGGCGATCGGTTGAGTCTCTTCCCCCATTTTATTCCTCCGCCCCGTCGCAAAGCTTTAACTCGATATGTTTTCCCAACGCGGAGGCATATTTCTGCAAAACAACCAGTGTCGGAACTCTTTTTCCACTCTCCAGACGCGCCAGATTCGAAGGCAAAATTCCTGTGATATCCGCCACATCCTGCTGGGTCATCCCCTGCTGCCGTCTCTCTTCCACCAGATGCCGGATCAGCTCACAGGACTGCTCCAACGTCCTTTTCTGAATGTCTTCCGAATAAGCGGACAGACGCTTTTCACGCACTTCTTTTTCTTTTTCGTAATTCGTTCGATTATCCCGAAAATCGTAGGGCATTGACATTCCTCCTTCTCCTGTAAAGTCCGGTGCAGCCTGGCGCAGATTTGCAGTCCTACAGTATATTCACAAGCCACGGATCGACATCTGTAAGGGCACAATACAGCCAGGGATCCTCTTTGATTTCTTCTGCAAAGTCTCTTGCCAGCAAATATGCCTCCATCTCTGCTCCAAAAATGACTCCCATCATCTCTGCATTGCGCAGAGCGTCTTCCTTCTTTTGCTGCGCGTACAAAGCAGCTTCCCTTGCGTGCTCTTCTTCTGCCTTTTCTATTTCCGCATCGATCCGCTTTTTCTTTTCCGCGTAATGTTTCAGATCCTCCAGGGAATCCAGATATACATAAAGCTCCTTCTGCACTTCATACATCTGATTTACTTCTTTATCATTTTTCTCCGGCTGTCTGGAAATACATTTTTGCCAGAAAATTGCCTTTCCCGTTTCCAAAATAGCCTCTCTGCATGCCTCGATGCGGGATTTATACGTTTCCGGCTGCTGTTCTGATTGAAGATCACTGATCGCTTCTTTTTTCAGCTTTTCTGCATACAGCATATGGATCCGAGGCAAATCCTTCAGCGGACTGTGTTCTCCATTCCATACCAGCCGATCCATCCAGAACAGCTGCTCAAACAGCGTATCCTCTTTATCATACAATAATGCCAGTTTTAGCATTGCAGGAATATATTGCCGATTTGCCGCAATTTCATAATATTTGCAGGCAACCTCCGGATGGTTCTTTTCCATCAGCGCTCCCATACAATAGCAGGCTTCCGGATGCTCCTGCTGAGCTGCCTGTTTCAGCCAGCTCAATACCTGTTTGAATTCTTCCTCGGACAGGTTCCCGTTTGCCTGCTGCGCTGTCCATATTGCAAGCCGATAGCAGGCTTCCGCATTTCCTACATCCGCTGCTTTTTGATATGCAGCAATCGCTTCTTCTGTATTTCCTTTCTGCATGGCGTCCGCTCCCTGACGATACAATGCAAATGCACTGCCACGCTGCTTGCCCAGTTCTAAAATGCGGGCTGCCAGCGCCTCATCCTGTGCCAGGATCCAGTCGTACTCCACCAGATTGTCTTCGATATAATCCTGATTGACTGCACGCCGGATCCATTCCGCTGCAATGAATGGATTTTGTGTCTTTGTCATACCCTTTATCCAGAAATACCCACACAAAAATTCTGCAGGTGCATAGCTTCCAAACGCTGCCTTTTCCAGCTTGTCCGTCACTGTTTTATACTCCAGCGTCTGTTTCATCTCATCTATGGCATCCTGATATAACTCCTTTGCCTCTTCCAGAGAAATTGCATCCTTGCCGCCATTTTCAAAATATGCCTTTGCTTCTTTCTGCTGCTCCTCAGCGATATAACCCTTCAAAGTCTGAATCGCTTCTTCACACGCTTCTTCCCGTCTTGCATCCGCCAGCTTCACTGCTTCAAACAGCTCCAGAGCCTCCCGATACGCATCCAGATTTCCTTCTTTTCCCATACAAATCTGCGCCACTTCATAGATGGACATAACGCTGCCCTGCCCGGCTGCAGTTCTGTACATTCTTTCCGCATCCGATTTCTGTCCATTCCGTTTATACACATTTCCTGCGACGACAGTTGCCCCACTGCTGCCATGTTCTGCCGCCCATTCCAGCCTGGTTACCGCCTCGGAATCATTCCGTTCGGTACCTGCGCCCTGGCTGTAACACAAGCCCAATGCATAATGGACGTCTCTTTCCAGCTCCAGGTCATATTTTTCGTTTCTCCGCATCTCATCCGCTTTCGTCAGGTTCTCAAATGCCTGCTGCGGATCTTTTTCACCACCGATGCCTCTCAGGCAATACCAGCCATATTGGTACTGCGCCTTCCGGTGCCCCAGCTCTGCTGCCTCGCGGTAAAGCTCGCGCGCCTGCACCAGATCTGTCTTTTTGATATCCTCTGCTTTCTGATAGCACTCTGTGGCTCTTCGCTCTTTTTCTTCGTTTGCCTGGCGCTCTTCCCATGCCAGATCGTCTTCTTTTTTTCTTCTGAAAAAAGCCCAGACTCCATATATATCGATAGCAATTATCACTACATTACAGGTAGAATTAAATCCTATGAGAAACAACAGCAAAACAACTCCTGCGATCAGTCCGTATCGAAGGAGTTTATATTTTCCCAGTTTTTCCCCGATAAATTCCATATCGATCACAACTGTAGTGACCGCTGCCGCAAACAGCACCAGCGATACAATTCCTCTTAAAAATGAAACCAATATTCCCATGACGCCCTCCGGTTTGGTAAATTTTTCATTAAATAAAGTATATATTTTCCCAGTTTATTCGTCAATATAATGGGCATCACGGCAAACGATTGTTAATTAATCATTCTTTTCACATTTGACTCGTCAGAAACAACATCCGCACAAGACAAATAGTCCATAACGCACCTCCAAACGATGATCTAACGCAATTACATCCTATATAGCGAAATAAATCCAACATTTTTCGTCTTAATTTCGTTTGAAGCGAATTTTTCCTGGGGTCAGGTACCAACACTCCGATTTCGTCCTCTCGTGTCAAAGGAAACTCACGCAAACAAATGCTCTGCCAGCTGTGCCAGTGCTTCGGTATCCTTCACCCCCGCTGTCTCGAATGCAGAATGCATGGCCAACTGTGCCAGTCCTACATCCGCAGAGGGAATGGAGACATGGGCAGTAGAAATGTTTCCAAGCGTGGAGCCGCCTGCGATATCCGAACGGTTTGCAAAGGTCTGCAGCGGGATCTCCCAGGTATTGCAGATCTGGCGGACAATTGCTGCAGAATAACCGTCTGTCGTATATTTCTGACTGCCGTTATATTTGAGCACAACGCCACCGTTTAAGTACGGACGGTTAGTCGGATCGGTCTTCTCCGGATGGTTCGGATGCACCGCATGTCCATTGTCCGCGGACAAAAGAAAGCTGTTCTGATAAAAGCTGCGCTTCCAGAGCCTGTTTTTATCCGAATAGACATTTTCCAGAACAATTTCCAGAAACTCCTCCAAAAACGTGGAATCTGCACCCTGCTTCGTCCCGCTTCCAACTTCTTCATTGTCAAACAGCGCATACACACTGATAAATTCTTCCGGCTTCGATGTCAGAAATCCGTGCAGCGTCGCATAAGCACATTGCAGATCGTCCAGACGCGGAGAGCCGATCAGGGAATCGTCCGCTCCCATGATGCGCCCTTTATCCCGGTTATACACATACAGATCGCTGCCAAGAATCTCCTCTTCCGCCACGCCTGCCGCTTCTGCGCACAGCTTTTTGATCGAAAGCTCCTGATCCAGCCCCATCAGCGGTGCCATGTCTGTCTGCGGATTGTATGCAAAGCCATTGTTGATTTCCCGGTTAAAATGAATCGCTACATTGGGAATTATCAACAGGTCTTTTTTCAGATTGACGAGCTTTGCTTCCGGCTTTCCATCTTTTCCGGCCACAAACACACGACCGGCAACGGAAAGCGGGCGATCCAGCCACGGGCTTAAAATCATGCCGCCGTATTTTTCCACATTCAGCTTCACATAGGTATTTTCCACCTTCATCTCCGGCACTTCCTTGATTTTAAAGCACGGAGAATCGCTGTGGCTTGCTGCAATCCGGAAACCCTTGGCAGGATTTTCGGGGATTTTCACCGCCAGCACCGCAGAACCGTTCTGCATCGTATAATAGCTTCCGCCCGGCACGAGAGCTCCCTCTGCCAGATTTTCCAGCTTTTCAAAGCCGTTTTCCAAAAGCAGCGCTTCTACGTTTGCCGCCGCATGGAATGCCGTCGGGCTCTCCTCGATAAATTGAAGCATCGCTTCGGTTATGCTTTGGTTTTTCATAATGTACCTCTCCTGATTTCCTATTTTAGTCGCCGCAGCCCCGGCGCTATGTTAGTTGTCGTAAACTCAGAGTTATGTTAGTTGCCGCAACCCCGGCGCTATGTTATCAAATAAACAAATGGCCAACCTGATATACCAGAAACGCCGCTATCCAGGCGATCACGCACTGTCCGACCACGACAAATACCGCCCATTTTCCGCCAAGCTCCCGACGAATCGAAGCAATCGCCGCCACACAGGGCGTATACAGCAGGCAGAACACCAAAAGGCTCGCAGCAGAAAGCGGCGTCAGAACCGTCTGCAGCGACCCGGTGGAACCAAACAACACGGAAAGCGTCGAAACCACGCTTTCCTTTGCCATAAATCCGGTGATCAGCGCCGTGGAGATCCGCCAGTCTCCAAAGCCCATGGGTGCAAACAAAAATGCAAGGCTTCCGGCAGCCAGCGCAAGTATACTGTCTTTCGAATCCGCTGCAATGTTCAGATGCAGGTCAAAGGTCTGTAAAAACCAGATCACCAGCGTTGCCATGAAAATAACGGTAAAGGCCCGCTGCAGAAAATCCTTTGCCTTGTCCCAGAGCAAATGTCCAACATTTTTGGCTCCCGGCATCCGATAGTTTGGCAGCTCCATGACAAAGGGAACCGCTTCTCCCTGAAACAGCGTCCCACGCATGAAAAGTGCCATCAAAATCCCGATCACAATTCCGCCAAAATACAGTGCAATCATCACAAGTGCTCCGTGTTTCGGGAAAAATGCCGCTGTGAAAAACGCATAAATCGGCAGCTTTGCAGAACAGCTCATAAAAGGCGTCAGCAAAATCGTCATTTTCCGGTCCCGGGCAGAGGGCAGTGTCCGACTCGCCATAACGCCCGGCACGGTACATCCAAACCCAACCAGCATCGGCACAATGCTTCTGCCGGAAAGACCGATTTTGCGCAGCAGCTTGTCCATCACAAACGCAACCCGCGCCATATATCCGCTGTCCTCCAACAGCGACAAAAAGAAAAACAGCGTCACAATGATGGGCAGAAAGCTCAGCACGCTTCCGACGCCATTAAAAATACCGTCCATCACAAGAGAATGAATCACATCGTTTACGTTCCACGCTGTCATGTGCGCATCCACCCAGCTTCCAAGCGCCGTAATCCCTGCATCGAGCAGATCTGACAGGCCTGATCCGATTACGCTGAAAGTCAGGAAAAACACCAGCGCCATAATGCCTGCAAAGCACGGAAGCGCCGTATATTTTCCCGTTAAAATCCGGTCGATTTTCTGACTGCGGATATGTTCTTTACTCTCTTTGGGGCGAATCACCGTTTCGTCGCACACCTTTTCGATAAAATCAAACCGCATGTGCGCAATCGCAGCGGCACGGTCCAGCCCCCGCTCTGCTTCCATCTGGCAGATGATATGTTCCAGTGTTTCCTTTTCATTTTCATCCAGCTTCAGGCTGTCCCGGATCAGGACATCTCCCTCTGCAAGCTTGGAAGCTGCAAACCGCACCGGAATCTCCGCTTCTTTTGCATGATCTTCAATAAAATGCATGATCGCATGCAGACACCGATGCACGGCACCGCCGTCTTCCTCACTGTCGCAGAAATCCACCCGTCCGGGGCGCTCCTGATACTTTGCCACATGAACCGCATGGGAAATCAGCTCTTCAATGCCTTCGTTTTTGGCTGCGGAAATCGGAACAACCGGAATGCCCAGAAGCGCCTCCATCTGATTAACCAGAATGGAACCGCCGTTTTCCCGCACCTCATCCATCATATTAAGCGCCAGCACCATCGGGATATCCAGCTCCATCAGCTGCATCGTCAAATAAAGGTTCCGTTCGATATTTGTCGCATCCACGATATTGATAATTCCTTTTGGGTGCTCCTCCAGCAGAAAGTTTCTCGTCACAACCTCTTCGCTGGAATAGGGGGACATCGAATAAATGCCCGGCAGATCCGTTACCAGCGTATTTTCCTGTCCACGGATCTGACCGTCCTTTCGGTCTACCGTAACACCCGGAAAGTTTCCGACATGCTGATTTGAGCCGGTCAGCTGATTAAAAAGTGTCGTTTTTCCGCAGTTCTGGTTGCCGGCAAGGGCAAACGTCAGTACCTCCTGATCCGGCAGCGGATCTTCCTTTTCCTTATCGTGATATTTTCCCTCTTCTCCCAGACCCGGATGCGGAATCGGCTTCCCCATCTGCCGGGAAGTCTCAGGACAGACGTCCCGCACATTCTCTATTTCAATTTTCTCCGCATCTGCCAGACGCAGCGTCAGTTCATAGCTGTGAATCCGCAGCTCCATCGGATCGCCCATGGGCGCATATTTCACCATCGTCACGTCGCCCTGCGGAATCAGTCCCATATCCAGAAAGTGCTGCCGAAGCGCCCCCTCTCCTCCGACCGATTTAATTGTAGCTGTTTTTCCAATTGGTAATTCTCGTAATGTCATGTTTTCTCTCATTTCCGCGCACGCTTTTTACAATCTTTCTCCCGTGTGCCTTACTTTCGACTGTCAGTCATGCAAGAACGCTGACTCACTTGCGCTCATTATATCATACTTCCATTCACTGATTCTACAAATAAACTGTTCTTTTATATACTCTCGGAAGGATTCCGCCTTCCATCAGGAGCTTGCAGAAGTCAGCAAAGTTAATAAGCGCCAAATTCCACTCTGTTTTGCAGAATTTGACGCTTCTCTTTTTCGATTTTCTTCGAATTTATTTCTTCTTCCGTTCTACCAGTTCGCCAACGAGGTAGCATACCGCTGCAATAACCATACCGTTGACAGAAGCGATGCCCCACGGAACCAGATTTGCAACAGCCGCGCCGATGAGGACGCCTGCGATTGCGAACCAGTTGACCTGTCTGGGAATCACATCCCATTTTTCGTATTCTTCTTTATGGCAGAAATAGCCGAGTACAACAATCATGCCAACCGGAGGCAGTGTGCAGTTTAAGATATTCAGCCAGCCGACAAAATTGTTGTACAGCCATACCGCGGTTACGGTTCCCAGAATACCGGAAATTACAACCATCGGACGTTTACGCACTTTTGTGATATTGGACAGTCCAAGACCTGCGGTATAAAGCGCGTTATCATTGGTTGTCCAGATATTTAAGCCCAGGACGATAATCGCAAATACCGTCAGGTTCAGCGCAACCATAACTTCAAAAATATCGTTTCCGCCTACATAAACGCCGCTGAACGCGCCGAAGCAGAACATCAGACTGTTGCCGATAAAGAATGCGACTACTGTGACGATAACGGACTGCAGTGCCGTTTTGGAAAATCTTGCAAAGTTCGGAGTTGCCGTACCGCCGCTGACAAATGAACCGATGACCAGTCCGGCGCCTGCAATGACGCTCATACCCTGGCTTTCTGCAAATTTTTCAGCCAGCGGAACGTCACCGGTTTTGACCGCCATTACCATCGCCGTAATGCCGAGAATTGCGATCAGCGGAACGGAAATATAGCTGACGATGGTCATCGCCTTAATTCCGAAAAACGCGGAACCAGTCATGCAAATGCCGGCAATCGCAACGAGCAAATAAGGCAGCCAGGGATTTTCCGGAGCGATCAGTTTTGCAACCGGAATTGCAAACATCGCAACACCTACGCCAAACCATCCGATCTGGGTAAAGCTGGTCAGCACAGACGGCAAATAGGAGCCCTTTGCACCGAAGGAATGCTGTGCCAGCAGATCCAGGGAAAGTCCGGTTTTAGCACCGACATAAGCCAGAGAGCCGGTATAAATTGCAAGAATGATACCTCCCAGGATCAGGGAACCGATAAAGCCGGACAGGTCAAGGCTGTCACCCAACGTCTGTCCCGTCCACATGCTGGCTGAAAAAAACGTAAAGCCAAGCATGATCATAAACATTGTCAGCAGTCTGCGCCGTGCAAACTGAGGCACCGGCTGCAGGGAATAATCGTGGTCTTCTACTTTGGTTTCTTTTGCATTACTCATGTCTTTTCTCTCATTTCTCCTGTCTATTTATTCATTTTATAAACCGGATCGGCCGGGTAACCGCCCCGGATATTCTGCATTCCGCGCTGTATGGCATCTTTGGAATTTTTCCAGTCCGCGTCCTTGTTCTGGTAATCGAATTTTTCAATCAGCCAGTCCACATCTGCGCTCATACGCTCCATATTTTTCTGCATGATCTCGAAAATTTCCGGGAAAAAGGTCTCTTTTTCCTTCTCCGACAGTCTGGTATCCGCACTGCTGCAAAGCTCCCCAAAATGATGCAGGCAAAAGCCCTTGCTCTTTGCAATCCGTGCTTTGAAATCCGGGTCTTTTTCATATAAATAGAAAAAAGTGTCCAGATAGCGCTCGTATTCTTTTTGGAAACGGTCGCAGATATAGCAGGTGCTTTCCTTTTTCTGCACCCAGTCTGCCACGGAGTTTTTCGGTGCAATTTTGCGCAGCTTGTCCCCCATCGACTGCTTCTGCGGCCTGAAATGCCTGAATTCGCCATCCATTTCGGACAGCAGTTTTTTATAGTAGGTTTTTAAAATCCAGCCATTGCCAAGGGTGTTGCCGTAATCGAACATTTTTTTCATGTGCGTGCGGCAAAATCCTTCCCGGTCTGTATCCTCACGGACATCGCTCTCCATGTACGAAGCGCAGGAGCCAAGCACAAAATCCATCAGATCCTGCTCTACATTCCGCTCGATATAACAAAAAGGGCACTCATCGCCCGCATTTACCGCATCATTCAGCGGTATCGTATAAAGCTTTTCTTTCACTCTTCTTCCTCCATTCCGCAGTTGCTTGCGCCTTTAAGTCTCTTTTATGGTCATCCGCCGCAGCGTGTCCAGATAAGCGCAGATCTCTGCAAAAAGTTTCTCCGGGGAAAAATCGTAGCGCTCCGACATCTCATCGGTCAGCCCGTCGATCGTATAGCGCACCATTTTTGTCACACGCACAGAATCCCCGTATGGTGCAAAAATACTGTAATCTGCCTGCATGCTGTATGCCCGCAGCCGATCCTCGTAATCCAGCTTCTTTTCCGCGATCCGCTCCACCGCTTCCGTATTCTCTTCTTTTACCGCAACATCCAGAAACCGCTGCATATACGGATAAAGCTTCATCACCTGCATCCGCGCCTGTTCCATCTGCTTTGTCAGGGCAAAATAATCCGTTTCGGAACGTTTTACCTCTCTGGAAAGCTCCAGCAGCATAAAGCGCGCGCTGTAGTCAAACAGAAATCCGTACAGCCCCAGTTTACTTCCAAAATAATGAAAAAGCAGTCCCTTACTGATCCCCGCCTCCTTTACGATCTCATCCGTGCTGGCGTGTCGATAGCCGCCCCTGGAAAAAATCTTCAGAGATGCGTTGATCATCCGATCCTGCTTTTCCTGTTTCAAATCAAAAAATTTATCATTCATGTGTCTGTCCCCGCGTCATTGACTTTCTGAGTCGTTTCATTCTATCATACCTGCAGGGTCACTTCAATGTTAAGTTTATAGATTTTTCATACATACTGACCTTTTCATTTTCATAAAATAGTATTAAAATGAGAGAAATAAGTAACCATATTCTGGTACTGTCTCTTATACACATCTCCGAGCCCACGAGACGGAGCTAATCTCGTATGCCGT
>ENA-OXEG01001581-OXEG01001581.1-human-gut-metagenome-genome-assembly--contig:-NODE-1581-length-10731-cov-35.006463_pt1 | contig 10731 bp, 12 predicted proteins | sample MGYA00249355_ERZ652243 | MGnify/ENA primary metagenome ERZ652243 (study PRJEB26925, sample SAMN05826944) | human gut metagenome | biome: ENVO:2100002; feature: ENVO:00000062; material: ENVO:00002003... | reverse complement strand
GATCTACACCTATTAAGTCGTCGGCAGCGTCAGATGTGTATAAGAGACAGTTCTTCAGCAGCATTTTCAGCAGCTTTTTCCGCAGCTTTTTCCGCAACATCTTCCGCCGTATTTGCAACCGCCGCATTCTCTGCCGTTGCAAACAAATCCGGCATATCGTCCGCCGCCCCGTCATCACCGCTGCTGCCCGCATTTCCGCACCCGTTAACATTCCGCCGCCGTGCCGCGCCGCCTTTGGCGCCGATGTCGCGCATGCGCTGCCGTTTCGCAGCCATATCCTGTTGCAGCAGCATAATATAGCGGCTGATGTTTGCTACCGTTTCGTCGACGGCGGATAAAGACGCCCCTGTAACCGCCCCGGCACCCATATCCGCAGCCCCGCCTGCCGCATTCTCCGTTCCGACAGTACCGCCTGCCGCATTCTCCGTTCCGACAACCCTGCCTGCCGCTCCCGTCGCGCAATCAAGCAGCATCTCCAGCAGCAGCCCCTTCTGTTCCCGGGTCAGCCCCGCAATAATATATTTGAGATTGGTATGAAAAATAATCTGATCCATTTGTTTCCCCGTTGCCACGAATTACCCCTCGCGCACAAGCCGGCCGCTCCCGGCAGCCTGCCCGCGCAATCCGCCGCCCGCGCCGAAACGCCGGCAGCCAGTCTCTCCGATAGTCCGATAAAAGTAGTCCAAATAGTCCGATAGTCCTGAAACGGCACCGCCGGTATCTTCCGCACACGGCGCCAAAGCTCCCGTCCCGAAACAGGGCTCAAACACCCGTCCCGCACACGGCGCCAAAGCTCCCGTCCCGAAACAGCGCTCAAACGCCCGTCCCGCACACGGCGCCAAAGCCTGCCCCTGCATCCGGCTCCCTGCACGCTCCGCACACTCCCGCGCGCGCCCTGCATACAGCCTGATATATAACCCTGTATATACTGCAAAAATTGGGCTTGACTTTTAGGCACTTTTAATATATGATAATTAATACATTGTCAATATTAAAAAACATACTTGGCAAAAAAAATTATTCTGATAGCGTAGCATAAAAAGGAGATATTACTATGGCAGATTTACAAACAATCCGCAAACGGCTGGAAAAGTATATCTTGGACAGCAACCACACCTTTCGCGAAGTATCGCTGAAAATCGGGCGCAAGGACTCATACATCCAGCAGTATGTCAAATACGGCTTTCCCAAGCGGCTGAACGAAGTCGACCGCAAAAAAGTCTGCCAGCTGTTAAACATCAGCGAAAAAGAATTGATTGACGACGAGCTTCTGCAAAGCGGCGCCGCCCTGCCCCCGCTCTTTGAAAACGACGACCTGACCGGTTCGGCGGCAGATTTTGTGGCGATAGACATCTGCGCCGCACGCCCCGGAACCGAGCTCCGCGACAACGTCGTCGGGCGTATGGTGCTGAATTTTGCGGAATTCGGCAGCTGGTGCGCGGGCAACCCGTTCAGCCTGCGTTTTATCCGCCTCGACGGCGACTATATGGAACCGACGCTCCCCAACGGCAGCCTTGTTATGTTCGATTCCGGCGTCTGCGATTACAGCGGCGACGGCATTTATGTTATCGAAACCGGGGGCGACGTCCAGATTAAACGCCTGCAAAAAACCGCCGCCGACACCTACGCGCTGAAAGTCGACAGCCCCCGCTATCAGGATTTGTACCACAAAAAGAACAAGGTGAAAATCCTCGGCCGCGCCGTCTTCTGCCTTTCCGGCCGTCCGCTGTAACCCGCCGCGCCCTTGCCGGCTGAGCCCGTCCTTTCCGCCCGGTAAAATCCGCACGCACACCGAACCGCCCGCCGCGCCCGTCCCGAGTTATCAACATCGTCCATATATTCGGCTATATAATCAGCGCTTTTCTGCCGCATTTTGCCCATCGGCGCCAATGCGAAAATATTGAAATCAATATACGAAACACCTATATATTATGAAAATTAATATACAGAAAGGGAAAGTATATGAATATCAAGCAGAAAATCGCCCGCCTGAAACAGCAAATCCGCCTGCGCGAAACCGCCGATGACGGTTATTACCTTTCGCGCCAATACAAGGAAGACGCCCGCGCCCTCTATGAGCTGGAAAGGCAGCTCCCGCCCGTCGGCGCGCCGCGGCAGCCGCCCCGGACTTAAATCCGCCTTGCTGCCCCGGACTTAAAAGCCCCGTTCGCACAATTCCCTCAGCCAGCTGCCCCGGACTTAAAACCGCACAGTCGTCCGTTTCCCCCTGTCTAAAACAGGCCGTTGCCTTTGGGGTAAAGATATTGGCGCAGTCTTTCGCCATACTCCCCGCATCCCGCAGCCGAGCCGTGAAAATCCGTATCTATAATATAGCCGTACCGGCTCACGACCACCTTAACCTGGCACGTTCCCTGCGCCACCTGTGTCCGATATCCCGACGTTGTGCCGTCGATAAACATCGTGCCGAACTGTAACGCCGTCATCGTCATATGCGTCGCTTCTTCATACGGCGACTGATAAGTGTAGGAAGTCGAATAATTCCAAACATAAACCGTCCGATCGCGCAGACGCACCTCGTTGTCCGGATACCCCAGCACCGCAAACGCCGTCTGCACCGGCTGATTGCGCAGCGCCGCCAGCCCCTCCTCCATATATTTGAGCGTACACCCGCTTAAAAACAACATAAAAATCGCCATAATCCTTTTCATTGCCTTGCCCTCCGAATACAAAAAAACGGCTGCCTGACTATGAGGCAACCGGGAGTTCACAATCCTGTGTTAGCAAGGATTTATAACCTTTAAACCGAGGTTCTGGACATACGTTATAACTCCCGGTTAAAATGGATATAGTCAAATTCTCCGTATTTTACAGAGTATTAGGCTGAATAATAATATCTAACACGAGGGTGTGAATCCCTACTTAAGACAGTATAGCAAAGCCACCATAAAAAGCAAGAAAAAAAGCACCTCAAATTAAGGTGCCGGGGAGTTCACAATCCTGTGTTAGTAGGATTCCCTTAACCTTCAGATATACGTTAAGGGCTCCCCGACCATAACGAAAACGGCCATAGCCGGGGATATTGTTACATAAATAAATTATATAACGTTAACGATACATATCCAATACCGCTAACAACAGAGATGCTACTACTCTGGCAGTGTTTAGCCCCACTGCTTACAAACAGCATATAAACCTGTAACTCAAAAGTCAAATAAAAAAAAGCCGCCCATACAGGCAGCTTTTCTTTCGTTCGGTTTTCCGTTACGGGAAAGGCGCTAGTACGGGTGCTTCGCATAATACTCCTCCGCCACCGCCGGGAAATTTTCCTTGAGCAGCGACAGCGCCTCCCAGCACATGGAATGAAACGCGATGTATTGCCGCACGGCTTCCGTTGCCCCCAGCTTGACCAGCTCGACTTCCGCCTGCCAGCACATGCCGTGTTCGGGACTGTAGCGGGAAATCAGTTCCTTTATCAGCTCCCCGTTGCCGCGGTTAATCAGCGCCACCTGCGCGTCGTCGCTGAGCCAATAGCCCGCCACGTACTTTTTGACCGCCGCCGGCGTCGCAAACTTGACAAAGCTCACGTCGTCCCGGTGCCGGAATTGCGTCAGGCAGTCGTCCAAACTCTTGCTCGCCAGCACTTTAAACAGCTTCTGTTCGTTCTCCGGCGCAAAGCGGTAACCGCCCATGCAATACAGATGTTCCACATGCAGCTTGAGCCATTCCGCGTCAAAATTGCGTTTCCACAACACCTCTTGCGCTTCCGCCGCCAGCGGGCATGTCATCAGCAGCAGCTGGATAAGGTCCCGGTCGTACGACGTCAGAACTTCAACCTGCAATTCCGCCGGCAGGGCTTCCGCCGCCAGCGTTTCCATCAGCTTACCGAAGTCTTTGGCCTTGGCCGCTTTTTTGCGAAACAGGCGGTAAAACCGGTACACGATGGTCTTAAACGCCGCATAGTTGCGATCTTCGACAATCTTTCGTTTCACGTTTTCGCTGATAACCCATTTGTTGGCATACGCCGCAAACAAAGACGGATTGTCCCGGTGCAGCAGAGCATAAACCTGGTCGTCGTTTTCCAGCGGATTAAACGCCAGATACACGCGCACCGCCTCATTGCTCCCGGTTTTAATCAGATATTCCGGGTCGGCCAGGCGGCGCATTTTGGCAAAGTCGCGCAATGCCTCCACCTTATCGCAATGAATAAGGCAGCGCTGGGTTTCCTCGGTCAGGCCGTAATAGTTAAGATACGTCAGCCGGATGTCGGCCGGGGCTATTTGGACAAAAACCTTTTCCGCGTCTTTGGAAAAACGGAAACGGTTGATGTAGCTCTTAACGGCCGCGGGAGAAAAATGCTCCAGCAAAACCAGTTCTTCATGCAAATCCAGGGGATGTTCACTTGTCAGGCTCTCAAAATAAGCCTTTAGCTCATTATCGGCATTCCGCTCGATAAGGCTGATAATTTTGTTGTTCATAATAGGAATTATATAAAAATTAAACACTAGAATTATATCACTCTGCCCAGATATATAGACAATATTTTTCAATTAGTCAACCCAAAAAAAATTTGACTTTTGGCAAAAAAGGATATATCTTATCAGGTAAATAATATGTTATGGAACAGATAAGGAGCAGATTATGCTGAACAAGTCATACATTTTGGCGGGACTGGCGGCGTTGGCGCTGGCAGGCTGCACCCGCGAGGTTTATTTGCAGCCCGTGCCGTGCGAACCGGAATGCCCAAGCTGTCCGTGTTTCGTCGGCGCTTCCGAGTGCTGTCCGGAAACTGCGGTGCAGACCGTCGTTACCACCTATCAGGTTTATGACGTTCCCGCGCCGACGGTTACTTATATCCCTTGCGACAATGGCGTCCGCCGCTGCCGCACCGTCTGCCGCGAAGTCCGCGTCGAACAGTAAGCCCGCCCGCGTACACGTCCCCATACCAAAAGATACCCGAAACCGTCTGGTCTCGGGTATCTTCATAAGCGGTGCTTCATCTCTCTGAATCCTTCTGATGGGCTCCAGAGAAAAAATATTGCTTTTTCTTCTGACTCCACCCGCCTAAATTCTGCCTGCGCTCGCACGCCTGCAGAAAATCCTCTATGTTTCGCGAAACCGCCGCTTCGTGCCCGGCACTCGCTGCCAAACCTCGCGTCCTCCGCCTTACCGCAACGCTCTGCCGCTCCGCCATCTTTACCGCGCCATCTCTGCTGCTCCGCATCCGCCCGGCATCCCGCGCCCTTTCCTCTTCGGACCGGCAGCCGCGCAACCTGCCTTACTGGCGTTTCAGCCGTAAAATCAGCCCGCGGTACTCGTTCACAAAATTATACTCTTCCTCCGTAATCTGCGTGCCGATAATATTATCGCGCTCCCGCTGCAAAACGTCTACCTGCGTTTTCATCTCAAACGGCAGCCGCCGCTCGTCGATTTCCGTAGATAAAAACGCAATCGTTTCATCCAGCCGCGCCACGCGGTCATAAACGTCATACATGTCAAACAGCTTTTTCACCCGCACCAGAAAAGCCTGTGGCTCCCAGTTCATGCGCTTGAGCTGCTGTTCCAAAAATCTCGGGCACGGGCTCGGAAACGCCCCGTTGGCAAATTCTTCCAGTTCTGCGGAAGCCGTCGGCATTTTCATAATTTCCTGCACCGTCAGCAGCAGGTGCATAAACTCCGTTTCGTCAAACGTGCGGGATATGCGCGTTATCAAAAACCGCGGCACCTGGTCTTCAAACACCTTCTTCTGCAGGACGACGTTGCTGATGGCAAGGTAAAGGACAAAACTCATGCCGGCGGCGTACAATACAGGCTTCAGCAATTTGCGCTTCGCCACGCGTACCAGCTTTTTCCTTCTGCTCATCTTTGCCATAACAAACGAATTCCCCCGTTAGATTCGCAGCTATAATAGGGGATAAAAATAAATTATGCAACAAAAAAGAATTCCGGCTGAATAACCGCCCGGCCGGGTTGCATCCGCCGCCCCAAACCGGCATAACCCCGAACAACGCAGCTCCGAACAGCGTAGTCCCAAACCTGCGCCACACAACGCCTCGCTTGCGCCCCGCGTCCGGCTGCACAATCTCAGCACCTTCACAGGCCGAGCCCCGGCATCAACGCCGCTAGTTCGCCTATTCTCCGCCGGCACAAGCCACACGCGCCGGTTCATACCGCTCCGGCATATCGTCTTCTTCCGGCAGCGCCCGTACCTCTTCCGCTTTTAAAGCCCGGAACCCCTGCGCCACGACATACGTTTCGGGCGACTTTTCGCGGCTTGCGTCCGGCTTGTAATGGCTGACCTTGGCAAAGTTCTTTTTCATATCCGCCAGCAGCATGCCTTCCGCGCCGCCCTGAAATACCTTGGCGATAAATATCCCGCCCGTCGCCAGCACCGTTTTCGCAAACGCGTACGCCGCCTCGACCAGCCCGATGGTGCGCAGGTGGTCTGTCTGCTGATGCCCGGTCGTATTGGCCGCCATATCGCTCATCACCACATGCGCGCGTTCGCCGCCCAAAAGCAACAGTAGCCTTTCGTCCGCCCCCTCTTCCGTAAAGTCCTGGCAGACAAACGTCGCCCCCTCCAGCGGTTCGGTCGGCAGAATGTCAAGCCCGACCAGCTTCCCCGTGCCTTTAAGCTTCGCTGCCGCCACCTGCGACCAGCCGCCCGGCGCGCAGCCCAAATCGACAATCACCTTGTTGCGGCCGAGAAAATGGTATTTTTCGTCCAGCTGAATCAGTTTGAACGCCGCGCGCGACCGGTAGCCGAGCCGTTTTGCCTCCGCCACGTACGGGTCGTTGAGCTGCCGCTCCAGCCACCGGTTTGATGACGAAGTATGGTACTTCGCCTCTTTGAGCTTGACGGTAAGCATCTTCCGCCCCCGCACTTCCTTTGCCGATTTCGTCAGTTTTGCCATAGCCCGGCCTCCGTTTTCGTTTCAACCCCGGTTTTCACCCGGTTCTCCGCACATTCTTCCGCTGCCGGCAACAGCGCCCCGGCTGCATCTCCTGTATCCTCTTCCGCCGCCAGTTCGGCCACAATCGCCTCCTGTGCGCTTTTCAGCGACGCCGTCAGCTCCGTCTCTCCCAGCGCGCGGAATATCGTGCGGAAAATCACCAGCGCCGCCACAAAAATCTTCGCCCGCTGCGGCCCGATATAAACCGATTCCGCGCGTTTGGCATACGACAGCGGCAGAATTTCGCCGATAACCCTGTCCAAATCCGCCGTCGCCACCGTAACGCCGTCGGACGCAAATTTGTCATACTTCGGCATCTTTTTAATCAGCGACACCAGCCTGAGCGGCGTTGACGACGTCGCCACCAGCGCCGCCTGCCCGTGATAGTCAATGCCCGCCGTCTGTGCAAAAAACGGTTCCAGATATTTAAGCACCGCCTCTTCCAGCGCCTTTGCCCCGGCTTCGTTGTAATTCACCAGCCCGAACATCTCGGTTGCGTTGCGCGCCCCGAGCGGCACCGATACCGTCGCCAAAATCTCCGGCGTTGCGGCGTTTGTCGCCAGCGTTACTTCCGTTGAGCCGCCGCCGAGGTCATACACCAGCAGGTACTTTTTCCCCGTCTGCGCGTTCAGCCGCGCCCCCAGAAGCGTCAGCCGCGCTTCTTCATATTCGCTGATAACTTCAATATCCACGCCGGACGTCCGTTTCACCTCGGCGCGAAACGCCGCGGTATTGGTGCTCATCCGGCACGCCGCCGTTGCAATCGCCCGATAGCGCCGGACGTTATAAAGCTTTAGCATCTCCGCAAAATCCATAAACGAACAGATGGCGCGTTCCGTCGCCCGCCGGCAGAATTTGCCGCTTTCCGCCAGCCCCTCGCCGAGCGCCACATGCTTGACGTCGCGGTACACGGCATTCCCTGCCGTATCCGCAATCAGCAGCCGGTTGGAATTGGTGCCGAGATCCATCGCCGCCACACACGGCCGCCCGTCATAATCCGCCATGTTTTCGCTCATCTCCCGTTCCATCGTGCCATTTCGCATCATCTGTACCGTTTCGTTTCTTTCCATCACCTCGTTTTTCTCCGTTCTCATCGTCCCATTCCTCTATCTTTTATGCTTATACTGCACATTTCCGCCGTTTCTCCGGTCGCTCTGCCCGCCGCTGCCCCGCCGGTCAAACGGAAACCTGCCGCTGCGCCGTTTCTTTTTGCCGTGGCCTGCGGCGTTGACGCGCCGTGCATGCATCATATCCAGCAAAATTCCCTCGCGGATGCCGCGGTCGGCAACCGTAATTTCCGAAATCGGCCAGAACGTCGTCAGTGCCTCAATAATCGCACACCCCGCAATCGTCAGGTCGGATTTGGACTGCCCGATGCACGGGTGTTTGCAGCGCCCCTCCGGCCCCATGGTTTTGATTTTGTTGATGGTAAAGTCAATATCCGGCGCCGAAATCGCAATCCCGTCCACCGCCGAACGGTTGTAACGCGGCAGTTTCAGGTGCACCGCCCCGATGACCGTAACCGTCCCCGACGTGCCGATAACCTGAATTTCCTGATTGGCAATCGCCTCGCGGATATGGTGCTTGTCTTCAAATTCCTGCAAAATCGCCTGCGTGCGCTCCACCACCGTGGAATACTCGAGCGTGCTCATCTCATGCCCGGCAAAGGCCTCCGAAATCGTAACCACGCCGTAGGGCAGCGACACAAAGCCTTCGATAAACGTTTTGCCGTTGTCCGTAACCCGCGCCAGCGAAATCTGCGTCGACCCGCCGCCGATGTCAAACACCAGCACGCGCTTGATGTTGCGGTTCAGAAGCGGCAGGCACCCGACCACCGACAGCCGCGCCTCTTCCTTTGAAGAGATGACTTCAAGCTCAATCCCCGCCTCACGCTTGGCCATTTCCGCAAACTGCGCCACATTCTTCGCCCTCCGGCACGCCGCCGTCGCCACAAAGCGCGACGCCGCAATCGGCATATATTCGTCAATAACCCCGCGGCAGATTTTCAGCGCCTGAATCGTGCGGCGCATCGCCTTGGGCGACAGCTCGTTGTCCTGAATAATCCCCTCGCCGAGACGCACCACTTTGGAAAAAGTTTCCACCACGCGGAACGAAGTCGTCGTCGGCGTCGCCACCACCAGCCGGCACGAGTTGGTGCCGAGGTCAATCGCGGCGTAGTTGTTCTGCGCCAGCCCCGGATTGCGGTCGCCCTTGCGGATTTCCCCGCGCGTCCGGTCGTACTTTCCCTGCGCATTAACATACTCCGCACCCCGACCGCTTTCGTTTTCCCTCGCCGCGCCGTTTCCGCCTGCCCGGTCGGTTCCGTTCTCCCGCACGCCGCCAAAACGTCCCGTCGTTTTTTTATTTTTATTCTTTTCCGGTAGTCCGTTTATTGTTTTCATTTGTTCTCCATTATCGCCAGCCCGGCACGCCGCTTATCCTGTCTGCCGCCTTTCAAACCGTCCCGCGCGCAAATTCCGATATTCCGCGCTCCACTCCTGACATCCCGGGTACGCCGCCTATTCTCCGAATATCTCCGCCCGGACAATCTGGCGCAGCTCGTCTATGCAGACCAGCTTGTGCTTCTTCGGGTCGACATAATGCCAGTACGCCCAGCCGTTGCAGGTCGTCGAGTCCTGCGCCGCCGCCCCCATCTGGTGGATGGAGCCCGTTTCCCCGCCAAACTTGACGGTTCCGTCGGAACGCACCACGGCCTTATGTTTCTTTTTCTCATCGTATAACACATCTCCCGGAGAAATCAAGCCCCTTTCTATCACCGCGCCGAACGGCACCCGCGGCAGCTTGCGCTTGCAGGTATATTCGAGCGCCGCGCTCTCCGGGCTGACTTCCACCGCCGCCAGACGCTCTCGCGCCCCGCGGATGTAGGTGGCGTCTTTTTCAATGCCGATGAAATTGCGTCCCAGCCGTTTGGCAACCGCGCCCGTCGTGCCGGTGCCGAAAAACGGGTCAAGGATAACGTCCCCGACGTTCGACGATGCCATAATCACGCGATACAAAAGCGCCTCGGGTTTCTGTGTCGGATGCAGCTTCTCGCCGGTTTCTTCGTTTTTGAGCCGTTCTTTGCCGGTGCAGAGCGGAATTTCCCACGTCGAGCGCATCTGCACGTCGTCGTTCATCGCCTTCATCGCCTCGTAGTTAAACGTATATTTCGCTTTCGGGTTCTTCGTCGCCCAGATGAGCGTTTCGTGCGCGTTGGTAAAGCGCGTGCCTTTGAAGTTCGGCATCGGGTTAGTCTTGTTCCACACGATGTCGTTCAAAATCCAGAACCCCAAATCCTGCATGATGTAGCCGACGCGGAAGATATTGTGATACGAGCCGATGACCCATATCGTGCCGTCTTCTTTGAGGATGCGGCGCGCCTCACTCATCCATGCCTTGGTGTAGCGGTCGTACTCGGCAATGCTCTCAAAGCTGTCCCATTCTTCATAGACGCCCTTGACGTCGGTATTGTCGGGGCGTTTGAGCGCGTCGCCGAGCTGCAGGTTATACGGCGGGTCGGCAAAAATCACGTCCACCGAATTGTCGGCGATTTTCTTCATGGTTTCCACGCAATCCGCATTAATAATAGTGTTTAATATCGTTTCCAAATTATAATTACTCATCACGCATCCCTGCTAAAGTGGTATTGCCGATACCTTAGACCCGATTTGGTTAGCATAATCTTAACAACCGGAAACTTTTTTGCCCCCGTTCCCTACCCGCCTGAAAATGAATCAAAATTTATTCCCCTTCTCCGTCGCATGCCCCGCGCCCTGTCTCTTATACACATCTCCGAGCCCACGAGACGGAGCTACATCTC
>ENA-OXEG01001566-OXEG01001566.1-human-gut-metagenome-genome-assembly--contig:-NODE-1566-length-10787-cov-5.517052_pt1 | contig 10787 bp, 10 predicted proteins | sample MGYA00249355_ERZ652243 | MGnify/ENA primary metagenome ERZ652243 (study PRJEB26925, sample SAMN05826944) | human gut metagenome | biome: ENVO:2100002; feature: ENVO:00000062; material: ENVO:00002003... | reverse complement strand
ACCGTGATGGCGGCGGCCTTGATTTTATCCCCCTCCGGCTCAAACACCAGCAGATAGAACACCAGCGGCAGCAGCTTCATCATTTCCTCCACCACCGGCGCGATCTCCGCCGTGGCGGCAAGGGCGTCCGCCTGACACACCGCCGCGAGGAAGGTGTTGATATAGGCCGAGAGCAGGCACACCCCCATCCCGGCGATGCAGAACAGGAAAAAGCGGAGCTGCCGCCTGCCCATGCACAGGGCAGCCACCAGCAGTGGCGACACCATGCAGAGGAAAATGTTTTCGATGTAGGTCACGCTACCACCGCCTTTCTCGTGGCGGGCAGCAGCCCCAATATGGCAAGGGTCAGCAACATATCACACCAGAAGGTGGGACTTGCCGGTGAGGTATCCGGCCAAAAGCAGCCCGCCGTCCAGAGCAGATATTCCGAACCGGCAAAGCACAGCACGCCGATGTGAAACCACCGCATATTCCGCGCCGCGCCCGTCTGTCCATTGGTGTAGACAAGCCCTCGAATGGCACAGAAGGAGAGCCAAATCATCATGCCGCACCAGATCAGGTTGGAGAGAATGTCCCCGAAGGTGCAGTAGAACGCCAGCAGCGGAAGGCCGAATGCAGGCGCAAGCCACGCCCTGCGGCAGCGGAAGCTGCGCTCATCTGCTCCCGTCAGAGTGGCCTGCAAAATGCGCAGGAAGATCACGCTCGCCACCCAGCCGAACTCCGACACATAAAAGACCCGCGGCGTGGTATCGAACAGCAGCAGATACAGCGTCCAGTAGAGCGCGCCAAGGGCAAAGCAGCCGTAGAAGCACAGCAGCAGGAAATATGCCTGTCGTCCGCTTTTCCGGTAGGATATGCCCGAAAGCAGCGCGCCGACGAACGTGGTCAGCAGTTGCAGCAGGTTCTCAATCAGCTCCATGAATCCCCTCGCTTTCGTTGTTCTGATCGTCCTCCCGGTTCATCTGCCGCAGCCGGAAGCACAAAACGGTCACGCACACGCCAAGTAAAAACGCCAGCAGCCCGATGACGATGTATCCTAAGGCCGCGCCGCCGTGAAAGATGCTTGCCGCCGTTTCAAAGCCGGAATAATCGCCGGTCTGGATGCTTGCGGCAATGCCGGGCATGGCGAGGGACGCGCCGATGAGCAGCGCAAGGCACGCCGCCACAGCGGAAGCCATGGTGATCGTATTGCGCCGCAGCCGTTTCTCCCGCTCAATTTTGGCGATGCGCCGCTTCGTCTCCGCAACGCGCTCCTCATGACTCCGCATTTGTGATCCCCTCCCGTTCTAAGAGCCTTCGCAGGCTCTCTTTTCCACGATACACCATATTGGTGATCTGTTTTACCGTTTTTCCCGTGACCTCCGCCGCCTGCGCGTAGCTCATATCCTCAAAATAGGTGAGATAGAGGACTTCCCGATAGTCCGGGTTCATTTCATCCATGCAGAAATGCAGGATGCGGTTTCGCTCCTCCGTCCGGATGACCTCCTCCGCCAGCAGCCGTCCGTCCGGCTCGTCTGCAAGCGCATCAAGGCTGAACAGGGGCTTTCGCTTGCTTTTATGGCGCAGCGCCATATTCCGCGCGGCCTTATAGAGATACGCCTTGAAGCCGCCGTCCCGGATCTTCGGCTTTTTGGTGAACAGATAGGCAAAGACGTCGAGCATCAGCTCCTCCGCCTCGTGAACGTCGTGCAGATAGCCGTCGATATACAGGGTCAGGGGGTCACCGTATTTTTTCATCAGGGCATTAAGCCCTTCGTCATCGCCGCTCAGATATTGGCGGTACAAGCTCTCATCGCAGGTCATAGCGTTCACTCCCTTTTTGCGGATGCTAAAATGCAGAGGGGGATCCGTCAGGTGCTTGTCCTGTCGGGATCGCGGTGCTGTTCCTGAAAGCGCGGGTCGGACGGCTTTTCCGCATTTTCCGGGATCGCCCATGAGCGCCCGAACCGGGACGCGCCGGGGATCCGCCCCTCGGCACAATATTGGTTGACCCGCCGCTCTGACACGCCCCAACGGTAGGACGCCTCCCGAATGGAGATATAGCCCTTGATCCCGTTCATACCGCACCTCCGCATGGATATTACTCAACACAATACATTATATACGAATATCCGAAGAAACACAAGGCATCCGCCGAAGTGTTCAGAGAAATGTTACCTATGCAGGGGAGCACAAGAAGCATCGCTGCGAAGGACGGGAGAAAACGTGGCAAGCAGGGCAAAGAGGTACCCACTTTGCTTTTCGGGCAATTTCCGCCGCCGCGAAAACTGCCCTCTGCTTGTCAGGGGCAGCGCCCCTAAGACCCCTTGAACGATTTTTCCAAAATCGGCTGCGCGTTTCTCCGAAACGCTTAGGAGCGTGACCGTTATTGCCGGTCATGCTCCTTTTTCTTCTCCTCCTCGCGCTCGTTTTTACCCAGCATACGGTCCACGTTCTGCTTGTGGAGCAGCAGCTCGCGCATCTCGTCACGGGCGGTGCGGTATTCGGCATACGCCGCCTTTTTCTCCGTCAGCAGCTTGGCATATTCCTCCTGCAAGCTCTTGACGGTGGGGAGCTTCTTCACGCCCAGATCGTCAAAGGCGTTCTTCGCCGCCTTATGCAGCAGGATGTTGCCCTCATGCTCTGCAAGATACTTTTTTGAGTAGCCCGCCTTGCGGTATCCGGCGTAAACGTCGCGGGTCTTGGCGTAGTTGATGATATGCGTTTTCAGCACGGCGATCTCCGCCATGCGCGTCTCCGCCGCCTTGATCTGCGCCGAGAGCGCATGATACCGCTCCGTCGCGGCGGCAGCTCTGGTCTCCAGCTCCTCATAATCCAGCAAGCCGTGCTCCCGCAGATAATTGTAGGTCTGCGCCATCTGCTTGACGTTGAACACCTTTGCCCAGCGCTCGTAGCCCACGCCCTTTCCCGCTTGCAGCTTCGCCTCGATGTCGATGAGCAGCGTATTCTTTTTCTGCGTGGCCTGCGTCCGCTTTTTGCGCGGCGTATGCTCCTTTTTCCCGGCAAGAACGGTGCGCAGCGCGTCCTCCGAATAGCCGTTGATGGAGGAAAGACGGACAAAGCCCTTTTTGTCGGGATGGCGCAGGGACAGCGTATTCCCGCGCCGTCTGACCTCACAGCCAGCATCGCGCAGCAGCTTCAAAAGCGCGTCAAAGCTGTCGGGCCTCCGCAAAAGCGCCGCGTCTATGAGGCCGCAGAGCAGCTCCCGGTGTGAGGGCTTCGCGTTGTCGCCCAGCCACTTGCCGTAGTGATTTTTTCCGCGCTTGGGCGCTGCGATGACGGACAGCCGGTGCTCGGTGCAGATGGCGTCGCTGAGCCGCGCGACCGCCCTGCCGGAGCCGAGAAAATCGCGGAACTTGTGCTTGCAGTCCAGCGTGGTGGAGTTCCAGATGATGTGATTGTGAATGTGCTTTTTGTCGGTGTGCGTGGCGACGAAAAAGGCGTGTCGTCCTTTCAGAAACCGCTCGGCAAATTCAAAGCCCACGCGGTTCGCATCCTCCGGCGTGATCTCTCCCGGCTTAAAGGACTGGCGCACCTGATAGGCGATCACGTCGTACCGCTGCTCCCGCCCGGTGATGGTCTGGTACTGGCGCTTGGAGTAAAGAAACTCCGCATCAGCGGTTTTGGGGTCGCACTGATAGGCGGAGATCAGCTCGCCGCCCTGTGTCTTGTCTGGATTCTTGGAGTAGTCGATGCGGTCAGTCAGGCAGTCGGCAATCGTCTTGCCCTGATTAACGTGCATGGAAATGATGCGTGTGGTCGCCATGGGGCGCGGCCTCCTTTCGGTGGGATGGATTTGCAACTTTTTTCTGAACAATGCGCCGCTTCGGTTGTAAAAGCGCCTAACAGGTGTTATACTATGCAAAAGGAGTGTGGAGTGTATGAGCTTTGCAGACGCTATTATCAAGCTGCGCAGCGAGCGCAGGATTTCGCAAAAAGAACTTGCGGAGGATTTGAATGTGAGCTGCGCAACGGTAAACCGTTGGGAGAATGGGAGAACCGTTCCGAATAAGATGACGATGTTTGTGATACGGGAATACTGCAAACACCATGGCGTAGCATTTGCCTATGATGAGGAAGAGAAACGGGGTGACGCGGGATGAATCTCGGCAGAGAAACCGAAACGCTTGAATTTAAGAAGTCCACCGGAGAGCTGAAGGAAGGGATCATTTCCATCGGCGCAATTCTCAACAAGCATCAGAAGGGCGAGCTGTATTTCGGGGTCAGGCCGGACGGTACGCCCATCGGACAGGAAATCTCCGAAAAAACGCTGCGGGACATCAGTCAGGCAATCTCCAATCATATCGAGCCGCAGATTTTCCCTGAGATACAGACCGTGCGCATCGACGGGAAAGAGTGCATCCTTGTCCGCTTTGAGGGTTACAATACGCCATACTTTGCGTATGATGTTGCCCGCATCCGCGTTGCGGACGAGGACAAGGTGCTGTCGCAGCAGGAGCTTGTGGCTTACCTGAGAAAGCAGGACGGCGCAGAGGATGCATGGGAACGGCGCGTGTCAAACTTTCTTGTGGAGCAGGTAGACGGAAAGCTGGTCGAGCGGTATATTGAGCGCGGGCATGAGGCAAAGCGCATTGAATTTGAATATGCGGATAAGACCTCTGCGCTGAATAAGCTGCTGCTGACCGAGGGAGAGCATCTGCTGAACGCGGGCATGGTGCTGTTCTGCGAGAGTATGTACGCAGAGCTGCAAATGGCGATCTTCGCGGGAACGGAGCGGCTGACGTTTCTGGACATCCAGCGTCATCGCGGAACGGTGTTTGAGCTGGTGGCGCTTGCCGAAAAATACATCATGAGCAACATCCACTGGCGTGTCCATTTTGACGGTTCCTTGCAGCGCAAGGAGATTCCCGAAATCCCTGCCGATGCCATCCGCGAGGCTCTGATTAACTCCTTCTGTCATAAGGACTACGGCGCTTGTCAGAGCAACGAGGTCGCCATCTACAAAGACCGTGTTGAGATATATAATCCGGGCAGCTTCCCGGAGGGCTACAAGCCGGAGGACTTCATCAGCGGCGATGAGCGCCCCGTGCGCAGAAATCCGCTGATTACTTCCATCCTCTACTACTCAAAGGATGTGGAGAGCTTCGGCACAGGCTTGAAGCGGATTGCCGACGCCTGCAACGAAGCAAATTGCCGGTTTGCGTTTAAGATTATGAAGTCAGGGTTCGTTGTTGTGTTCTTCCGAAGTGAAAGTCACGACGCACAAGATAACGCACAAGTCGGCGCACAAGATGCCGCACAAGTCGGTATCAGAGATAAGATTTTGGCCTGCTGCCAAGAGCCGCGTTCCAGAACCGAGATCGCCGCATACTGCGGATATAAAAGCGTCCGCAGCCTTATGCAATCCCATTTGAAGCCCCTGCTGGAAAGCGGGCAGCTTCGCATGACCATTCCCGACAAGCCCAACAGCCGCAATCAAAAATATGTTGCGGTCAAACCGGAGGACTGATATGTTCACCTATATTTCCATTGAAGAATTTGCGGACGGCGTAGTAAAAAACAATAAGGACGCCAACCGCAGGGAGCTGATCGCAGCGCTGCGGGAATCCCTCGCCGCCAAGAAAAACGGCGCAAGATGCATGATCTGCGGCGCGCCCATCTGGGCGGCCGGCAGCGCCATCACGGGGACGAATATGTGCTTCACCTGCACCACCGGAGAGGCCGACGACAGTGAGGATTACGAGATCGAATAAAACGAAAAGCGCGGGGCGATATGCTCCGCGCTTTTGCTTGATGCGGTGTTTCTGAAAACAGCCTTATCCATATATCCAGTCCCGAAGCATATAGCGTAGGACATGGAGCTTTGCCACCAGCCAGCCCGCCAGCATAGGAAGCCCGTAGGGGCTTATGAGGAACGCGATCACCAGCAGCCCCACGCCGTAGCTGACGGAATCCACAAAGAGTATGAACAGCCCGAAGAAGCCGAGAATGGCGGCGGGGATGCAGAGGATGCCGCTGGAGAGGCCGACAACGAACACAAGAAACCATGACACGACGGCAAGCACAGCCATGACCGGCGCAAACAGAAGTTTCAAAAGAAAGCGCATCTCTTTTTCCTCCATTCGTTTTGTATTGTGAGAACAGGATACAGGAATATGCTCCAGATTGCAAGGATGACGGGGAACAAAAAAGAAGGGGCGGCCTGCGCGCAGCAAGCCGCCCCCACATGGGATAAATACCCCATTATTTGATGGCGGCAAGCCGGGAAAGGATACCGCTTGCCGCCTGCCAGATCCGCTCCTGATTTTGGAGTATATCATCCATATCCGCAGCATAAACGCGCCCTGTTTCATGCACCCGCCGCGTGAGCTGATTGAGATTGTTGGAGGAATACCGCAGCAGCGACACCATCTCCCGCAGCTCCGGCAGGTCGAGCTTCACCACATAGCCGTCAATGGCCATTTTCCGAAGATATGCGCCCATGTTCGTTGTGCCGAGCTGCGCCATCTTTGCCTCGATCATCGCCCGTTCCTCCGGCGTCACACGGACTTTGAGCTGGATGTCCCGTTTCCGCTTCGCCATGTCACAGCTCCAAATCCTTCTTCTTTGCGGCAGGCTGCTTCTGCTCCGCCGAAGCCTGTTGCAGCTTGGAGCGGACGGAGGGACGCCGGAGGCTCTGGCTGCGATCCTCGTCCTTGCCGATCAGGGCATACACGCCCCTGCGGTCTTTGAGGGTCGTGAGGGCAAGGGTGGAAAAGGGCAGCAGTTTTTGCAGCGCCGCCGTGTCCTTCGCTCCGGCGCGCTCCATGAAGTCACGGGACACCTCTGCCATGAAATGCGTCCCGTTTGGACTGTTGGGCTGCACCGGCTCTTGCAGTTTGCCCAGCAGCCGCGCCGCCTCCGTTTTGATCTCGTCGGCTGTGAGGGGCTGCTCACGCCGCGCCCCCGTGAGAAACAAATCCGTCAGGCCGGGGTGGGAGCAGACCACAAACTGCACCGAGCGGTCGCTATCCATGCCGTCTTTGTTTTCATAGACGGGGATGGTATTCGCCCAGCGCTTGTTGTCCCGCGAGATACGTCCGTCGTAATCAAAATGGCGGACGGTAGCCGCCAGGACGTAGAGCATCCGCTCCTGTCCGAACTGCTCCGCTACCTGTCCCACCGCCGCAGTGTCAAGGCGGTTGTCATGGTAATTGTCCCGGATGGCGGCTTCAATGGCGTCCTTACAGCTCACATTGGCGCGGAAGGACGCGCGGTAAACGTCCAGCTCCCCTTGTTCCCGCGCGTGATCGGCGGGGTAGGGATAGACCGGCAGATCCCGGAGCTTTTTTGCTTCGTCTTTTGCCGTGTCCTCGATGCTGTCGCGGATCGTGTCCATGTAGCCGGTTTCCAGATCGGAGAACTTGTCGTAGAGGATCGCCATGGGCGAGGGGGACAGCAGCAGCGCCCGCGTTTCCGCCTCGCTGAGCGTCAGCTCCTCCATACTCATCAAAATATCCTCCCGCACGGTGTATTCATAGCTGTGATGGAGGATTTCCTCCGGGGGCTGGCCCTTCAGCCAGTCCCGGTACTTGTCCTGCTCCCGCGAGAGCTTGTCGTATAACGATTGCTGTAATGCCTCGTTCATATTCATCGTGCCTCCTGTTCGTGAGATTTTTTCTTTTCCCCAGCGCCGTGGACGCAGGGTGCTTTCAGCTTGCCGAGGACGGAGGGGCGTTTTGCCACCACATTCTCCGCCGCCTGTTCCATGGGCGTCCGGTCGTCGATGTTCAGCTCGGCGTTCAGCTCCGCCAGCCGCGCGGATTTTTCTTTCAGCTCCGCCTCCTGCGGAAAGGGCTTGCCCAGCTCCGCCTTTGCCGTCGCAAGCTGCGCCTGCACGTTTTCAAGCCTGCCCTGCACCGTTTTGTACCGCTCCGGCATCTGGGCGAGGGCGTTGTCGATGCGGACAAGGTTGCCCCTTGCGTCCTTGCCCAGCTCTACCCGGTGGCGCATCTTCCCCTTGAGGGTGAGAATGAAGTCCTTGCCGAAGTTTTCCACGGTCAGCGACATGGCAAAGCCCCGGTAGCTGCCAATGGGAACGGGCTCCAAGCCCTTTGCGTCCTTGAACGCCTCCAGAATGGCAGCACCGGCATTGTCCTTATCGGTGAGGAAATCCCCCTTGACCTCCATACCCGCAAAGCCGTCCTTGGGGTGGGGATGGGCTTCCAGCGTTTTCATATCCGCCTCAAAGCCGGAGAGGAAGCCTTTGTTTTCCTCGATCTGCGCCGGGAAATGCCGCAGGATGTTGTCCTCCAAGCGGTACTGCTGGCTCTGGTGATTGGCCTTCATCAGCCGCAGCCGCGCCACGTCCACGTCGAGGTCCATTTTTTCACGGATGCGCTCGTCTCCGGCGCACAGCGCCTTGATCTCGGCATAGGAGAGCGCCGCCTCGTCAATATCCTCACAGCTTCTCACCGGGGATTTTGAGGTCATGATCTGGGAGATGAATTTCTGCTTGTTTTCCACCGTCTGCCAGAGGTAGGCGTCGAATGTAGATTCCGTGACATAGCGGTAGATGTGTACCTCCTTGTTCCGGTTGCCCTGCCGGATGATGCGCCCGCTGCGCTGCTCCAGATCGCCCGGCCGCCACGGGCAGTCGAGGTCGTGGAGCGCCACGAGCCTGTCCTGCACGTTCATGCCCGCGCCCATTTTGAAGGTGCTGCCCATGAGCACCCGCACCTGACCGGAGCGGACTTTTGCAAACAGCTCCTTCTTCCGTGCTTCGGTGTTTGCCTCATGGATGAATGCAATCTGCTCGCGGGGGATTCCTCTGGCAACGAGCTTTTCCCGGATGTCGTCGTAGATGGTAAAGGGTGGCTCCTCCGGTTCGGTTTCCGCGTCAATGGCAGCCTCCAGCGCGTGAAGCTCAGGGCTGTCCGTGCCTTTCGCGGCGATCCTGCCGCTTTGCGCCGTTTTACCCTTGGGGGTGGAAAGGTCGCAGAACACGAGCTGTGTCAGCTTATCCGCCTGCCCGTCCTGCCAGATGCGGTGGATATTGTCCACGCAGCGATTGACCTTACTGCCGGGATCGTCCGGCAGGTCGGGGTTGATTACCCGCTGGTCGAGGCCCAGCTTGCGTCCGTCCGAGGTGATCTTGAGCATATTGTCGGTGCTTGCGTCCACGCTCCCCGCGTGGACTTTTGCGGCGCGCTCGGACAGCTCCTGCACCATCTGCTTTTGCAGCGCCGTGGGCTGACTGACCTCGTTGTGGTAGACAGGCGTAGGCGTGGGAAGGTTTAGCTGATCGGCGGTCTTGATGTCCGCTGCCTCCCGGAACAGGTTCATCAGCTCCGGCAGGTTAAAGAACTTGGCAAACCGCGTCCGCGCCCGGTAGCCCGTACCCTCCGGGGCAAGCTCGATGGCGGTGGTGGTTTCCCCAAAGGCGGAGGCCCAGCAGTCGAAGTGGGTCAGACTGTTGCGCTTGAGCATATCGTGCTGCAAATACCGCATCATGGTATACAGTTCCGTCATGGAATTTGAGATGGGCGTACCCGTGGCGAAGGTGACGCCCTTGCCGTGGGTAAGCTCGTCGATATAGCGGCATTTGAGCAGCATATCCGAGGACTTCTGGGCGTCGGTGGTGGAAAGCCCCGCCACATTCCGCATTTTTGTGTAAAGGAACAGGTTTTTGAAGCTGTGCGCCTCGTCCACATAGAGCCGGTCCACGCCGAGCTGCTCAAAGGTCACAACGTCGTCCTTGCGGGCGGCGTCGTGCAGCTTTTGCAGCTTGGCCTCCAGATTTTTCTTGGTGCGCTCCAGCTCCTTGATGGTAAAGCGCTCGGCGCGGCTGGCCTTGAGTTCCGAGATACCGTCCTCGATCTCCCAAATCTGCTCCTGCAAGAGCCGCTCCTGCCGTTCTCTGGAAACGGGGATGCGCTCAAACTGGCTGTGACCGATGATAACGGCGTCATAGTCGCCGGTGGCGATGCGGGCGCAGAACTTCTTGCGGTTGCGTGTCTCAAAGTCCTTTTTGGTGGCCACAAGGATATTTGCGGAGGGGTAGAGCCGCAGGAACTCCGAGGCCCACTGCTCCGTCAGGTGGTTCGGTACGGCAAAGAGGGATTTCTGGCACAGGCCGAGGCGCTTTCCCTCCATGGCTGCGGCGATCATCTCAAAGGTCTTTCCGGCCCCCACCTCATGGGCAAGGAGCGTGTTGCCGCCGTAGAGGTCGTGGGCGATGGCGTTGAGCTGATGCTCCCGCAGCGTAATCTCAGGATTCATGCCCGGAAAGATCAGGTGCCTGCCGTCATATTCCCGGGGACGGGTGGAATTGAAGCGCTCGTTGTAGAGCTGCACCAGCTCCCGCCGCCTGTCCGGGTCTTTCCATATCCAGTCCCGGAACGCATCCTTGATTGCCTGCTGCTTCTGCTGGGCGAGGGTGGTTTCCTTGCTGTTGAGGACGCGCTTTTCCTTGCCGTCCGCATCCCTTACGGTGTCGTAAATCCGCACGTCGCGCAGATTCAGCGTATCCTCCAAAATGCGGTAGGCGTTGGCGCAGTCGGTGCCGTAGGTCATGCGGGCGTTGATGTCGTTATAGGGGATGCTGTTCTTGCCGGGGATGTTCCACTCCGCCGTGAACTCCGAGTAGTTGACATCCAAGACACGGCGTGCGTACACAGGCGGCTCCAGCAGCTCGAACATGAACTGCCGGATATACTTCTTGTCGATCCACGTCGCCCCCAGCCGCACCTCGATCTCGCTTGCGTCCAGATCCTTGGGCTGCGCCTGCCGCAGCGCCTCCACGTTGGGCAGATAGCCGGGGCTGTCCTGCGCCGCCTGCTCCGCCT
>ENA-OXEG01001546-OXEG01001546.1-human-gut-metagenome-genome-assembly--contig:-NODE-1546-length-10904-cov-41.623007_pt1 | contig 10904 bp, 7 predicted proteins | sample MGYA00249355_ERZ652243 | MGnify/ENA primary metagenome ERZ652243 (study PRJEB26925, sample SAMN05826944) | human gut metagenome | biome: ENVO:2100002; feature: ENVO:00000062; material: ENVO:00002003... | reverse complement strand
AATCAGCGGCTTTCCGCGTTATCTGCTCAAGATTATAGGTGCCAATCGAAAATTCCTTAAACAACCGCGTAATGATGAAATGGTTACCCGGGCAATATTTATATTTTATTAACTATAATTCTGTAAGTTCCGCTTATAAGCGGAGAACAGCCTGATGCTATGCGTTGCGGCAGTTTTTGAATATTGTTTAAGGAGAAATTTATGAAAAGAATCGGCATTATAGGAACGGGAATTTGGGGAACGGCGCTGGCTTTAACTGCTGCACGCGCCGGAAACGACGTTTTGTGCTGGGCACGCGAACAGGAAGTTGTCGACTCCGTCAACCAGAAGCACGTCAATAAAATGTTTCTGCCGGATATTCCCCTGCCCGATGCCATCAGAGCCTCTGCCGATATCGCCGATGTTTTCGCATTTGCCAAGGTTATTCTGCTGACAACTTCGGCACAATGGACACGTTTGATGCTGAAACAGATGAAATCCTATGTCAAAGAAGACACGGTTATCGTTTTATGCGCCAAAGGGATTGAAGTGGAAACGGGAAAGATGCTCTCGGAAGTATTGCAGGAAGAAATTCCTTATGCTACGGTTGCCATTTTGTCCGGTCCGGGGTTTGCAGTCGATGTTGCCAAACAGAAGCTGGCCTCCGTTACGATTGCCTGTGCTAAAGAGGGAATTGCCTCCGAACTTGCCAACATGCTCGGAACGCCTTATTTCCGCCCATATCTGACCGCTGACATGATTTCGCCGCAAATCGGCGGGAGCGTCAAAAACGTCATTGCCATCGCTTCGGGCGTTGTTGAAGGGGCTAAACTCGGCGACGGGGCGCGAGCGGCGCTGATTACACGCGGCTTTAACGAAATGGTACGGCTGTCCAAGGCTTTGGGCGGAACCTTGCGCACGATGATGGGGATGAGCGGCATGGGTGACCTCGTTTTGACGGCAAACTGTGCAACCTCCCGCAATTTCAGTTTCGGATATGAGGTCGGCGCCTGCGGCCACGCAGAGAAACTGCTGGAGGAAAATACGCGTACGGTAGAAGGAATTTATACGGCCAAAGCCGTTGTCAAACGTGCACATGAGCTGGGCATAGAAATGCCGATATGCGAAACGGTCAACAAAGTTCTGTTCAGCGGTTTATCTATAAATGAGGCTATGGACGAGCTGATGTCCCGTCCTTACAAAGAGGAAGGATTTTAATCTTTATGATTTTATGACTTTGCGGACTATACTTCTCATTTAGGGGGAACTGCTTATACCGAGCCTGTTGCTTTTCAGAAATTAAACTGAATGCCGATATTGATTTCCCACGGAAAACGGACGCTGCTGCCAAGCTGGGTTGACGCTTCAAAATAGGCGGAATTTGTCTCGTTCCACGCGGCGGCTATTCCCGCCCCCAATTCATAACGCAGCGAGGACGTATCTTCGGCAAAGATTTCGTCTGCCACGGTAACCGGACTTTTGCCGTCCCAATCGTGCATCAGGCTAAAGCGTCCGTAAGCATCAAAAACGGTTCCATCAGCCAAAACAAACTCTTTTCCTCCCGATACCCCGATACTGCCTCCCAAATAATCCGCAGCCGACGCACTGACCCGCGTATTAAAATTTGTCCGGTAATCTATTCCGTCTACGCGCATATAGTTCAGTCCCATATATGGTTCGACAAACCAGCTTTCGGCAATATCCCATCTCTTTCCGACAAAAGCCGAAACCTGCCATGCGTTTGCATCATACTTGCCGTTGACATCGGAACCCGAAGGCGTATAGCTTTTTATCTTCTGCGTGTGCCAGAAATACGTTCCGACAACATCTACAAACCAGTTATCTGCCGTACTCAGGGTTGAATATACTCCGAGGCTCTGCGTTTCGCCGTCGCCATGCCCGCCGCGGTCGTATTTCTGTCTTGAATCGCTTGTTCCGCCATACAGCCCCAACTGCAGGCCCTTTCCGCCATTATGCCAGATTTCACGGTCATAACCGATTTCCGCTCCATAAATTTTCATATTGCTTTTCGTCTGGTCTTTGTAGCGGAATTTAATTTCGCGGCCAATCCCCTTAATCCATAGTCCGTCATCTTTTCCGGTTCGTTTATGTTTCATGCGAAAACGGTTGTACAACGGATTAAGGTGCGTATAAAATAACGAGGCCAGCGAACTGTACGTATTTTTGGCAATCAGCGAACTGTCTGTATGTTCCTGCGTCCGATGCAGTACCCAGTCATCGCCGTCATGCTGCAGATTATATCTGAAAGCACCAACATCAACGGCGTTGCCAACCAAGTAAAAGTTATCCGCTGCCGACGACGTTTCGTCTATGAGCTTAAATTCTGCAGGCAGATTTCCGTCAGCACTGTAATCGTGCACAATCAGCCCGAAATTTCCGTTGTCGCCCCCGATATCCAAGTGATCGGCTTCATTTTGCGCCAAATTGCTGCTGATACTGAAAATGCCGCTGCCGTCGAGCTTATCTATCTGCAGCTGCGAAAAGCCCGGTTCCTTTATTATGGTTACCAAGGTATTTTTCAACTCTAAATCTGAAATATTGTTTGTTCCGGCGACATTTAGAATGCCATCGGTTATTTTTGTAATTCCGGACATAATTCCGCCCGAATGCAATACGATTAATCCGCCGTCGGCCTCCGTATTCCGCGAAATTCCGCCTGAGAATACAGTCTGTATGCCGCCATGGATTTTAGTATCCGAAGCAAGTCCGCCGGTTTCAATATTCTGCAGCCCGGCAAACAATTCCGTTCCATCGGCAGTGCCACGGACAATCTGAGTCCCGCCGATAATTCTGCTTTCCGCCGCCTGCCCGCCGTCGGCAACCTGTTGTACGCCGAAAAGGTTTACGGTACTTCCCGAGGCAATCCCCCCGTTTTCGACAATCTGGCTGCCTCCGATATAAATCCGGGCATTTTCGCTTTTCCCTTCCACATACTCTGTGCCCAGGCTGATGACGCTTGAAACGGCTTCTCCTCCTGATTTGATATAAGAGTTTCCGCCGTTTATGGACATTCCTGACGTTTTGCCGCCGTTTTGTATTTCTGCCTGACCTCCTTTTTTGATAACAGCACCGTTAATATCTCCGGCGACAGTAAGGCGGCCGCCATTTTCGATTACGGAGTTTTCTGCAGTTCCGCCGGCGTCAACCTGTTGTATCCCGGTACCTGATATAACTGCATTATGTACATATCCCTGCTCTTTTACAATCTGGATGCCGCCGGAAACAGCGCTTTCGCGGTCTGTACCAAAAACATTCTGAGTGCCGGAAACTATTTTGGCCTGCAGAGATGTTCCTCCGGATTCAACATTCATTGTCCCGCCGTTTAGCGTCGTATTGGCAGCAGTTCCTTCCCAACCGACAGTCTGTACACCGCCGGCATCTACTCTGGTATTCTCCGACGTTCCGTAAAATCCGACCTGCTGAATACCGTTTTCCGACACAACGGCATTTTCGGCACTGCCGCCGCCTTCTATAATCTGCTCCCCGCCGCTGACCCTGCCGTTGACGTCCCTCCCGTAAACATACTGAGTGCCGGATAAAACGGTCGTGTTTTGAGCAATGCCTTCTTCATCAACAGTCATTGTTCCTCCCGAAACCGTCGTCTTCTCTGCGGCTCCGCCGTCTTTAACCGTCATTTCACCGCCGTTTTGTACGGTTGTCGCCACGGCTTTGCCGGCAACTTCCAGCGTTCCCCGGCCGGAAACCGTTGTATCCTGCACCGTTCCACCGGCATTAACCTGCTGCCGGCCACCGCTGACCTGAGCACCGAAAGCGACGCCGCCATCCCTTATTTCCTGAATTCCGCCGGAAACTTTCGCATTATTGTCCGTTCCTGATATATATTCGTGTCCTGAAGCGATAACCGTCCCCTCCGCCGTGCCTCCCGATGAAACAAAAAAGCTGCCGCCGTCTACAGACGTATCTTCAGCATAACCGCCGGCATTGACGTCTATGGTTCCATACGAACCGACACTGGAAGAATATGCCCGGCCGTCGACATTCTGCACGGCATATTGTTGCACAACAGTACCGTATGATATGCCGTTCTGCAATACATCCTGCTGCCCATACGGATAAATATTGCTGTTACGGGTTACGCCTCCGGACATAACCTGCTGCTTTCCCGAAACGGTAAAATTATCAGCCTCGCCATAAACGCGCTGGGTTACAATCGAATGAACGTCGCCACCGCTGACAACTTCTCCGGCAGGAATATCGACGGTTATCGCCCGGGAACCTTCCGGATGCAACAGCAGGCACGGCAAAAGCAGCAAAAACTTTCGCAAATGTTTGTTCATAACGGTTATCTCCCCAATTTTACGACAAAGCAGCCGTATTTTTCAGATGACGGCATTTTCCGTAATCGCACTTTAAGCTCACATATAATCGTAAATCCCCGGAATAAAAGCCCGATAATCTTATTTTCCGCATAAATACAAAAAAACAGTCTGACAGATACAAAAAAAACAGCCCGTTCCGTAAGGAGCGGACTGTCTTTGTTTCATCATCGGACGATGATTTGCGGTACAAATCAGACAATAATATGCGGCACAAAATGGCTCATGTCATCGGTAATTCTGGACGCGTTTTCCCGAATTCCCATTCCGGCCGCCTCACCGCCGATAACCCAGCTTCCCAGCACCGGATATCTGCCATCAAAACAGGGGATGTCAACAAGCTGCTGATATATGTATCCTTCTTTGCCGTACCCGCCGGAAGAGCTTTCCAGTATCGTACCGTTTTTTACCAGCTCAACATTGGCGCCTTCGCGGGAGAATACCGGCTTTTTACAATAAGCTCCCAATTTTCCGGGTTCGGCATAGGCCGGCAGGATATAGGGAGACCGGGGGAACATTTCGTAAAGCACCGGAAGCATGGCCTTGTCAGACATCAAAGCTTTCCACAGCGGTTCTATCCAGCACATCTCCGTCATACAACCGGTCAAATCCTCTGCAAACATAAACTCCCACGGATAAAGCTTGAACATACAGTCTATCGGCATACCGTCGGGCGCAAACAATGAGCCGTTTTCATGCCTTATGCTGCGAATATCCAGTTCGTAAGGAACAAGCCCCGCCTCAAAGGCCGTTGAAATGATATAGCCCAGAGTGGCATTGTCTTCCAGACAATCGGAAATTGATGCAAAGTAATACCGGCCGCATTGATATCGTTCGTGGATATATTTCCAGGATTCCACCATTTTTTCATGAATGGAATTGAACTGGTCGTGCGACGGAAAAACATCCTCTTTCCATAACCACTGGATGACGGCGGCCTCTACCAGAGAAGTCGGCGTATCGGCGTTAAATTCCAGCAATTTCGGCACGCCGTTGACAAATGCAAAGTCAAAGCGCCCGTACAGGGAATAATCATCCTCTTCCCAGCTGCGGACTATCGCCTCGCGAACCGCGGCGGGAATGCAAAGCGCATCAAGCCGGCGGTTGTCATACAGACAGGCTTCCACAGCCTTGCAATACATTTCGTAACATTCAGCCGTCGCTTTTTCAAGCGCTTCAATTTCAGCTGACGTAAAACAATAGCAGGCATCTTCCATCCAATAGGACTCGTGAAACCCGAACCCCTGCTTTTCCACAATTTCCCGGTAATTCTCACGAGGCGTACAACTAACTCTTTCCATATCCGACAAAATTAATCATGCGCCAATAGGTTTACTGCTGAAACTGCTGCCAAAGCCTTTTCCCGATGTTGACTTACTGCCCGAAGCCGGAGCCTTGGAACCGACAGAATTCGGTTTTGCAGAGCTATAGGATACGTTGCGGACTCCCGCGGGAGGATCAACTTTTACCCCTCCGGAATTTGTCCAGGAACCGTTCCCGGGATAATAAAAATACGAGGGAGAACCTCCGCCGGAAGGCGTCAGCGCCCAGCGCATCAGCATTGCATTCCATATCCATGAATTTCCCTGACTGTCCCGATATTCCTGTTTGTCTTTCGGATTTTCAGGAAGTTTGTCTTTGGCGACACATGATACAAACAATAAAAAACCAGCTGCAAAAAAATAATTAAACTTTTTCATACGACATAACTTTTAGTTAGACAAAATAATTAAAAAAACTTCCGTTTTTATACGGTGTTTTACCGAAAATGTCAAGCTGTTTATTGTCTGACAGGACAGTCCGCCGCTCCCGCCGTAAAGGAAATAACCGGTTTATCGGCAAAGGGGCTGCTGACGAACAATAGGAAGAAACGGTTTCCCTGCCGCCGGTTTGGCCGGATCGCGGCGAGGATGTCCGGCTTCTATGAGAAAGCCCCGGCTAAACGACAGCCGGGGTTTCATTCAAGCTATTTATTGAGGACAGCTTGGAATTACGCCTTTTTTATGCATAAAACATAATACGTTCCGTCGCGGATTTCCACACCATGGGTGTCGTGGCCAAAGCCGGGGAAATCCCTGTCAAAGGCCTGAAGCGCCTTCAAATAACCAAGTATCGGTCCGTCGGCTGCGCCGGCATTTTCACCCGGCATCAAAAGCGGAATTCCCGGCGGATAAGGAACAACACCGGTTGCGACCGTCCGCGTTGCCATATCGTCAATGCTTACGGCTTCAACATTGTTATGAACCAGATTTTCATAAGCTTCCACCGGCGTCATATCAGGGTGCGGCAAAACAGAGAATCCGGCGGACAGCGCTTTAGTCGTTCCGAGCTTTTTCATCGCCGTAAACATTTTGGTACAGAGGTCTTTCAGCCCCATGCCATGATACGCGTGTTCCGTTTCTCTGACCAGTTTCGGCAGAACGCGCTCCAACGGCTCGTTATTGTCATAATCGCGTTTAAACTCAAACAACGTATTAAGCAGCGTTCCCCATTTGCCATTGGTTACGCCAAGAGAAAACAGAAAAAGAATTGTAAAATCGGTCGTTTTTTCCACCACAATCCCTTTATTGTCCAGATATGCGCTGACGACAGCGGCGGGAATACCCCAATCCCCTAATTCCGCATCCGATTTGACACCCGGCGTTACAATCGACACCTTAATCGGATCCAGCATGCAATAATCCTGTTCTACGTTGCCGAAACCATGCCATTCTTCATCGGGATTAAGCAGCCAGCATCCGGGATCCGAGGCCAACTGTTCCTCGGACGCCTCATACAGCGGAACTTTTTTTCTGCTTTCTGCATCTTTGACAAAATCCGGTTGCCAGACATTGAAAAACCAGTCTTTTCCGGCAGCGGTAAATTCAGCATACAGCCGCGCCATCGTTTTGCGGAACGAAACCGCTTCGCGAATGGACGCATCGGTCAGTGTTTTGCCGCCCGGTCCGTCCATCATGGCAGCACTGATGTCATTGGAGGCAATAATCGGATAAAACGGCGAGGTTGACGCATGCATCATAAACGCTTCGTTAAAGCGTTGGTGGTCAATCGGGTTGCGCCCGTCACGAACGTGTATCATCGATGCCTGGGAAAAAGCTGCGAGCAGCTTATGCGTCGACTGCGTTGCAAACATGGTAGGCCCTTTGCGGTCGTCGTCTTTCGGATCGCAACACATCGCAAAACGCCCCTTGTACATCGGATTAAAACGCGCATATCCGTACCAGGCTTCGTCAAAATGCAGCCGGTCGACACTTTTTCCCAACAGCTCCTTGACCCGGTTGACATTATAACACAAGCCGTCATACGTTGAGTTGGTGATAATCGCATGCACCGGCTTGGTATCAATCCCGTCTTTAACGAGCGGATTTTCAGCAATGCTCTCTTTTACGGTTTCAGGTTCCAGGCGGTCAGGCGTAATCGGCCCGATAATGCCGTACCGGTTGCGGGTCGGCACCATATACACCGGTATCGCGCCAGACATGGTGATAGCGTGTTCGACCGACTTATGACAATTACGGTCGCAGAGCGCAATCTGATTGCGGGTAACGCTGGCCATCAGGATAACCCTGTTGGATGTGGACGAACCGTTGGTTACATGATATGTCCGGTCCGCACCAAATACTTTTGCGGCATATTTTTCGCTCTCCCCTATCGGTCCGGAATGGTCTAAGAGCGAGCCCAGTTCACCAACGGATATGGACAAATCGGAACGGAATACCGGTTCCCGAAAAAAGTTGAAAAAAGCCCGGCCGGCCGGAGAACGGAGAAAACCGGTTCCTCCAGTATGCCCCGGCGTATGCCACGAATATTCGTGCACTTTGGAAAACTTTGCCAGCGCCTTAAACATCGGCGGCAGAATAAACTGCCGGTAACGCTCCACCGCTGCCAATACCCGTCCGGCGATAAAATCCGATGTATCTTCCAGTATCCAAATAAAGTCGCTGACATTCTCGAGAATTTCCGTGGACACTTTTGAGGCGGCAGTACGACCGGCAAGCAGAAATACCGGCACATCACGGTTATGTTCGCGCAAAACGTGCAGTAAATCGACGATTTTCAGATAATCTTTGTCATCCTGATTGTTCAGTTTGAGCAAAATACATTGAACCGTCGGGTCTGATACCAATACTGCCTTGGCATCTTCTTCGCTTTCAGACACGATAACGCTTACATCTTGTGCCTCCAGCCCGCATTTCAGCCCGCGTACGGCTCTGGCTGCTGCCGTATTGTCGTTGATACCGTTATACACAAGCAGTATTTTTATGCCCATAGGGCTATTTTCCTGATTTTTCATACATTCTTTCATCTACACTGTCTCCTTTTGATTGTGATTTGAGAAGAAACCGATCCAACCTATGCATCTGGGTTGTGGACCTGGAAAGAAACCGATCCAACCTGTGCATCTGGGTTGTGGACCTGGAAAGAAACCGACCCAACCTGTGCGTCAGGCCATTTGGCATTTCAATCCGCCGGTGTCTGCACCGATACTGACGGAGAATCCGGTTCGTTAATGTATTCGTTGAGTTTTTGAGAACTGTAGTCGCCAACCGAAACCCAGAACATGGCAATAAGTGCCAGAATGGTTATGGCCAGCGTCATATAGCGAACCCAACGCGGCACGCAGCAGCCGCCCGGCTTCAAATGTTTCTCCTTAATTTCAATTTTCCGGTTAACCGACAATTCGTAAAAAATAATCGTCGAGATGACAAATATCAGCGCCCACCGCGTCTGCTCACTGTTGGAACCTATCATGGCAGCAAGGCTGTAAACGGCAGCAATCAGTCCGACGATTGTATAAAACAGCCCTTCCCTGTCGCTCATCTTTTCACGACCGAGAATTTTTATCGCCACGGAAGAATAAATATACGGCAGCAATGTCATAATAACCGCAATTGAAGCAATCTTACCGAACTGTTCGGATGCTGTCGGCGACATGGTTGCCAAAACCTGCAGCGTCATTATTGCCGCAACAATCGCCAAGCCGGCCGAAGGAACGCCGCGGCGGTTGACCCGCGCAAAAATATTGGCGAACAATCCGTCTTTGGCAGCGGCCTGCGCCGTTTGTCCGACCAATAACGTCCAACCTGCCAAAGATCCCAGGCACCCGATGGCCGCGCACACTGCGACGACTTTTCCTGCCACCGGCCCCAGCGCGATGCTCACGGCCTGTGAAAACGGCGCTGACGATACTATCAGTTCCTTATTGGGAATAATCCCCATAATTGCCGAAGAACTCAGAACATAACACACGGCGGCAAGCAGAACCCCTACAACCGTCGCTATCGGAACATTGCGGGTTGGATTTTTGACGACAGCGGTGGATACCGAAGCGCTTTCTACACCGATAAATGCCCAGAGCGTGAAATTCAACGTCATACCGATAGCGGAAAGGCTGCTCTCGCCGGATACATTCCATCCCTGCATATATGTTTCCGGATTAAACCAAAACCACCCCAGCAAGGCAACGCCGATTATCGGAAATAAAGCGATGGTCGTCGTAACACCCTGCATCCTGCCGACAATTTTCGGCCCGAGGATATTGGCATAAGTAAAAAACCAAATAACCGCAATCTGTGCCAGAGCCATCACCAGCGGATCCCGCAATGCCGGAAAAAACGGCGTCAAATATCCCAGCCCGGCAACTGCCAGCCCTACATTGCCGATAACATTGGCCAGCCAATAAACAAGGTTTGTCTGGTACCCCATATAGTCGCCAAACGCCTTACGGGCATAAGCATACGGCCCTCCGGCTGCCGTACTGATCTCTGTCAATTTGGCAAAAACCAGCCCAAGGGCTATCGCCCCGACAACGGTAACCAGCCACCCGATGATAGCAATGCTGCCAATTCCCGCAAGGTTTGCCGGAAGCATAAAGACACCCGACCCCATCATATTGCCGGCAACCATCAATATGGCCGGAATCAGGCCTATTTTATTATTTTCACTGACCATCTGCTTCTCCCCCTTTTGATTTTTACGGCTTTATCTAATACGGCTTTTAAATAATTGTTTCCTTAAAAGTTGCAATTGCCTGAAATGTCTTTTTTTTCTGGCTAAAAGTTTTACCCCGACATTTTTTCCAAGCTTTAAGATATTTTTCCTGTTTTCTCGCCACAAGTATTATTTGAAAAAGCCGGTTACGACGCTTATTTTTTCCGTGCAACAATTATTTAGGAGATAATCTGATGAAACCTACGCGGAAATATATTTCCTCTTTTGCATTGGCTGCCTCCGTCTGTCTAGCGGGAACAGAACTCAATGCGAAAACGGCGGACGATTCAGCCGCTTTGCTTTCGGCTCATCAAAATACTACTACCATTAATCATACGTTTATACAGCAAGGAGAATTTAAAATGTCAGAAAATACAACCAACGATACCGACAGCCTCTGGGAAAAGACCAAAGAGGCCAGCGCCAACGCCTGGGAAGCGACCAAAGAAACGACCAGCAAAGCTTGGGAAGCTACAAAAGAAGGAACAGCAAAGGCCTGGGACAAGACCAAGGAAGTCAGCGGCAACGCTTGGGATGCCACTAAAGAAGGAACGGCCAAAGCCGGCGATGCCATAG
>ENA-OXEG01001529-OXEG01001529.1-human-gut-metagenome-genome-assembly--contig:-NODE-1529-length-10972-cov-4.895209_pt1 | contig 10972 bp, 10 predicted proteins | sample MGYA00249355_ERZ652243 | MGnify/ENA primary metagenome ERZ652243 (study PRJEB26925, sample SAMN05826944) | human gut metagenome | biome: ENVO:2100002; feature: ENVO:00000062; material: ENVO:00002003... | reverse complement strand
GCAGCGTCAGATGTGTATAAGAGACAGATGTAAGTTAGCGTTTGATAACTATTGAGCGGTCAAATAATTTCAAAGAGGTTTTATAAAATACAAATCGAAACAGGAGATAACAATCAATGAAAAATAAGAAAGGAAACTTGTCGGAACATATGCAATATGCGGGAAAGTACAAGGTTTTTACGTATTCGTCGTGGGTACAGCCGCTTATAGTCGGTTTGTTCGTTGTGAGAAAGAACAAAAAAATAAATATAATAGAAGCCTTAAAATTTGCGGAATAATCGTAAAAACTTCGTTAAAAACCTATACGTCCACTTTACAAAAATAAGCAAATCATATATAATAAAAGTAAGCATAGGCTAATGCAAGGGGTTATTATGGTCAAATATCAAGAATCTGAAGAAATGTATCTCGAAACGATACTTTTACTCAAACAAAGGAGCGCGAATGTTCACGCGATAAACGTGGCGGAAGAACTGGGTTATTCCAAGCCATCGGTGTCGCGCGGTATAGGGTTGCTTATAAAAAAAGGATATATAACGATCGGCAGCGGCGGAGAGATATGGTTTACCGAAGAAGGAAAGGCAAAAGCGGAGAGCATTTATGAGCGCCATACCGTTATTACCAAACTGCTCGAAATGACGGGCGCAAGTAAAGAAATTGCCGAAGATAATGCCTGCCGTATCGAACACGTCATCACGCCCGAACTGTTTGATATATTAAAAAAGTTTGTAAAAAAAGTTAGCAAGTGCTAACTTTTGCTTGACAGCAAAATTAACTTTGGTTTATAATATATTGCGGAGTGGAAAAGCGCTCCGCGATTTTTTTGTCCGCAGGTTAGCGGAGGCTTACCCTTGCAGATGCGAATGATATATTTTTTACGGTATAGTTAGTTCGCGCTAACTATTGAATTAAAAGGAGAGCGCGTTAAGAATATGACGGAATCGGAACTTAAATATCTGATAACGGCGAACGGTTTAAGCGACGGCGGCAACGGCGCGAGAATGGCAACGATGGCGGAAAAGTTAAAGGTATCGAAAGTTAGTGTTTGCAAGGCGGTAGAGCGGCTTGTTGCAAGCGGCTACCTATGTCAGAACGGTAAAAGGGTTTTGCTTACCGAAAAAGGTATAAACGAGGTCGGGGACTATCTTGTAATTATAGACTTTATCGGCGATAAGCTGCAACGGCATTGTCATACGCCGAAAGAAAGGGCGTTTGATGAAGCGATCGGCGCGGCGTGTGCGCTCGGAGAAGAAAGTCGAAAAGGCGTATTGCTTTTTGCAAGGGCGGACAAAGTATGAAAAACGAACTGAAAGCGTGGGAAAAAGAAAAAAAACTGATTCCCGTAATGATAAAAAAATACTGTAAGGGCAAGCATAAAGAGAAACGGAAAGCACAGGGCATAAAGCACGGCGAGGTTTGCCACGAGTGCAAGGAACTTACCGAATACGCGCTGTTCCGTTTGGATAAGTGTCCGTTTAAGGTAAACAAGAAATTTTGTTCGTTTTGCAAAATTCATTGTTACAAACCAGAAATGCGCGAAAAGATAAAGGCGGTTATGAAGTATTCCGGACCGCGTATGCTGCCGTCGCATCCGATATTCGCAATCTCTCACGTCGTGCAGATGATAAAATACAAAAAGGAACGGAAAGCGGAGAAAAGAGACAATGATAGATAAAGCGTTGTTTGCCCTTATAGGCAAGAATAAAAAGTACATATTTATCGCGGTCGCCTTGCAGGTTTTGGGACTTATTGCAAACGTTGGTATCACGGCAAGCATTTGTTGGGCGATATACCTTGCCATAACAAAAGCCGAGCCTGTTATGTACGTCTATCCGGCGATTTGTGCCGTTGTCGGCATAATTGTTCGCTACGCGATGACAAGGCTTACGGGCGATATTAAAGACGTATTGGGACGCAAAGTAAAAAAGGATCTGCGTGAACGCACCTACAATAAAATAGTCAAACTCGGCGTGCGCTCGACGGACGGAATGAGTATGGCAGGGCTTACGCAAGTGAGTATGGAGGGCGTAGAGCAACTCGATTTGTACTATTCGAGTTACTTGCCGCAGTTCTTTTTTGCCATGATTGCGCCCGTTATTTTGTTTGCGATTTGCGTTTGGATAGATTGGCGCACGGCGCTGGTGTTGCTGGCGTGCGTGCCGCTTATTCCCGTGTCGATCGTTGCGGTAAGCAAGTATGCCAAAAAGATATTTGCAAAGTATTGGGGCAAATACACGTCTATGGGAGATAAATTTCTTGACAGCGTGCAAGGCTTAAAGGAATTAAAGATATTCAAAGCGGACGAAGCGCAGCACGGAAAAATGAACGAAAGCGCGGAGGAATTTCGGAAAATCACAATGAAAGTGCTTGTAATGCAACTTGCAAGCACAACGATAATGGACTTGGTTGCATACGGCGGCGCGGGCTCAGGAATTGCGCTTGCAATCTTCGGCGCGGCGTTTTGGGGACTGTCGCCCATATATGCGCTGTTTTTGTGTCTTGTGGCGGTAGAATTCTTTTTACCGCTTCGCGCGTTCGGCTCGGCGTTCCACGTCGCAATGAACGGCGCAAGCGCAGGAAAGAAGATTATATCGTTACTGAACACGCCCGATCCCGAATGGGGGACGGAAGAAGTGAGCGGCAGAACTATCGAACTGAACGGCGTTACGTTCTCTTACGACGGAGAGCGCGACGTGCTGAAAAACGTGAGTATGACGTTCCCCGAAAAAGGTATGACCGCTATCGTAGGTGAGAGCGGTTGCGGAAAGAGTACTGTCGTCAATATGCTTGTCGGCGCGTTCAGACCGAAAAGCGGAAGTATCACGGTTGGCGGCGTTCCGCTTGAAAAACTATCGCGCGAGAGTTACTATTCGCACCTTGCGGCGGTCAGTTATAATACCTATATTTTCAACGAAACCGTGCGCGAAAACTTTATGCTTGCCAATAAATCGGCAAGCGACGAACAAATCTATGCCGCGCTCGAAAAAGTCAATCTTGCGGAATTTATCCGCGAGAACGGCGGACTCGATAAAGTGATAACGGAGGACGCGAACAATATATCGGGCGGGCAGAAACAGCGGCTCGCCTTAGCGGTCAATCTCGTTGCCGACAAAGACATTTACGTTTTCGACGAGGCGACGAGCAATATCGACGTGGAGAGCGAAGCGATAATAATGCGGAATATCAAAGCGCTGTCAAAAGAAAAGAGCGTTATCGTTATATCGCACCGCTTGGCGAACGTAGTCCCTGCCGACAATATTTACTTTATGATAAACGGCGAAGTAAAAGAGAGAGGGCAGCATTCCGTCTTGATGAGCGAAAAGCAAGGGTATGAAAAGTTGTATTCCACGCAGAAAGAGTTAGAGGAGGGCTACGCATTATGAGTAAGCAAAAACTACGCAGAAGCGGTGCAAAGATAATGGCAAGTTTTATACTCTTGCTCGGCAGCCTTGCCTATATAATGATTTTGGCTGTCATAAACGGCAGTATCGGCTTTATATGCGCTATGGGCGTAACCGTGTTCGGCGCGGTCGGTGTAGCGAAAGCGCTCGGCGAAGCGATCGCTCTATCTTATGGGTGGATAATAGGACTTGCGGTCGGTTGCGGCGTATTGCGCGGTGTCTTGCGCTATTTCGAACAGTACAGCAATCATTTTATCGCGTTTAAACTTTTGGCGGTATTACGCGATAAGATATTCGGCGCGCTTCGCACGCTGTGTCCGGCAAAACTCGAAAGTAAGCAAAAAGGCAGCATCATCGCGATGATTACGAGCGATATAGAAACGCTTGAAGTGTTCTATGCGCATACCATTTCTCCGATATGTATCGCCGTTTTGGTATCTGCGGCGGTGTTCTTATTTGTCGGATTTATATCGAGTTGGTATCTCGCGCTTGCGGCGCTCGTAGGCTACTTGACTATAGGAGTCGTCGTGCCGCTTATTTCTTCTGAAAGGCTGAAAGAGAGCGGCGTGAAATACCGCGCCGAGTTCGCGTCGTTCAATGCGTATTTCCTTGACAGCATCAAAGGCATAAAAGACATTGTTTTGAATAACGCAGGTGCGGAACGCGAAAAGGAAGTAAACCGCCGTTCCGAGCTTCTTTTGAAAGAAACGAAGAAAATGAAACACAACTCTACGCGCGCGGCGGCGGCAACCGAACTTACGGTATCTCTGTTTATCATAATAACGCTAATAGTCGGCATCTTGCTTGTCCGTTTCGATATGCTCACAATCGGCAGAATGATAATAGGCGTGGTGGCGGTGTTCGGCAGTTTCGGTCCTGTGATTGCGATTTCGGCGTTGCCGGGCAACTTAACGCAAACGTTTGCAAGCGGCGACAGGGTATTGAATTTACTTGCCGAAAAACCTGCTGTTACGGAAGTAAAGAACGGCGAAAATATCGAATACGAAAATCTGAACGTAAACGATTTGTCTTTCAGTTACGACGGGAAGACGGAAGTTTTGCTTGACATTAAAATGCACGCCGAAAAGGGCGAGATAATCGGTATCGTGGGCGAGAGCGGCTGCGGTAAATCCACGTTCCTAAAACTATTGCTGCGCTTTTGGCAGAAAGGTAAGGGCGAGATAGCGTATAACGGTATCGACATAGACAAAATCAATTCGGATAGCTTGCTCGACAATGTAACAATGGTAAGTCAGACGACGTATCTATTTGACGAAACGATAGAAGATAACTTGCGAATCGCAAAGCCGGACGCAAGCCAAGAAGAACTCGAGGCGGCGTGTAAGCTGGCTTCCGTTCATGATTTTATTATGACGTTGCCTAAGGATTATAAGACGCAAGTGGGCGCGCTCGGCGATAATCTTTCGGCAGGAGAGAAACAGCGCATAGGACTTGCGAGAGCGTTTTTAAAAGGTAGCGAACTTATACTGTTGGACGAGCCGACGAGCAACGTGGACAGTATCAACGAAGGCATCATCTTAAAAGCATTGAAAGAACAAAAGAGCAAAAAGAGCATTATTCTCGTATCGCACCGTGAAAGTACAATGGCGATAGCCGATCGTATCTACCGCGTGGACTCAGGAAAAATGCAAGAGGTAAAAATATGATCGTAAGAGAAAAAGCAATACTCGAACTCGTGCGGCTTTCGGAAGAAGAACAGCGGCGTGCGGATATTCTCGAAAAAGAAGAAGCAGCGACTGGCAAGAAGAAAAACAAAATTTTTCAAAAATATGTGATAAAGGACATTGTGTTCCTTGCTATCATAACGTGTTGTACTTTGGTTACGGGCGCAATTATGCCGCTCTTGGTCAACGTGCCGCTGTTCGGTATCATACAGTTGGGACTTGGTTTGCAGTTTTCACTGTTCCCCGTGATAGGAATGATGAAAGTAAAAAAACCGTTCGCATTGTTGTTGCAGTCGATGTTTATCTCGATATTCCTTGTGTTTATGTTTCCGCCTATGGTGTTGCTTATAGCGTGCGCCCTTGTCGCGGAACTTTTGACGCTGCTTATATTCAGGGGGTATAAAAACGATTGGGCGTGTGTGTTCGCAGGAACGCTTTATATGCCGCTCACGTTGCCGCTTTTATATATGTACTACAACGTGTTTTACACCGTAAGCGGAGAGGAAAAGGCGGCGGTGTCTATGTTTATCGGCAGCGGCAACGTCGGCTTGACCGTTGGAATATCTTGCGCGGTACTTGCGGTATGCTTTATCGGCTCGCTTATCGGTATGGTTATTGCGCGTGAATTAAAGAAAGCAGGAAAGTTGAAGTAATGGCGTTTTTCAGATACAAAAGAAATTTATATCCGTTGATTGCGATAGCGTCCGCTTTGCTTATTATGGTGTTCGGACTCGTTATGGCGCGCAACGTGAAATGTTCATACTTTTTGCTCGGCGCGCTTGTGTGGGTAATACTGTTCGGTTGTTATAAACAGACATTAAGAGCGTTGCCGCTGTTTATAATTTTCGGTGGCGCGTTCGCTCTAATCGCGTACTTTTCGAGCGGTAAAAATATTGATTCGGCGCTTGCTATGGCTAATCGCTTCGGGGCGATATTCTTGGCTATAATTCCGAGTATGAGCATACAGGCGGTCGCTATGACGCGCAATTTATCGCAGTTGCATACGCCGAGAGGAATAACGCTCGGTATGCTTATAACGATGTCGTTTATTCCCGTGTTGCGTGCGGAAATTAAGCGCGTGCGCGAAGCGATGAAAACTCGCGGCGCAGGCAGTATCTTAAACCCGAAAATCTTTTACCGCGCATTTCTCATTCCGCTTGTATCAAGGCTTGTCGATATATCCGACACGCTTGCGCTGTCTATTGAAACGCGCGGCTTTACGCTCGGCAAGGCGAGATTTACGGTTTACAAAAAAGAAGCGATAAACTATATGGACGTGCTGTATCTTTTGGGACTTATCGCAGGTGTGATTTTGGCGGTGGTGTTATGAGAGCGATAGAGCTTAAAAAAGTAAGTTTTTCATATAGCGGTTTTACCGATAAGGTTTTGTCGGACGTGGACTTTTACGTTGATTACGGCGAAGTTGCTCTGTTGTCGGGACTTTCGGGTGATGGCAAAAGCACATTGCTTTCGATTGTGTCCGGTATTATACCGAACATTATAAAGGGCGAAATCACGGGTGAAGTACTTGTTGACGATAAGCCTATTATAGGGCAAAAATTAGCGCAAACGTGTCGCAAAGTCGGCGTTGTGTTGCAGAATGCCGATAGTCAGATAATACATAAAATCGTGGATGACGAGATAGCGTTCGGTTGCGAGAACTTCGCGCTTGCGGCGGATAAAATCGGGGCGCAGATAGATAGAGTTTGCGCGATAGTTGAGTTAGACAAAACGGCGGAAACGCGCACGCTGTCGGGCGGTCAAAAGCAACGGCTTATAACCGCGTCCACGCTTGCTACGGGACAGCGTATATTGATACTCGACGAGCCGCTTGCGAATTTGGATGTGGAGAGCGCAAATCTTTTAATGGATACGCTTCGTCAGCTTGCAAAGGCGGGTTATGCCGTTTTGGTGGTGGAACACAGGCTCGATATGGTGTTGCCGTTCGTGGACAGCGTTTGGAATATTCGATCGGGCGCGGTTACTAAAATAGAAAACAAGCAGGAATATTTGCTGTCGCAAACAGTGGCTATACAAGATAACAGCGACGTTCACGCCAGAGGACGCAAGATTTTCGACGTTAAGAATATAGCGTTTTCGATAAAGAAAAAAGAGATATTGAATGACGTGAGTTTCGAGGTTTACGAGGGCGAACGACTGTTATTGCTCGGTGAAAACGGATGCGGCAAAACTACGCTTATGCGGCTTTTGGCAAGGCTTTATAAGCCGACGAAAGGCGAGATAGAACAAACGTTCGATAAAAAATTCGGTAAGCGTTACAAGGGTAAAAAATGGTTTAAGGCAGTCGGCGTAGTGTACCAAAATCCGAATTATCAGTTGTTTATGCCGACGGTGGAAAAGGAGATAGAGTTCGGGGCGGTAAGTAAAGAATACGCAAACGAAATAATTGAGTTGTTCGGATTGGAACATTTGCGGAAACGGCATCCGCAGTCTTTGAGCGAGGGGCAGAAGCGCAGAGTATCAATAGCGGCGGTTGCGGCGACTAACCCGAAGGTGCTTTTACTTGACGAGCCGACGGTTGGGCAGGATTATAAAGGTTTGTGCGACCTTGTAAAAATTCTCGATATGCTGCATGACAAAAGCGGCAATGCTATGATAACGATCACTCACGATATGCGTTGCGCCGAAGCCTTGTGCGACAGGGCTGTACTCATTGAAAACGGCACTGTAAAAGCGCAGGGCGGCAAGGAACTTGCGCATAGATATTTTTCGAGAAAATTTGACATAAGCAATAGCAATCGCTTGACGTAAGATATGCAAGTTGCTATAATTATCTACGGTTAGCGGCAGCTAACTACTGAAGGGCATATATGCCTTTGCTGTTTTCGCAAGAAAACAGCAGACACAGTGGCGCGTTTAAAGCGTATTTTTAAAGCGGTATAGTTAGCATAGGCTAACTAATTGAAATCGGTAGCGATACCGATTAAAAAATACAATAAAGTTAGCATAGGCTAACTAACGGTGGAGGACTATTAAATGCGATACGGATAGCGAATAAAAGTTGTCTGCATTAAAGATATCAATCAATAAAAAATTAAAAAAATTAAGGAGATATATTATGGCTAAAAAAATCAGAATGACGGTATTTACATTACTTGTCTGTCTTATGGTATCTACGGCGGCGATAGGGCTTGCCGCTTGCAACGACTCATCCGGCAATAATACGGATCAGAACGCTTATACTTTATCGTTTGACGCAAACGGCGGCAGTGCGGTTGATTCTCTTACGATTGAGGAGGGGAAAGCGGTCACTCTGCCCGTATCCGAAAAAACGAATTATGCTTTTTGCGGTTGGTATTTCGATAACGGCACGTTCAACGATAAGGCGAACGGAACTACACTCAAATACCTTTCCGCTAAAAGTGATTTAACCGTATATGCTAAATGGGAAGAACTCGATTTGACGAAAGACGGAATATACGGTGTGAGTTTCGATGTTAGCATAACCGATTCGATTGTTCTCGACGACGCACCCGAAGGATTTAAGCCCACTTTTTCAGATAATCTCGATAAAGAAGAATCGGGACTTTCTATCATTAACGGTAAAAAGTATCTCGACCTTGTGGTTTACGGAAGCGAAGATTTCGGATTTTTTCAAGGCGGTATGAGATACAAAGTCACTTATAACGATACTGAACTTTCGGTCTATACGGGCGATGCGCGCGTCAATTCAATGGATATGGCGAGCGAAAACGGAAGAAGACAATTCCGCCTGCCGATAGATTCGGATGCGGATTCGGTCGTGCTTTCTATAAAAGAATTGGAAACGGGCGACAATGTGTACGCGACGGTTGAATGTGCTACTTATAACGTAATCGTTAAGTTTTCGGATGTGACTTATAAGGCGTATGCGGAAAAAAGCGATACGCTTGAAGACGGAATTTACACAGTCGATACGCACGCATTGAGCGTGAAAGACGGCTCGGTAAGTATGAACGAAAATTTTAACGATGTTCGCACTTACATAAAAGTTGAAAACGGCAAGATGAAAATGTACAAGACGTTTAAGTCTTATATGGGTATGACGGGAAAATCGGGGAAGGAAGCGTATTACGATACTTTGGCCACCTATACAGGGTATTCATTCGTAACGCCCGTAGCAAACGTATGGAACTATGATGGTTCATTCAATGAAGATTATATTGAAAAAGACCTTGTTGCGGTCGAAACGTGGTTCAACGCGCAAAGCGGTCTATATACTTATTCTTGGGATATTTCCGATTGGAAAGATAGTTATATCATCACGGGTACGGTAACGGGCTTTATGCTTGAAGCAATGGGTATGGCATCGACCGAAACGCTGTTAGGCGTTGATATTGATACTCTTATAAAAACCGACGACGTTATTTTGCCTGTAAAGCCTACGGGGACGGAAACGAAATGGACGACTCTTGCTACGGGCAATTTAACGTCTACGAACGAAACGATGAAAGAAACTTGGGCTGTAAATTTCTTTTGGCAGGGTGATATGGACGGAGATTTATCGGCACGCACTATGCTTTCTTATGTAAGTAATGCAGTCCCGCGAATCGATGCCGAAAGCGGCGAAACTTATGCCGACGTCGAATACACGATTTACAACACCGCGGCGAATCGGGATATTTACGGAGATGCCGTTAAAGTCGAACTCCAATACGGCGAAGGAAACAATTATAATACGGGTGCAAGACAAAATGTGTTGATTACGTCTGAAAAACCGACAGATAAGCAAGTAGACATCGCTTTGTCACAAGAATCCTGGCTCGAAGGAAAAACTTTCGACGCTAACCGTGAAATGAATGTCGAGTGGCTCGTCGGCGAAACGTATGAATATCCAGAAGCGTATATTACGGTTGACGGATTTGAATACAGTTTAATGAAAGCGGACTCTTCATCGGGGACAACGCTTGTTGCGGGTGCCGGTTATAAAATGTATGCTTCTGCGGATAATGAAAATTGGCTGAATAAATCGCTTTCGAGTTCTAACCGTACAATCAATAGATTGATCGGTTCGGAGGCCTATAAGTACTACCGTATGGAATTCAGAATCAAGGATCAATACGGAGAATACGTTTGCTATAAAATCAATATTACGGTACAAGACCTCGATATCGAATGGGGGCTTGCCGCAGGCGATAACAGCGGTGTAAGCCTAGAAAATTGCGGCGTTTTGATAAAAGCAAACGCTGGCGACGTTGTCAACGTTCCGAAATATACATACAAAGTAAACGGACAAGAAAAACCCGTTGCCGTTACGGCATATTTATACACGGCAGATAAGCGCACCTTGATTGCCGATTATGAAAACGGAAAAGCGATTACGGTAAGCGATGACGCTTATTTTATTCAGATAACTTATACAGGTAAATATCTGAATACAACCGCAGACCAAAGCAGATATGTGTATATAACGGTAAACGGTAAATTAGATATAGGCGAAATAACTGCAGCTGATTCTGTAGAAAAGGGAAATAAGGCATATTTTATCAATCCAATTGTAAAAATCGATGGTAAACAAGTGGCGGCAAAACTTATATGCAAAGCATACGGTTGGAACGGATTAAGCACTTCGTACAATTTGCGCTCTGTTGCCAACGAAACGGATAATAACGGTCGCAACTATGTGGTTGCAGGTGAATATTCGGAAATATATCTGTGTGTACAAATCACTTGTGGCAAAATAGCAGGCGACGGTAGCGCGTTGGGGTATAATTGGAACGTCACGCTGGACGCTATATCGCGTATCATAGTAAATCAATCGGTAGATTAAATTCAAAACGGCATAGACTGTCCCGAATAACGGGGCAGTCTGTACGTCTTAATTAAGGGTTATTATGCTGTCTCTTATACACATCTGACGCTGCCGACGACTTAATAGGTGTAGAT
>ENA-OXEG01001512-OXEG01001512.1-human-gut-metagenome-genome-assembly--contig:-NODE-1512-length-11059-cov-4.976100_pt1 | contig 11059 bp, 10 predicted proteins | sample MGYA00249355_ERZ652243 | MGnify/ENA primary metagenome ERZ652243 (study PRJEB26925, sample SAMN05826944) | human gut metagenome | biome: ENVO:2100002; feature: ENVO:00000062; material: ENVO:00002003... | reverse complement strand
TGGTGATAGTAACGCACGAGATGGGATTTGCAAGAGAAGTTGCCACGCGCGTGCTTTTCATGGACGGCGGCGTTATTGCCGAGGAAAATACTCCCGACAAATTTTTTGCCGATCCCAAGTCGCCGCGGCTTAAGGATTTTCTGGCCAAGGTGCTTTGATATTTTTAATTTTTGAATTGCAGGACGCGTATATTTTTTATGCGCGTCCTTTTGCTTGTCAAGCGAGGCTGCTTATGCTAAACTTTAAGTCAGACTGACGCAGGAGAACTGTATGAAACGATACGACGGAATACTGCTTTGCAGCGATTACGACCATACCTTAACCAGTTATACATACGAATATAAGCCGGGCGACGACAGATTTGCTTGCATTCCGGAAAATAATATCGAAGCGGTCAAGCGTTTTACAGCCGCGGGCGGTACGTTTGCGGTGGTTTCCGGGCGCAATCCTGACGAGATCGAGGCGCTTAAATCGATAATGCCGATTTCCGATCTTTGCGTATGCTGCAACGGGACCGCGGTTTATTCGTTTTCCGAGCGGCGCGCCGTACTGTCATATACGATGGACGAGCGCTGTTTGGACGCAGTACGTTTTTTTGCGCCTTTTGCGGATGAGTATGAGTTTATACGTATTACGGACAGCGACTTTAAGTTCACATTTTTTGCTTCGGGCGACGACCTTGATACGGCGCTGTCCGGTCCGCGTTTTCCCGCGTATAAAATGGTAGTGGAGCATTACGGCCGCGGCAGGGAATATGCCGCCCGTCATTATGCCGAGGCGCAAAGGCTGTTTGCCGACAGATATTCTGTGGAAATGTCCAGTCCCACCACGTTGGAAATTTGTCCCAAGGGCAGCGGAAAAGGCGCGGCGCTTAAAGCGATGCTTCCGCTTATGGGCAGAAGCTTCGATAAAATAATCTGTGCGGGCGACAATCAGAACGATATCGGCATGATAGAATTTGCGGACGTAGGATATGCGGTCGGAAATGCGATAGCGTCTCTTAAAGAGGTTGCCGATAAGGTGACGGCGGACAGCTCTCAGGGAGCTATAGCGGCTATAATTTCGGAATTATAATAATCTGTATTGTTTTGTTATGCCCGGCAATATGGCGCGGTTTCGTTTTTAAAAAGCGATTCAGATCAACGCCGTCCCGATTAAACTTAGAAAAAATAAAAATATATCGGCAGTGTATGGAAATATCGATAAAAGACGTCGTTATTTCAACCGGGCCGTACTGTCAATCAAAAGGCGCGTTCAGCGTTTGGGCGCCGCTCCGAAAGCGGCTTTATATGCACGGTAGAAGGAGCTTGCGCTGTCGAAGCCGCAGGACAGAGCTATGTCGAGCACGGTGCCCGCGCTTTCGTCGGATAAAAGCTCCTGAGCCTTGGTTACGCGGAGATTGTTTACGTAATTTTTAAGGTGCATACCGACGGTTCGGTTAAAGGCCTTGGATAAATACTGCGGACAGTATCCGAATCGTTCGGACAAGGATACGAGCGTGATATTGTCGGTAAAATTTTTTTCAATATAGCTTAATACGTCCGGGATAAAGGCCTCCGCGCTTTTACTTTCCGCGTTTTCCATGGGGTAACGATACTGCAGCAGTCCCAGTATCAGGGATATATAGCCTTGCGCGACCAATTTTGACGCGCCGTTGAACCTTGCGTAAAAGCTTTCCGCAATCGGATAGATTTCACGCCGGTTATATTCCTTGTCGTCTAAAATATGGGAAAACTTTTTTCCATCCGAAGATTTTTTGAAGTCATGCAGGTAGCTGTCGCTTATCACCATACAAAAAAGTTCGCAGTCGGTCAGGTACATTGTCGAATGTACGTTAAAGGAATTAACTAGCACAATATCGCCCGCTGAGGCCGTCAAATGGTTTTGCCCCACGGTGGATTGCATTTCACCGCTTTTGACGCAGACCAGCTCTATGCTCTTATGAAAATGCGGCAGCCGGCTTTCCCCCGTCCGCTTGATTACGTGGGTGAAGTAAAGCGCGTCGTTTTCGTCTCTTTTAGGTTCGTAGTCAAAGCTCATGCTTTTATTTCTCCTTGAAAAAGTATAGCATAAGTCATTGCGCGTTGGCAACGAAAATTGGTTAATTTTTGATACAATCGGACTAACTGTTGAGTGGCGCGGCGCGCTTAAGCGGCAGTATAATAAAATCAAATTAACATTATATTTCAAGGAGAATGATATGCTTGACTATAAGCTGAAAATCGGACTTGTCCCCGAGCGCAGATTTTTGCCGGGACCTAAGCGTACAGGCATTTTTAATCCCGATTACGCGGTCGCCAACAAAAACCGCATAATTCCGTTTATTAAGTCGCGTTTCGGCGACGAGAACACCGAATTCGTTGATTTGGAATGGCTGAACGAGGAGGGACTGCTTTTTCTCGAATCCGACTGCGAAAAAGTTGCCGAGCGCTTCAGGGCGGAAAAGGTGGACGCGATATTTATAATCAACTGTAATTTCGGCAACGAAGAGGCCGCCGGAAAAATAGCCAGGCTGATGAACGTACCCGTTTTGCTGTACGCGCCCCGCGACCTTAAGTTCGAGGCGGACGGCACCAGATATACCGACGCGCAGTGCGGCGTTTTTGCCATTTCCAAGCAGCTAAAACGACAGAATATCCCGTTCAGCTATATAGAAAACTGTCTTGAAACCGATAGCGCTTTTTCGGACGGAGTCGATAAATTTCTGTCCGTGGCGTGTATGGTAAAAAATTTCAAAAATCTTACCGTGGCGCTGGTCGGCACTCGTCTCAGGCCGTTTAAAAGCGTCATGTGCAACGAGACCGAGCTTACGGAGAAATTCGGGATAAGCACCGTTACCGTCAATATGGCCGAGGCTTTAAATCAGCTTGAAGATATCTATCTTAACCGCCGCAAGAAATTGGAAGAATACGCCGACAAATATTCGGCCGCAGTCGACGTATCCTCCGTACCGCGCGAGCAACTGGTCAAGATGATGGCGTTTGTTGAGTTTTATAAGGATATCGATCGGGAATATAATCCCGGAGTGATCGCTACCGAGTGCTGGACGGCCATGCAGCCGGGCTTCGGCGCTATGCCCTGCGTGGCTATGAGTATTCTGGCGGACGAGGGGATACTTGTCACATGCGAGTCGGACGTGCACGGCGCGATAACAAACGCCGTTTTGTCAGCCGCCGCCCGCGGCAAAAAACCGCCGTTGTTCGGCGAATTCACCTGCCGCAATCCTCATGACGATAACGGCGAGCTTTTGTGGCACTGCGGACCTTTCCCGATGTCGGCAAAGGCGGAGGACAGCCGGGCATATCTTTATAACGCGCGTCCGTCTTTCCGCGTAAAAGACGGTAAATATACGATTTCTCGTTTTCAGGGAGAAAGGGGAAAGTATTATCTTTTTGCGGCGGAAGCGGAAACGGGCGACGGTCCTTTTACCTTCGGCACGTACATGTGGGCTGAATTCAAAGATCTGCCCGCGCTTGAAAGAAAACTTGTGGAAGGCCCATATATCCACCATATGAGCGAGCTTAGCGGAAGCTGGTACGACGTGCTTAAGGAATTTGCAAAATATGTGCCGGAGCTTATTTTCGACGGGGTGGAGGGCTGACGGAAAATCGGTCGGGCACTAGTGGCAAACGTGAAAAATACGCTTGTTAGGCCGTTTGAAACGGTTTGGAATGCGGACGATACGGTAATAGTTGGTTGAAATTTTATTCGTTTGCGGATTTAAACTTAAAAAAAGCCGAACGTGATTTTTTTCAGTTCGGTCTGTAAAGGCATTGTAAACGGTTTTAAAAGGGAAAAGCCGACGTTTGAAAACGGCTTGATAATTTAAAATAGTTAAGCTTTGGCATCTGCATATATTATTATAAGCAATCGGCGGAGCGGCAGATGTGCGAAAAAAATTTCGTTGAATTAAAAGCGTTGCGTAACTGTTTTTTCCGCAATATGTGCGTATTGAAGTTTTTAAATCAAAAAGCGTATGGACAAGCGATTATCCATGCGCTTTTATATTTCATAGTCTTAAGCGTGCGGTTCGTCTTTTCAGACAGATTATTCCCGCAATGAAGTCCCTATAAAACCGACGTCGCGGAAATCTTCTATACGTTCGTCGATGATTCTGTCCGTAAGCCGGCCTATGTATTCTGCGGTCAGCAGATAACCGGAGGGCGTAAGATGACCGTTCATGACGTGTCTTAGTTCAAAGCTTTCGTCATACGGCGGAGCAAGCTCGTATAAATCGATTACGTAAACGTTGTCAAAACGTTCTGCAAATTCGTACATAAGCTTGCGATGAGCTTTTTTTAAGCCGATTTTTCTTTCGTCGTCCCGGTATTCCCGTGGCATGGTAATTAAAAAGAATTTGGCTCTTGGCTGCAATTCCTTATATTTTTTTATAATCGCGGCAAAATATCCGGCAAAGGTGTCCGGATTGACTGCGTACATATCGTCGGCCGATCCTATCTCGTGATTCTGACATAATAGGTCGTTTACGCCCAGAGCAATATAATATGCCTGAGCGGCCAGCCGGGGCGAAAAGAAGCGTTTTCCGTCCGCAAATGTAGTCATGTATTCTCGGGCGGTCATGCCTCCGCGAGAAAAATTATGTACGTTTATGCCGTATTTTCTCGCAAGAAACTGTCCCCAGGAGTATTCGTAAAAATCGTTATATTGATTTTTGCCGTCCGCGTCCCTTGAGACAAGCTCGCCGGAGGACAGACTGTCCCCGATGCAGACTACGGTGCGGAAAATGCTAAGCCAGCCGACCGAATTTTCGGCTATTGCCGCACCGGATAAAGCATTTTCGTTTTTCATGCTTACATCATAGCTTTAAGGTCGTCGGCGGAATGCAGCCCCACCGCCTTGTTAACGGGACGGCCGTTTTTAAAAAACAGCAGGGTAGGAATGCTTGCTACGCCGTATGCGGACGCAAGAGCCGGCTCTTCGTCCACGTTGACTTTGACGATTTTAAGCTTGCCGGCGGTTTCCGACGCAAGCTCCTCCAAAATGGGGCCTTGCGCGCGGCACGGACCGCACCAGGGCGCCCAAAAGTCCACCAGCACCTGTCCTTCGGCTTTTAATACCTCGGATTCAAATTCGTTTGTTTTTACTTGCTTCATGTTATTCTCCTTGTTATGTTTTATTTTTAATTCTCAATATAATGTGTCCAGCGCCTTAATCGCTTTAAGATATATATCGTAAAGTTTGTATAAATGTGCGACTTCTATATTTTCGTCCGCGTTGTGTATGTTCGTTTCCGCGCCCGGGAAGGTAGGACCGAAGGCTACTGCGTTTGGCAGCTCTCTGGCGTAGGTTCCTCCGCCGGTCTGAATCGGTTTCGGATTCTTTTCTCCGGTTTCCTCGGCGTAAACCGACAGCAGGGTTTTTATAAGAGGAGAGCTTTCGTCTATATAAAGATTATCGGCAAACCTTGCTCTTTTTATTACCGCTTCGCCGGGCAGAGCCGATTTAAGAGCTGCTTCCGTACTGTCGGGATCCGCTGTAATCGGGAGACGGAAATCGAATTTTATCGTCAGCTTGCTGCCTTCGTATCTCGCTACGCCCATGTTCATCGTAAGGCGGCCGCTTTTTTCGTCTTCTTTATAGGCGCCTATCGTTTTTGCGCAGTCTTTACGGCAGAAATTATCGTATATGCGGGAGATAAATTCGCTTTCAGGCGCATAAGCCCGCAAAAATGCCCATATTTTCCAAAGCGCGTTATCGGCTTTATCCGGATCCATGGCGTGCCCCGCGACGCCGCGCGCCGTTATTTTTATTCCGCGGTCAGAGTGCTCTATTCCGAAATCCTCCGCTTCGGCGCCGATTTCAACCAGCTTTTCCGTGATCGCAGGCGTGCGGAAAACGTCGGCGGTAAGCTGTGGATCGGTTTTTTTCAAAGTTTCGTATATCGTTCCGTCTCGTTTGATTATGAAGTACGCGCTGCCGGGGACGACGTTTGCGCGCTCTCCGGCTGAAAGCTCGATTACGTTGTTTAAGAATATTTCGTCGGGAATAAGCTCCGCGTCGGTGTGCAGTATTCCCTTTTCACTGTTTATTACCGGAAAATCCGAGTCCGGTGTCAATGAAACTACTGGTATTTCGCCTTCGGCCGCATATTTTTTAAGACAAAGCGATCCCGTTTCCTCATTGCAGCCGACAATCAATCTCACGCGGTGCTTAAGCTTGGTTTTGTCGTCTTTAAGTTTTTTCAGCACGTGAAGGGCGGCAACGAGCGGTCCTTTATCGTCGGCAGCGCCTCTGCCGTAAACCTTTCCGTTTTCGCTGCGCATTTTAAACGGATCGCCCTCCCAGCCGCTGCCTGCGGGGACGATGTCGATATGACAGATTATGCCTATAAGCGGACTTTCCGGATCACCGTATTCCGCCCAGCCGTAATATCCGCCGTTTTCTCCCACCTTAAGCCCGTAGTGCGAGGCCTTGTTTAAAAACCAATCCAGAGCGTTTCTCAGCTCGGCCCCGAAGGGCGCGTCGGCGGCGGAGCGTTCGGCCTCCACGCTGTTAATGGCGATGATTTCGCTTAAATCGTTCAGCATTTGCTTTCTCCTTGACTGCAGGTCGGTTACAGTATTTCCGATTATGCCAAAATGCTTGCTTAAATCCGAGAATTGCATTATAATTAACCGTACCTGATTTCAGGTAAAATTATTCCTGTCGGTAAAATTTTCCTGTCGCGGTATATTATACTCCCGGCCGCAAATTTTGTCAACAGAGGAGAGGTAATCATGGATACGGTAAGAACGAGATTCGCGCCCAGCCCGACGGGCTATCTGCATATCGGAGGCTTGAGGACGGCTTTATATGCCTGGCTTTTCGCTAAAAAGAACGGCGGAAAGTTTATTCTCCGCATTGAGGACACGGACCTCGGGCGATACGTTGACGGCGCGGTGGAAATTATTTACCGGACTTTAAGAGAGACGGGGCTTAAGTACGACGAGGGGCCTGACGTAGGCGGACCTTACGGACCATACGTTCAGTCCGAGCGCCGGGATATATATCTTAAATATGCGGAAAAGCTGATCGAGCAGGGCGACGCTTATTATTGCTTCTGCACAAAGGAAAGGCTGGAGGAAATACACGCGGCCGGCGCTACAAAATACGATAAGCATTGTCAAAAGCTGCCGCGCGAGGAGGCGCTCCGCCGTATCGCCGCGGGCGAGCCTTACGTCATACGCCAGAATATTCCTGAGGAGGGCTCGTCAACCTATCACGATATGGTATTCGGCGATATCACCGTGGACAATAAGGATCTTGAGGACAATATTCTTATAAAGTCGGACGGAATGCCAACCTACAATTTTGCCAATGTGATCGACGATCATCTTATGGGAATAAATTATGTTATACGCGGTGTGGAGTATCTTTCCAGCACGCCCAAGTATAATCTGCTTTATAAGGCTTTCGGATGGGAAATTCCCAATTATATGCATCTTCAGCCGATCATGCGCGACGCCACTCATAAGCTGAGCAAGCGTCACGGCGACGCATCGTATGAGGATTTCATAAAAAAAGGCTACCTTAAGGAGGCAATCGTCAATTATATCGCGCTTCTCGGCTGGAGTCCTAAGGACAACCGGGAAAAGTTTTCCCTCAAAGAAATGGCCGAGCTGTTTTCGGTGTCCGGGCTAAGCAAGTCCGCTTCGATTTTCGATGAAAACAAAATGCGCTGGCTTAACTCATGTTATGTCAAGGAGCTTTCCGACGAGCAGTTTTACGAATACGCTTTACCTTTTTATGAGCGACTCGATTATCTCGAGGGCTATGATTTAAGATATTTGTCCGGACTTTTGAAAAACCGGTGCGAAATTTTTTCGGACGTTGGCAGACTTACCGAATTTCTTACCGCATTCGACGGATACGACCTTAACCTTTTTGTAAACGCCAAATGGAAAACCGACTGCGCTCTTGCAAAAAGCATGCTTCCCGGGCTTATAGATTTATGCGATAAAGCTTTCGGCTCTCTGCACGACGCGCTTGTGAGCTTTGCCGAAGCCAACGGATGGAAAAAGGGCCAGGTGCTTTGGGTGTTCCGCATAGCCATTACCGGCGCGCAGAATACGCCCGGGGGCGCCGTAGAAATGGCGGAGCTTCTCGGTAAAGATAAAACGGCGGCAAGGCTTAAGGCCTCGCTGTCAAGACTTTAGTAAAGCAGACGCCGTCCGCAGGGGACGGCGTTTTCTTTGTAAAAAACTTGATACGTTTTCTCAGACGATTTAAATCCGAAAGAGAAACGGACTTTTTCGGTTTGCGGCAGGCGGCTTGCGGCGTGTTAAAACACCGTAGCCGTTGCGTTTTTATTCATACGGCAGTCGCGGTAAAAAACCGGAAAACTGCTAAAAAAGTCCGCAGGGATTAAGCTGAACATCCTCTTTTTTTACTTTTTTCCAGTCGAATAAAGCTATCAGATCGTCCAGCGCTGCCGGCTCAAATTCAGGTAAAAGTCCGGCGTTATAGGCCAGCATGCCGATAAGCGGCTGCGGCGAGGAATAGACTTTCCGTAAATATTCTAGATTCGACCGTCCGTCGCGCTTCGACAGACGTTCTCCGTTTTCGTCCGTCAGCAGCGGTACGTGCGCAAATTCCGGCGCTTTAAATCCAAGCTGCTCGTATAAATAAAGCTGACGCGGGGCGGATGAAAGCAGGTCTCTGCCCCGGACTATTTCTGTTACTCCGCTAAGCGCGTCGTCTGCGACTACGGCAAGCTGATATGCGTAAACTCCGTCGGCTCTTCGTACAATAAAGTCTCCGCATTCCGTTTTAAGGTTCTGCGTGTATTCGCCCTGCACGATATCCGTAAATTTAACGGTTTTATCGGGTGCCGAAAGGCGCAGGCAAGGATTTTTATCCGGCCTTTCATCGGGCGGCAGATTTCGGCAGCGGCCGCTGTATATCGGCGCGTCTCCGTGCGGCGCTGTCGCCGCGTGCAGCTGAGCGCGCGAACAGTAGCACGGATAAATAAGTTTTTCCAGTTTTTTCAACAGGCCGCCGTATATATCGCCGCGCTCGCTTTGAAACAATATATCGCCGTCAAAGGTAAAGCCGAACCATCTGAGGTCGTCCAGCAGCGTTTCGACGGAGCCTTTAGGACAGCGCTCCTTGTCCAGGTCTTCGATGCGCAGCAAAATCCGGCCGCCCGCGCTTTTTGCGGACAGCCATGCCAGCATCGCGGTAAAAATATTGCCTAGATGCAGACGCCCTGAAGGGGTAGGCGCAAAGCGGCCTACGACGGGACTTATTGTATTTTGCCGGTTTTCCATAAGCGTTACCCGTGAGTTATCTTATCACTTAATGCCTTTTTATGTCAAGAAATAAGCGCGTCACGGTCGTTTTGTCGGCGCGATTTTCTATTGTCTTAAAGGCCGCGGCGGCTTATAGCGGAAAAAACGTTGACTCGTATTTGCAGAAGGACTATAATAGACGTGCGGTTAATAGCGGGCTTAGCAACGATTAAGGTTTAAGTCGGAGCATATCTCTTCAGTCCTTAATGGCCGGCCGCGCTTTTCGATAAATTAAAAATGCGTGCGACGGGCTTCGACGTCTTTCGTCATTTCGTCCGGCGCGTTTGAATGTAAATTACTTATCCGTTTAAAAAACGGACTTAAATGGGCTGTACAAAGAGTCGGGTGTTTAGGTAAGCCGTTCGCGGAAGAATATCGTCGCTGTCACGGGGGTAATATGAAAATAGAAAAAATCGATAAAAATTTTTCAACGGCGGCGAACGTCGGCGGAGCCGTATGGTACGACGTAAAAAGCGCGCCGTTTAAAACCTACGGCGTTTATTTCGACGCGTCGGCCGGGCTTTATGCCCGCATGCCGTTTGATGTCGCAAAAAGCGTCAGCAACGGCGTGGGCAGCCTGTGCCGTCATACTTGCGGAGGAAGAATCAGATTCGGAACGGATTCACCGTTCGTTGCCGTTAAAATAACGCTTGACGGCGTTACCGGATTTCCGCATATGCCTCTTTCGGGCACCTCGGGAGCGGCTCTTTACGCGGAATTTTCAGACGGCCGCGACAGATTTCTCGGCGCCGTAATACCGCCTTACGACACGGACGGTATTTACGAGGGCAGAGTAGATGTCTCCGCATACGGTCGTCCGCTCGGGTTTACGCTGTATCTTCCGTTGTATAACGGGGTAAAGGACGTCAGGATAGGCTTGGCTGAGGGCAGCGCGCTGTCTGCCGGTCCGGAGTACGAATGCAAGAAACCCGTGGTTTTTTACGGTTCGTCCATAACTCAGGGGGGATGCGCGTCAAGACCTGGCGCAGATTACGTTTCCGTGCTGTCTCGGATTTTAAATGTCGACGTCGTTAATCTTGGATTTTCCGGCAGCGCGCGCGGCGAAAGAACAATGGCCGAATATTTGTCCGCGCTCGATTGTTCGGTTTTCGTGATGGATTACGATCATAACGCGACGGACGCGACTGAGCTGGAAAAAACGCACAATGCTTTTTTCGGTATTTTCCGCTCGGCAAAGCCCGAAACTTCGGTGATTTTTATCAGCCGGCCGGACTTAAAATGCGGAGCGGCCGAAGCCGCGGCGCGGTTTGCCGTTATAGAGCGCACTTATCTTAATGCAAAACGCAACGGCGATAAAAACGTTTATCTCATCGACGGAAGAAACTTGTTTGCCGGCAGGGACGGCGACGGCTGTACTGTTGACGGCGTTCATCCTACGGATCTGGGCTTTATGCGCATGGCCGAAAAAATTGCGCCCGTGCTTAAAGCCGCGTATTATTCCGCACTGCGGCACGTTTAGTTTGCGCACTATCCCTTACCGGCGGCTGACAGCGCGCCGACCGGATATAAATCAGTTTTTTGCCGTTTATTACCTTCGATCGGAATTTAAGGTATTAATAAAAAATAAATTTATTTTCGTGTCGGTGTGTTTTTATGGAAAATTATAGTCTTTTGTCAGGGCGTTGACGATTAAAACCGCATAATTTTTAAGCAATAATCGCTCCCGTGAGGGCGATTTTTTCTTTTTTCGGCTTCCGCACGGTAAAACTTTTGCCGGCAGTATCGATAATATGGATCCGGGGCTGCGG
>ENA-OXEG01001479-OXEG01001479.1-human-gut-metagenome-genome-assembly--contig:-NODE-1479-length-11227-cov-33.784730_pt1 | contig 11227 bp, 8 predicted proteins | sample MGYA00249355_ERZ652243 | MGnify/ENA primary metagenome ERZ652243 (study PRJEB26925, sample SAMN05826944) | human gut metagenome | biome: ENVO:2100002; feature: ENVO:00000062; material: ENVO:00002003... | reverse complement strand
ACGAGATGTAGCTCCGTCTCGTGGGCTCGGAGATGTGTATAAGAGACAGAAAATAAATGATTTATTCGATTTTTGTGAAGTTGAACACAAGCCCTTAATAGAGGAATTAGATGCAAAAGAGTTAAATTATCTTATAAGTGTTGCTCCAATTTTTTCTAATATTGAAGATAAAGAAATACAGGAAGCAACTTTAAGGATTGCTCAATATGCTGTACTTTATGGTTCTAATTCCCAAAAACAAGCTGGGTATATGATTCTTGATATGTTGGTTAATAAACCTTCAATAGATTTGGCTAGACAAGAGAAGCTTATAAGTGAGGAAGATGTATATAATTTGCCATTAAGTTTTAATCTAGGGAGACTGAATAGGGAAGAATATTATAATATTGAAATTGATAAAAATGATAATTTCTATGCAACTAAATTCCAGAGAATGTTTTGGGATGAAATTTCCGGAGATAATAATTTATTATCATTGTCTGCACCTACATCATCAGGAAAATCTTTTGTTGTTATAAAATGGTTAAAACAAAAGTTGGAATTACAGCATGTAAATTTATCTAGAAATATTGCAATAATTGTTCCAACAAGAGCATTGATTAATCAGTTTGAAAGCGATTTTAAAAAGGAATTATTTAACTATAACAAAATAACTGAAATTATAACTGTTCCTTTTACAAGAGAGCTTGAAACAAATAAAACAAAAAAAATATATATATTTACTCAAGAACGAATGAGTATATTTTTAAGTAATTCACCACACATAATATTTGATGCTGTCTTTGTTGATGAAGCGCATAAAATATCTGATGGTACAAGAGGAATATTACTTCAAAATACTGTAGAATTGCTTATAAAGAAGAATAATAAAACTAAAGTAATTTTTGCATCTCCTTTTACCAGAAATCCTGAAAAAGTTTTTATGGGGGCTAAACCTATAAAAACTCAATCTAGTGTGGTGAATCAAAATATTTTTTATGTTACTCAGCTGCCAGATGATAAGAAAAAATGGGGTGTTAAAGTTTTATATAATTACAAAAAAGAAGAATTAGGACATATATGTTTTGATAAAGAGTTAAATACTATAAAGACCAAAATGGCTAATATTGTTTATAAAATAGGAAATGAAACATATGGAAATTTGATATATGCTGATGATGGAAGCAAAGCGGAAACGTATGCCGAAGAATTGTATCAGTTAATTCCAGACAATGAAATATGTGAAGATGAAGATATTAATAATCTGATAAATTTGTGTAAGGATGTTGTTCATAAAAAATTTATTTTAATAAAATTTTTAAAGAAAAGGATCGCTTTTCACTATGGCTCTATGCCACATATTCTAAGGTTAGAAATTGAGAGATTATATAAGAAAAAGAGTATTAAATATTTATTTTGTACTTCTACTTTGCTTGAGGGTGTTAATCTGGCATGTAAAAATATTTTTATGCGAGACCCTAAAAAAGGCGATAATAATATGGAAGCGGCTGATGTTTTTAATTTATCCGGCCGAGCTGGTCGTTTAAAAAAAGAGTTCTTTGGAAATATATTTTTCGTAGATTGGGATAAGGCGCCAACTAAGAGTAAAGAACAAGAGGTCAGTCGAGCAACGGAAAATTTGTTGAGAAATAATTTTGAAGAAATTTTGGAAGCTTACGACTTAGGAACACTAAATCAAGCACAAAAATCTGATAAAGATGTTTTATCAATGTCAGGGTACCTGTTTAGTAAATATCTAAACACAAGAGATATTTCAAAATGTAAAGAAGTTTCAAATGCATGTACAAAAGAGCAAATTGAGGAATTAAATGAAGCTTTAAATAAATATAGTAATCAAATTAAGTTGCCACAAGAAATGTTGAGAAAACATCCGACAATGTATCATTACTCTATGCAGTTATTATTAAATAGATTTAATGAAAAATATAAGAAGAATGCTGAGGAAGCCATAAAAGAAATAATACCGTTGATGCCTGATGAAAATGACTATAAAAAAGTTTATCAAAGCTTAATTGAGACCCTGTTAAGAATAAATAAATTTTTCAAGACAGATTTTGGATCTGTAAAAGCCGTGAAGTATGCTGCTCTAATATCATCAAAATGGATGTTTGGTTACCAAATATCTCGTCTGATAAGTGAAAGGGTTAAATATTTAAAAGAAAGTAAAACAAGTAAAAAAGAGCATTTTAATACTACTGTAAGGAAAGTCTTTAAAGATGTAGAACAAATTGCTCGATATCAAGTGCCACGTTTTTTATCGTGTTACATTGATACATTGAATTACTTTTTTAAAACTATTCAAAAGGAAGAACTTTCTAACAAAGGTAAAAATATTGGTTTATATTTGGAATTTGGAGTTTCAGAGAAAACACAAGTTTCAATGATTCTTTTGGGACTTTCGAGAGCGACGATAGCATCCATAGCGAATGTTAAAATTAATGGCAAGTCTATTCTTCCTAAAGGAATGAATGAACAAAAAAGTTTGGATTGGTTAAAGGCAAATTTGCCTTTTTTAGCTTCTAATTTAAATAAACAAGTTTCAAAGATACAGATTGAAGAAATAAACGATGTTTTAAGTAATTATTCCCATTAGGTTATAATTTTTCAAGTTTTTAAATTACAATAGTTACCTAAATATAGAAAAATTATTAAGAATAAAATTAAAGCCCCATATTTTGTTTTATGGTAAAAACAATAAACTTAAACCATCTCTACAATTTTTTTCTGGGCATCGGTGTTGTATTCGATATAACGTTGGGTAGTGGCAAGGGTGGAATGTCCGGCCAGCATGCGGATATCGTTTAAGGTTCCGCCGGCAAGACTGATATTTTTAGCGGCGGTGGTAATAAAGGTTCTGCGGCCGCTATGTGAAGAGCAGCCCTCAAAACCGATTTCCTTATATAAATTATAAAAGAAATTGACGATTGCCTGCGGACTAGTCTTATTGTCACGTTCTGTCGTAATAATCCGATTCGTCAAATTAAAATGCTCATTTTTCTTCTGTTTGCTTAGCAATTCCACCAATAAAACCGCCAACTCTTTATGTAAAGGAATAATCCGACCGGATTGCGTGCCCTTGGATGCCTTATTAATAAGGTTAATTTCGCGGCTTAATTGCCCTTCCGAGTCGCAAACCATCAGCCAGCTTAGATTTGCTATTTCCTTTGCCCGCAATCCGGCCTTGTAACTAAGCATAAAAATAATTTTGTTGCGGAGCGGATATCGCGTCCGTTCCAGATAACTCAATGCCAGTTCCTGTTGTTTAGATGTGAGGATTTTTGCCTGTTTGTTAAGTGCCATTTTTATTTCTAACTCATTATGTTATTGAATCTATGTAATAAATTATAATAAGTATAAAATAAAAGTCTAGGCTCAAAGTCTTACAAGGCTTGAAAAATAAGGACTCATTATAAAACTTAGATTATATAATGAGTTTATCCGCCGCAGACTTTGCAAGGTCTGGCACCTTGTGATTTTGCCTTGTCTTTGGTGGTTTTTATACAGTTTTGGGTACAGCGTTTTGCCCATTTACAGGTTGGATGATGGTAAATATAAGTCTTGGTATTCATAACTACGGCTGAGTTATCGGCAGCCAAAACAGGTGCGGATAAAAGCAGGAAAATTAATAAGCATACGGCTCTTTTCATCTTTCATTCCAGACTTTATTATAAATTTTTCCCCAGCCTTCATTATGGCTTGCTCCGTTGACTTCGACAATCAAATCATCGTTACCGATAAATTCCCGCACCAATACCGGTGGCATGACTTCATCGTTACTGCCGACATAATGGATTTGCGGAATTTTGGCGAACTGTTTACGGTAGTTTTCCAAATTCATCGACTCATTAAGCGGCGGCAGGTCGTGATATTGCGTCCATGCCAAGTGGTCGAGGTTTCCGGCAATGGTTATAATTTTTTTGACATTCAGCCCCGGTTTGGCAGTTGCCACTAAACCGGCAACCTGTGCACCACCGGAAAATCCTACCAAAATGACCGGATTGTTGCCGGCAATATTTTTAATTGCCTCATATTCAGCATTAATAACTTCCAGTGCGAAACGAGCGGTTGTCCAATGTCTTTTTGAACAAATCGGACTTTTAATATATTGGCATGGTCTGGCAAGGTAAATCACATTCGGGCTGTAGTCGCCAAAAGCCAGTTCACGGACTAAAGTTCCGCGAGGTGTCGGGTCTTGTGTTGCTTTGCCTCGGGCATTAAAGGCATAACCATCGCCTTCTATATATATTTTATAAGGAGCCGCCGGATTTGTAACCTTTTGCCAACTGGCAAGGATAAAATCCCGTGTTTTAACCTCTTTATACACAAAGTCAGCCGGCACCTTGATTGTCGTACACCCGACCAGAAACAGCAGTGTTACTAATACTTTTATCATACGTTAAGCTCCTTATAAAAGGACTATATCGGCTTATTTATAAAAATTCCAGAGGGTTTTTGACTTTTAGCTTGATTGTCTTCAAAAGGCTTTATAATATAAATCCGAGCAGTTTACTGCTTAGGGCGTCGAAAACCCTTTTATAGACTTAGTCGTGTGCACACGACTCTAAATTGTGCCGACTTCTTGTTCTATGGACGGATGTCGGTGAATAAGGCTCAGCCAAATAAGCCGAGCCGTTTAAGTCTATACGGTTTTCGAACATCCGCCCGCCTTTCAAAGAAAAGCGGGTTTTTCTTTTAACTAGTTAGAAAAAGGATGTTTGATACATGAAAAATAAACTTTTAATTACAACGGCATTGGTGGCACTTTCTGTGTCCGGCAATGCTCATGCAGATGTAACTATTAATTCAGACACAGTTCTGGAAAGTGAATATACCGACAATGTAATAATTTCCGGAGGCAATGTTACAACCAAAGACAGTTCTACCGTTAGCCTGAATTATCCTGACGGAAAAAATTTAACAGTTAACGGCGGAAACTTATCCTTAAACGATTCCACCATTTACACTTTTAACGGCAATACGGAAATCAGCGGAGATGCTGTTCTTAATTTAAATAATGACAGCGATATCGACACCAACAAATTAACCATCAGCGGAGGAACAATCAACCTTAATAAGGGTGAACTTCGTCAGAATAATAGTTTTACCATGACAGGCGGTACAATTAACGCAAACGGCCAAACGCAAATAGGTTCTGTCGGAAGAGATACTGAAAAAGTTGAAGGCACCGTAACAAGCTATGCCGGAGGAACAACGGATATCAGCGGCGGCGTGATAAATGTTAAAGGCGGTGTAGGTCTTGGCAGTTCGGCAAATGACATTTACGATAATGGTAATGTTATTTTTGGTACCTCTATTAAATTAAGAGGTGATGCAACTCTGGACATTAAAGAGGGAGCAACCTTATTTGCTTATGAAAATTACAAAATTGATGAGCCGGATTTAGATAACTCTGACCTTGATGTTGTAACCTTTGGTAATAAAGCCACAATTACAATGAATGACAACACTTCAAAAATTAATCTGGCCGGAACGTTAAGTGCCAATATTAACGGTGATGATCGCGGCAAAATTCATTTTCAGAACTCAAACGCCAAAATTGACGGTAATGTTGAAAATGTCAGCTTGATTTTTGAAGAGAGCCACTCTTTAAATAATGCAATTAGCGGCGATATCGGTGCCTTGGACATTTTAGCCATTAACAAAGGTACATTGACGTTTGACAAAGAACCGACTGATACGATTACGACAGTTCAGGTCGGTAATGGCGCAACTTTGGATATTGGCGATAAAACGTTGCATTCAACCGGCGATAAAGCAGATGGCGAAGGTGTCATTTTTGCCGATAATTCAACTTTGGCCTTTACCGTAACCGATAAAGATACCTATGGCAAAATCAAAGCCAATTATATCAAAATCAGCGAAAACGGCACAAATTTGAATATGACCTTGAACGGTGCCGCTTTGGCTAAAGGCGAAACAGCTACTTTTAAATTGTTTAACGGTGCTGATTCCGCCGAAGCAGAGGTTGAAGGTAAGTTTGCCAACCTGAGCCAAAATTCCCGTTATGAATTTACGGACAATGGCGACGGAACTTTTGATGTTACTTCTGTCGGTTCTGCCACAGATGCCGTTGTTGATGCCGGTGGTTCTGCCAACAATGCCGGAACAGCCGAGGCATGGGACAGCGTCAGTGCTTCAACCAGCTCTCCGGTTGCTGCCGCAGTTACAGAAAAATTGGCACAGCTGTCCAACAGCACAAATGCTGCCGAGCAGAAAGCCTATGTTGACGCTTTGACGGCGGTTGCTCCTGAAGTTGCACCGATGGTTCAAAAAACACAGACAGAAACAGCTAATCAGGTCTTTGGTGCAGTCAGCACACGTTTGACCGGTGGTTCAATTTCAACCGGTGGCGAAGGTATGGCTTCCGGCGACAATATCTTCAAACGCGGTGCAATGTGGGTTCAGGGTCTGTTCAACAAATCCAAACTGGACGATACTTCCAAAGCAAAAGGTTTCGATGCCGATTCTAACGGTATTGCCTTCGGTGCCGAGAAGTTTGTAACCGATGATACGAAGGTTGGTATCGGTTACGCTTATACCACTACCGATATTGATGGTTTCATGCGTGATACTGATGTTGATACACATACGGCCATCCTGTATGGTGAGTATAAACCATCCAACTGGTATGTAAATGGTATTGCAACCTACGGCTGGTCTGATTATGAAGAAAGCAAGAGTGTTGCCGGCGTTGGCGTTAAGGCTGACTACGATGTCGAAACCTTTGGTTTGCAGGCAATGACCGGTTACGATATGCAAGTTAAAGGCTTAGGCATTACACCGGAAGCTGGATTGCGTTACGTTCATATCAAGCAGGATGCTTATAAAGATTCTGCCGACCAACGTGTATCTGCCAATGACAGCGACATTCTGACCGGTGTTATCGGAGCCAAAGTCAGCAAAAACTTTGAGCTGTCCAATGGTATGAACATTAAGCCGGAAGCCAGAATTGCCGCGACTTACGACCTGTTTAATGATGATGTTAATTCAGTCGTAACCTTGGCTAACGGTTCGGCTTATGCGGTCGAAGGTGAAGCCCTTGACCGTTTCGGTATGGAATTTGGTGCCGGTGTAACAGCGGAAGTCAACGATAGTGTCGAACTTTCGCTTGGTTATGAGGGTAAATTCCGTCAGGATTACCAAGACCACACAGGCTTGATTAACGCCAAATATAAATTTTAAGCGTTAAATCACTAAAACTAAGCAGCCCCGGATATTTTTTATTCGGGGCTGTTTTTTTTTATAAAAGTGCTCTTGACAATTAGTTTTTGAAGCAATAACCCAAATATATAAATGCAAATGTAAGGATAATTACAATGAATGAAAAAACTTGTAGTCTACGAGAAGCAACAGAATTTTTAGGCTTAAATTTAAATCCGGCAAACTCAAAGGCTGGAATAGTCGATAGAATATGCCATTATACAGATAAAGATAAGAAGGATTTAAGTGAAGCTTTTGATAAATTGAAGCAGTTAGTTATATCTCAACAACTACCTGTCTATGGTGTAAAAGGTAATTTTCAGTTTGAATTTAACCTTCAGGAAGCTGACTTTACAACTATAAAATTTTGGGTTGCGGAAGATGCTCAATATTGTGATGATAGGAAATTATCGGAAGATGTTAGATATTTTGAATATCCTATAGATTCTCCTGCGGATATGCCATATTTTTGGGAAATTGGTGTAAGTGTACCTTATGAGGAAGTTCTAGTTAAGATTACAGAATTTATAGATATTAGAGTCGATGGTGTTTATAATATTATATATGAAGGGACCCCAGAAGAAAGACCCTTTGGCTATTTTAATGTTAGGGTAAAACTTAAAGATCTTGAAAGCATTGCCAAAGATAGTATTGTTGCTTGTAAAACATCAGAAAGAAAAAAACGAGTTAAACAGTATGCTAAAACTCTTCCTTTAGAGATTAAAACGTATCCCGATGCTTGGCGAGCAATCTTAAAATATTTTGGCGTGGATGAATATACACCAGGATTTGCTCGTACAACAATCTGCGGTTATTTACGAGAAATAAAGATTCAAGGAAAAGCACGATTCGTTTCGGCTCCAAAGGGAAATTATAGAAAGTGATATTACGAGTTTTTAAATAAATAATTCCTTTTATGGAACTGGCGATTAAGCCCCTGTTTTTACAGGGGCTTTTTGTGTTACGAGTTTTTTTGATTACGTAAATATGTCAAATTGAAAGCCTCTTTTTTCTTTTATACCTTGAGCTCATTCGCAGCAGTCGCAGCGATGTGAAGCAGAGGTAGTATGATAAAAGACTTGTTAAAAATATATCGCGAAGAAATCCACAATGTCTGCCCCGAGCTTACCGAAGAGGAAGTCATTGAGGCAGGTACTTCTCTGCTTCAAATCGCCAAGCTGTTGTCAGAAGCCGCTCAGGAAAATCCTGAGTTGGAAGTTTTAATCAATGCTCAAATGGAAGGAGACTTTATCAATGAGCACAAATAATAAAAATGTCTGTGATACCTGCGTTTTGCTGGTCGATTACACGGACATCACAATAACAGAGCTTGGGCGTTTTAAGCCTAATCCGCAAATCCTCTGGGATATGCAAGGGGCGGAGGCTGTGACCTGCTATAACTTTGCAACGCGTGAAGAGCTGCAACAGCATTACTACCCTAAGCTGTCATTAAGCAGCGTACTGCGGCACGGAGGTTTCAGCGTTAAGTTGAAAATTGAATTTTCCGCACCGAAGCTGCTGCATTATCCACCCAACAATCTGGAAGAAGTTTGCGATGCCGACTTTGAGGATGTCATCAGCATTTTGGCATTACGGATTCACGAGATGGGTGTTGAGGTTTCACCTCAAGTGCTGCGGTCAGCACAAGTTGTAAGGATTGACTTTGGTAAGAATGTTCTGGTTAAAGTCGCTCCCTGCGTGATTTTGCAATATCTGAACAAAGCTGATATCAGCCGCCGGCTCGATTGTACCAAGGTGTCATACCGAAATGAAGGGCATTCGCTGCACTTTTTAGCCCGGCACCGGAATGTCGTTATTTACGACAAACTCAGGGATATTCAAAAAGCCCGGTATTGCAAAAGTCGGGCAGTCAGTTCCGAAAATGCCCAGACAATTGATTGGGCAACCCTAGGCTCAAGCCAATATTTACGGATCGAAATTCAGTTAGGTAATTCCGAGAATATCCGCCAAGCCATCAGCAAAGCGGGGATTCCAGTTCCAGAGCTGACATTTCAAAATCTTTTCAGCAGCCAAATTTGCCGAGCTGTTACGCTGGTTTATTGGAATGAAATTTTGGTGGCAGTCAGATACCAGCAACTAAGTGACGAAAATGCAGCGGATTTATTCAAACGTCTGCTGGATGCCAAATATAAGTTTCTAAAAGCCCTGCAGCTTGTCGGTTTGGTAACGATACTGAAGACGATGGGCAAACGAGAACTGCGGCTACATGCGGGGAACTCTTTTTCACCGGCAATTTATGAGCTGTTTCGGCTGATTAACCGGCTCGAACCGCAAAACAACTGGCTGCAGCCGGATTTGGACGGCATAACCGCAGCTATTAATGAAAATCAAATCATAACTTTAAAGGAAAAAGCAAATGACTAAAGTATATAAACAAGCAAAGCATGCTATTATCTTCAACCGGGTATCATCCGTAAATCAGGACTTTCATAGTTCGGGGGAACATCAATATGCGGTGTGTGAAAAGTACTGCCAAAATAAAGGGCTGTCAATTTTAGGAGCGTATGGAATGATTGAAACCGCTTATAAAAGAAGGCGTCCTGGGTTTGAAAGTATTTTAGGCTGTCTGGAGCAACATCATGGGGTGCCAGTAGCTCTTGTTGTAACTTCTGTTGACCGCCTTTTACGATCATTTTGCTTCTTGGATAGACTGAATAAATTGCGAGAAGAAGGACGGTTAGAGCTCCACTTTGTTGAGGAGAAATTACTCTTGTCAGCTAACTCAACGCCCGAAGATGTATTGATGTTTGAAAATAAAGTTGCTGAAGCAAAATACTATTCGGCAAAAATTTCTGAGACAACAAAAGCCCGTATTGAATGGCTAAACGAACAAGGAATTTATACCAGAGAAGCACCTATAGGTTATACGAACTGCGAAATGGATGGTGTAAAATGGATTTATCCTGACACTCAGGCTGCCAAAGTTTCTCATTTATTTGAGATATATTTAATCCCAGAAATGGATATAAAAAAATTATTGGCGGTGGCACAGGTAATGAATTTAAGAACCTCTCGAGGAAAACTTGTTAGTCGCAAAACGTTGGTTGCATTACTTAAAAGAGAATTCTACTGTGGTAGATTTTTTAGTAGGGGACGTTTTTATGACCACAAATATCATTGCTTGGTTAACGATATGATTTTTAATGCCGTTCAAAAGAAATTGGAATGTGAACTTGGTAGAGTTGCCAACAAGGAAGCGGAGGTGCAGGTCGCAGCATAAAGCAAATTAGGCCAGCGAAGGCTGGATAAGAAATCCGGCCTTCCTTGACCTGTCAAAATGATGAATCTTAAAATAACGTGTAATTATAATATAAAGAGGTAACAATGGGAAGAAAATCCGCAAAAGTTGTGAATAATAAAAACATAAAGCATGCCGTTTTATGGATACGGGTATCAAGCAGGGAGCAGAAAGAAGGTTATTCGTTGGATGCACAGGAAGATCGGCTAAAGAATTATTGTACTCAAAGAGGGCTGGCAATTGTCAAACAGTTTACGGTTGTTGAAAGCTCTACCAGAGGTGAACGTGAAGAATTTTATAATATGATAACGTTCATAAAAAAATATAAGAATCCGATTGCACTGGTCTGTGACAAGGTTGACCGTCTGCAGAGAAGTTTTAAGGAATATAATGTTTTGAATGAGCTGATTGAAAAAGAAAAAATCGCCATTCATTTTAATACGGAACAGTCAATTATAGCAAAAAATTCCAAAGCGCATGACAAGCTGATGTGGAATTTTCGAATTACGGTTGCTCAGTCGCAAACAGATACGATGAGTGATAATGTAATACGCAGCTTTGAAAAAATGCGCAAAGAGGGGAAATGGGCACACCACGCACCGGTTGGTTATAAAAATGTAAAGGATGACAAGGGTAACAGTGATATTGTGTTGGATGAGGACAACCATTTCATTATTACGCAGCTGTTTAAAGAATTTTCGATTGGCACCTATAATCTTGAGCAGATAACGCGGAAAGCCGCTGATT
>ENA-OXEG01001470-OXEG01001470.1-human-gut-metagenome-genome-assembly--contig:-NODE-1470-length-11271-cov-6.810628_pt1 | contig 11271 bp, 8 predicted proteins | sample MGYA00249355_ERZ652243 | MGnify/ENA primary metagenome ERZ652243 (study PRJEB26925, sample SAMN05826944) | human gut metagenome | biome: ENVO:2100002; feature: ENVO:00000062; material: ENVO:00002003... | reverse complement strand
GCAAGGAAGGCTTCAAGGGCATCAACCCCGATGAGTGCGTCGCCATGGGCGCGGCTCTTCAGGCGGGCGTGCTGACCGGCGACGTCAAGGGCCTGCTGCTTCTCGATGTCACCCCGCTGAGCCTCGGCATCGAGACGATGGGCGGCGTGTGCACCAAGCTCATCGACCGCAACACCACCATCCCCGTGAAGAAGAGCCAGATCTTCTCCACCGCCGCCGACAACCAGACCAGCGTTGAGGTCAACGTCCTGCAGGGCGAGCGTGAGATGGCTGCCGCCAATAAGAGCCTCGGCCGCTTCCACCTCGATGGCATCGCTCCGGCCCGCCGCGGCGTGCCTCAGATCGAGGTCACATTCGATATCGACGCCAACGGCATCGTGAACGTCAGCGCGAAGGACCTCGGCACCGGCACCGAGCAGCACATCACCATCACCTCTTCCTCCAACATGAGCAAGGAGGATATCGAAAAGGCCGTCAAGGACGCCGAGCAGTACGCCGCTGAGGACGCCAAGATCAAGGAAAAGGTCGAAGTCCGCAACCAGGCCGACCAGATGGTCTACCAGAGCGAGAAGACCCTCGGCGAAGTGGGCGACAAGATCCCCGCGGACGAGAAGGCCAAGGTTCAGAGTGGTATCGACAAGCTGAAGGAAGTTCTCAAGGGCGACGACACCGACGCCATCAAGAGCGCGACCGAAGAGCTCACGCAGATGTTCTATCAGATGAGCGAGAAGCTCTATCAGCAGGCGAACCCGCAGGGCGGCGCACAGGCCGGTCCTGACATGGGCGGTCAGAACGGCGGCGCGCAGACCGGCCCGAACGGTCAGCAGTATTACGATGCTGACTACAAGGTCGTGGATGACGACGACAACAACAAGAAGTAATTTGAAACCGATCGACGCAGCGGGGACAGTTTATACTGCCCCCGATTGCGGCGTTTTTAGGAGCGTAGTCTATGGCTGAAAATAAAAGAGACTATTACGAGGTGCTCGGCGTTTCCAAGGGCGCTTCGGAAGAAGAGATCAAAAAAGCATACAAAAAGCTCGCACGCAAGTATCACCCCGACATGAACCCCGGCGACAAGGAAGCCGAGGAGAAGTTCAAGGAGATCAACGAGGCGAACGAGGTTTTGAGCGACCCAGACAAGAAGGCGCGCTACGACCAGTTCGGCTTTGCGGGCGTAGACCCGAATTTCGGCGGCGGCGCGGGCGGCGGCACGATCATCGGGGGGCGTGGTTTCGGCGGCTTCGGCGGAGGGTCGCGAGGCGGTGGTTTCGGCGGCGGTTCGTTCGGTGGCGGCGGTGCCGGCTCGCGCTGGTAAAGGCCGCAGGGCGTGCCGGGCGGCTGTTTGCCGGACAAAGGCTGGCTTTGCGGGCGGCCGGAATGGTTTTCCCGGCCCCGACGGGATAAGATTGGAATGAATTTAAAACACTTTATATTATGAAGAAATGGATTTGGATTGGAGTCGTCGCCGTCGTGGTGATCTTCTTCTACGCAACGTACAACGGATTTGTCAATAAGGAGGAGGGGCTGAAGACCGCATGGTCGAATGTCGAAACGCAGTACCAGCGCCGTGCCGACCTGATTCCCAACCTGGTGAACACGGTCAAGGGCTATGCCGCACACGAGTCGCAGACTTTCGAGGCCGTAACCGAGGCCCGTGCGAAAGCCACCTCGATCAACCTTTCGGCCGACGACCTCACGCCCGAGAAACTCGCCGAGTTCCAGCAGGCGCAGGCGCTGGTGCGCTCGGCGCTGGGGCGCCTGATCGCCGTGTCGGAGAGTTATCCCGACCTGAAGGCCAACCAGAATTTCCTCGAACTGCAAGCGCAGCTCGAAGGCACCGAGAACCGTATTTCAGTGGCCCGCAAGGAGTTCAACGAGGTGGCCAAGACCTACAACGTCGCCGTGCGCCGCTTCCCGGCCAACCTGGTGGCCAAGTTGTTCGGGTTCGGGCAGAAGCCCTACTTCGAGGCTGCCGAAGGTACCGAAACCGCACCCCAGGTGCAGTTTTAGCCCGGCTCCGGGGTAGAAAGCAAAGGGACGGGACGCGCCAGCGTATCCCGTCCCTTTTGTGTTGTCGGTGCCTGCCTACTTGCGGCTTCCGAGAATCCGGAGCAGGTAGAGGAACAGGTTGATGAAGTCCAGGTAGAGGGTCAGCGATCCCAGCAGTGCGATTTTCTGCGTCGATTCGTCCACGACCTCGGCGTTCATCACCATCTTCTTGATCTTCTGCGTGTCATAGGCCGTGAGGGCGACGAACACCAGCACGCCGATGTAGGTTATCACCCACATCATCGTTTCGCTGCGCACCACCGTTGCGATGATGATGCCGATAAGCGCCATGTAACCCATGTTCCCGATGCCCGAGAGGTCGCGTTTGGTGAAATACCCGAACAGCGCCATGGCGCCGAACGTGCCGGCCGTCACGAAGAAGGTCGATGCGATGGACGATGCGGTGTAGAGCAGGAAGATCGAAGCCAGCGTCGCGCCGTTGAGGATCGAGTAGGCGATGAACATCAGCGTTGCCGTGAGGAACGACATGCGGAAGATGAACGACGAGAGGATGATGACCAGCGCCAGTTCGGCGATGATCAGGCCGAAGAATGCGACTTTGCTGCCGAAGATGGCATTGAGCAGCGTCGGCGAGTCGGAGACCGTCAGGGCCGTTGCGCCCGTGATGAAGAGGGCCATCGTCATCCATAGGTAGACGTTGCGGAACAGGGTGGTGTTCTCGGACTTGTCAGCCCTGCGCACGCCGGCTGTCTTGCTGTAATTGGTGCTTGTTTCCATAAAGTTTTCCTGTGTATACCTGAAATTACGTTTCGTTGCGGTTTTTCCGCTGTCGGCGCAAAGGTAACGATTAAATCGGAGTTTTCGGGCAAAGCCGCGTAAATTTCACGGCCGGCCGCCGGGGATGCGGTGCGGCTACATCCCTTTTTTTATGCCGGCCCGGATCAGGAGGATATTTACGGGCAGCGCCACGAGGAACCCGCATGCCATGGCGACCTGCATCGTGAACCAGAATACGAACGAGGTGCGGGGCATTGCCTCACCGCCGTTGAGCGCGAAGATCGCCACGGCCATCCAGCCGTACATGCCGGCCTGCCATGCCGTGAGCGAGAGTATGTCGGCTTTGGCGGCACGGCGTATCGCTTCACCGCGCGGGAGCGTGCGTTCCATGCCCCGGATCGCGGCGTACTGGAACCCGATGCCGAATGCCAGGGCCAGGAGGTAATCCACGACCCATGTCCCTGCCAGTATGCTTCCGCCTATGGCTACCGGGACGAAGAAGAGGAACCATTCGCCGACGATATCGGCCAGCGTACACCCCGCCCCGCAGTGGAGCGTCGACAAGACGACCGGCTGCCACCGCGGCCGCCCTTTCATCCCCGGCATATTCCCCATCCCGTCCATGCCTTCCATAGTCCCGGACATGTTCGGCTCGTTTGTCATCCCCGACATGTCCGCCTTGTCAGCCATCCCCGGCATATCCACCCTGTTTGTCATTCCCGGCATATCCATCCTGTTTGTCATTCCCGGTATGCCCGCCTCATCTGCCATGCCCGCTTTGAGCGCCGTCCCTTTCATTCCGGGCATATCTTCCGCCCCGTCCGCTCCTGTCGTGGTTCCGTTCTCCATCTGCATCCCGGTCATCGCCGGTTCCGGCATGTTCATGGCCGGTTCCGGCTCCGAGACCTTCCATGGATCCGTCCCCGCTACGGACAGGTCTTTCCGTCGGCCCGTGCCGGGCTTTCTGTTCTCCGTTTCCTGCCCGGCGCTGCCGACCTTCCGTTCGTTTCCGTTTTCCCCGATGCCGCCGCCTTTTGCCGGCTCGCTGATTTTCGCTGAGCCTTTCTGCTTTCCGGTGCCGTCGTTTTGCACGGGCATGTGCCGTGCGGCGCGTCCGAAGGCGAAATAGGCCCATAGCCCGAAAAAACTGGCCCAGAGGGCGGTGAGTACCCATACGCTTTCCATAATGCGCATCGGTTGCCGGCGGGTGCGCAGGTCGGCCGCGACGATGAGCGCCGAGCCGATGCCGCCCGCTACGAACAGGACTGCCAGATAATAGAATTGCTGCATGACGAGATGTTTTTTTCCGTCATACAGCAATTTATATACCGCACCGCGCTTCTGTCCTTCCGTCGAAGCCGGGCGGGGAATTCAGCCGGGTCGGCTTCGGCAGGAACCGAAATATTGGTTTCGTAGACCCCGAACTGGGTGCGCTCGAATAACTCAGGGCATCAAATCCAATGTGACGATCACCGGATTGGCATAGCCGTTTTCCTCCCGTTGGCCGAACAATTCCGCTTGCATGCCGGGGGATAACCTGGCTTCGTCGAGCACACCTGTAATCCGGTTCCCGGCCACGTCTACCGGGCCGTTCATTACCGTGGCGAACAGTCCGTTCCTGTCTGGCTCGTTTTTCCCGAACGTGATACCGACCAGTCCCGTTATGGTACGGTGCGTATCCTTGTCGTAAACCACCAGGTAGGGCATGCGTTTGGCGGTGATGCCGATTCCTGCATAACGGTCTGTCTCCCAGAATTGACCGTTGAAATAGGTGTATTCGTCCCTGTATTGTTTTATAAACCTTTCGAAATTCCCCCTGCACAGTTTTTCATAGTCGCCGGGGAGTGCATGGGAAGGAATGTCGAAAATATATTTTGCATATAATTTTTTATCCCGGAGCATGTATACTGCCGGCCGGAATGCCTTTTTGTAGATAACATCTTCGTCGAAGCCCTGCAAATCGTATTTATTGCTGAAATCCATCGAGTACTTGTTTTTATAGACTTTTGCCCGAATATCCCCCTCGGGGCCTATCTCGAGCAATTCGTAGTTTTTCAGCGAATCGCATTTGGAATTATCCCCGCCGACGGCATAAATGGCAGAACCGTCGCCGCCCGACTCTATCTCATAAATTGAGTAGGGCAGGCGTACCGATCTTATAAATGTTCCGTCGGGATTGTAATAGAGAAGTTTATGGCCGAACATGTCGAACACCGTTACGGTCGAGTCTGACACGATGAAATCCGTCGGTTCGATAAACTCTCCGGGGCCGCGGCCTCTGCGTCCTATACGATTGCGGAATTTACCCTCTTCGTCGAATACGAACAGGGCTTTTTGCAGGTGCCGGTCCAGTATGTAGTACTTTTTATTCCGGCATGATAATTTATAAACTTCGCCGACAAGACATTCTTCCGATGTCTCGAGGCGGGTGAATTTATGGTTGCGGACAATGCTGTCCAAATCCGGCGTGTCGTTGTTTGTAGCTATTTTAATTGTAGTAGCCCGGCTTTCGTCAATACGATGATCCGCAGATTGTGGTGCGCCGCAGCCTGTAAAATATCCGGCCGTAATACAGGTTATAACAATTACTGCTGTCCGATTCATAGCCTCACATCTGAATTTCATTTCCGTTATCCGGGTGCCGTCATTCCATCGTCACGCACATATTTTCGAAGTCGATCCGTATCCGGCGCACATCGACGATGTTGTTCATCTGCCCGTCATAACCGGGCACCTCCGCCGTATGCATGTCCTCCGTGTCGAAAACGACCCGCACCTCCGGCAGGATCACCTCCCGCGATCCTATCTTCGCGCAAATGCCGCCGAGTGCATGGTAACGGTATTCCGCTGCCCCGGCCGCGGTTATTTCCGACCCCTTGCGGACGGGGCCCAGTTCCGGGAGCGACGATGCGTGTTCCGCATAGAACTTGCCCGATAAGCGGGGTTTGGCGTTCATCCCCGTGTCCCAGTGCATCATCGCCGGAATCCCGTTCAGTTCCAGCCACAGGTAGGGGATGTTGTCTTTCAGCATGAAGTTGGCAATCCCGGTTTGCGGTTGCTTCCCGGTGTCGAACGTGATGGTTCCGTGCTCTACATCCACGGTCAGGGCCGATAGTTTCCTCAGCGTCGAAATCCCCAGCATCGCCCGGATCCGTGTGATGCCCGAATCGGCGGTCGCTTCCCGATTCCGTGCCGCCAGACCGTCGGGGAAGACACAGCAAATCTCGTTTTTGAGGGTGATGGATCCGATTTGCAGGGAGTCGAGAATTCCCAGTTTCATGTAAGATGCCGGGGACATCCGCAGTGAATCCTGAAATATCCGGACACCCAGTTCGTCGGCCAGGCTCTGGTCTATCGAAGTATATTCGGCCCCGATATCCAGCAGGGTTTTCACGCTTTTGCCGCAATAGCCTGCGTTCAGGTAAAATAGGCCGTCCTCCAACTCCATGCCGACCGTGCCGGGGGAACCCTCCCGCGAGCGGTCGATCACCTCCGTCCGGGGCAGCCGGGCTATCTTCCGGCATTGCTCCAGCCCCGAGGCAATCCCCTTCCGGGTCTGGTCGTCGAGGTAGGGGGCGTCGTAGGCCAGCATATAGGTGAATACAGAATCCATTTTCGCATAGGCACGCATAGAGGCAAAATTCTTGGCAGCCAGCATCCTGTACATGACGGCTTGTCCCCCGAGCTGTCCGCCGTATTTGGCCAGCAGCTCTTCGATAGCGGCCACCCCTTCGGCCGGCCTGTTGAAATATGCTCCCAGGAATGCGCCGGAAATCAGGCGGATAACCTCGGACAGGTCGTCGTGGCGGGTGTCGTAAAGGGATTTGGCATCGAACCATTTTTCCTGGTTGATGTATTGGAAAATTTGCTGGTCATACTCCTCCTGGGCATAAGTATGGACGGAAGCGCCCAGAATCGGGAAAATGAGCAGCCCGAAAATTTTTCGTAACATGGTTGACCTTGTTTTAGTTGCAATTTACTGTGTAGTACCGATTTTCGTTATGAAAATCCGCAATCGTCCGTCAAAAACCCGAATCCGGTTTGAGCCGGGAGTCGCCGCACGACCGGTTTGTTGCACAGGCCGGAATCCGGCCTGCTATGATCCGGGTATTCCGGAAGGATGTTTTTTTTTATTTTCAGACGCGGGATGAGCAGGGATGCAATGTGTTTTGGGTTTGTAATTGTGAAATAATTTAAATCGAATATACGGATAAATAATTTATTTTACAATTATTCAGTCGATTAAATACTATTTTATTTTTTTTAACTGTATCCTGCAATTGCCGTCTGCCTTTCCCTGCCGGCCTTTGGCAACCGGACAAACGCCCCCTCCCGGCCGACTGGTCGGGAGGGGGCGTTTCAGGATGCTGCTTTTCGGGTTGCTGTGTTCCCCGTCACGCGATCCGGGTTGTATCCCGCGATGCTGTGTCCTGCTGTGCACGTTTGGGGATGTTGTGTGCCGCGGTGCTGTGTACGTTCCGGGATATTGTGTTTCGGGTCATGCGATCCGGGTCGTGTGTCCCGTGATGCTGCCCCGGGAGCTTTACAGGCGGTTCTTCTCGTCGGCCGAACCTGCTTCGACCGCCTTGCGTTTGAAGGTTTTGCCCGACTTGAAGTTGTAGGTCACCCCGATCGTGAAGCTGCGGTCGTTCCACTGCTGTTTGACGTCGACCATGCGCACGAACCCGTCGCCGCGGGCACCGATGTGCTGCGGGCGCTCGATCAGGTTGCGCACCGAGAACGAGGCGGTGAACTTGTCGCCGAAACGCTTCTTGATCCCTGCGTTCAGGAAATGGAGCGGTTTTACCCAGCAGTTGCCGAAGTCCATGCGGCTCTGGAACCGGTACGACAGGTCGATGTAGAATTTCGCGGGCAGCGAGAAGGTCGTCGAGCTGTTTACGAAATAGAAGTTGTAATGTTTTTCGGCGCTGTGCTCGTCGATGCGCTGCCCCTGCCGGATGTAGGTGAGGTTGAGATTCATCGTCCACCATTTGGTGAACTGGAACGGTGCGTTGGCCGTGAGGTAATAGTTTTTCGTCGTGTCGAAGTTGGTCCACGCCAGGCACAGGCGCGCCGGGTCGTCCGCGTCGGGGCGTATCGTCTGCTGTATCTCGTCGCGCTGGATCGTCATGCCGCCCGTGAGGGTGTACTTGTGCTTGAGCACCAGCGTCAGGCTGATGTCCTGCTTGTAAGCCGGGTCGAGTTCGGGGTTTCCCGTCTGGTAGGTGTAGTCCGAGATCTGGAACCGCTGCGGGTTGAGGCTCCAGAAGCGCGGGCGCTCGATCGTGCGGGCATACTGGGCGATGAGCGAGTAGGCCCCGTCTTTGGTCAGGGCATAGGAGACGTTCGCGTTGGGGAAGAGGCTGAAGTAGTTCTGCGAGATGTCGCCGCCCTTGCCCCGGGTGTGGGTATATTCGCCCCTCAGCCCTGCCACGAGGCTCCAGCGCCCGAGGTTGGCCGAGGCGATGCCGTAAGCCGCCGCGATGTTCTCCGTATAGTTGATCGTGAAGCTCTGGTTGTCGTTGCGCACCCACGCGCCGTCCTTCACGTATTCGTAGAGCGCGTCGTTGTGCATGTCGTTGTAGGTGAACTTGGCGCCTGCGCGCAGCGACCAGCGGGGCGAGAATTTCTTGTCGAGGGCCAGCGTGGCGGTCGTGATGTCGTAGAGGCTCGACGAGTTGTCGCGGTAGGTCGAGTCGACGGCCGTGGTGGGGGAGGTGATGCGGCTGAAATTGTCGTTGCCGGCCTCCGTTTCGCGGCGCGTGTAGTCGGCCAGCAGCTTGAGCGTCGACCCGAGCGTGTCGAGCTTGTAGATGTAGTTGAACGTCGCCGAATAGTTGTTGCGGATGTTGCGCGTGTCGTAACGGCTTTGCGTACGGGTCACGACGCCCGCGTCCGTGAAGTCGGTGTAGGAGTCGTTCGGGCCCTTTTCGTTGTTGCGCCAGTATTCGAACTCTGCGCCGATGCTGTGCTTGGGGCTTATTTCGAATACCGAGCCGATGCTGCCGCCGAAGTTGCGGTCGCGTTCGGCGATTTCCGAATGGGACGTGAGGTTCGTGTCGCCCGTGGTGTAGTCGGTGTGTTCGTCCGAGACGGCCGTGTCCTTTCCCAGGTCGGCCCACGCCGAGGCATAGAGGTCGAGGCGCCCCGTGTGGATGTTGATGTTGCCGCTCGGCGTATAGAAGTGGTGGCGCCCGTTCTGTGTGGTGCGCATCGACAGCGACCCGTCCAACCCGTTCTCGCGGCGTTTGCGGAGCGTGATCCTGATGATGCCGCCCGATGAATCGGCGTCGTAGTCGGCGCCCGTCGTCGGTACGACCTCGATCTTCTGGATCTCCTCGGCGCGCAGCGAGCGCAGGTAGGTGAGCAGCTGCTCGGGCTCCATGCGCAGTTCGCGGTCGTTGACATAGACCTTCGAGCCCGACTTGCCGTTTATCGAGATCTTCTCGTCGTCGATCCAAACGCCCGGTGCGCGTTCCAGCAGCTCGATGCCGTCCTTGCCGATCGCCGCCGGTGCGTTGGCCACGTCGACCACGAAGCGGTCGGCCTCGCGGCGGATGAGCTGCGCCTTGACCACCACGCCTTCGATCCGGGTCGTCGAGCTTTTCATCACGATCTCGCCCAGGTCGTTGTTCTCCTCGACCCGCACCTGCCGCACGACGGGGTCGAACCCGAGGTATTGTACCGACAGGGTATACTCGCCCGAAGGCACTTTCAGCACGAAGCGGCCCGTGTCGTCGGTGGCCATGCCCGCCACCTGGTCGCTGCCTTTCAGCAGCACGACCGTAGCGTACTCCACGGCCTGTCCCTGTTCGTCCACCACGCGGCCCTCGGCCGGATAGATGCGGGCTGCGAATGCGTTTGCGGCGGCCAGCGCCAGTATTACGATGAGGAAGATAAGTTTTTTCATACTATTCTGTCGTTGTTTGTAATCTGCACTGCATTTTAGTTGACGAGGCAAAGATATGTAAAAATATTTGTACTTTGCAATACATAGTACTAAATTTTACGAAAAAAATTATCCTTTCCCGGGGAGGGGCGGCCGTTCATGCATGAAAAAACGCGGACTCCCCTCTGTCGGTAGATGGGTACGACCAAGCACCCGAAGCCAAACAGGTAGAGCCCGCGCGTGACGCGGGAATACTACTGTTTTCTTGGCTTCGTTAAAATTGGTCGTTTTATCTACCCAAAAACAATAGCTTTCGCTAATATGTATGGCACAAAGTTATAAAAAAGGCAGGAAATTCAAAACGGAATCTCCCGCTTTGCTGCCTATTACCTGCGGCGACCGGCCGGCTGCCGCGTCCCGCACCCCCGTCAGCATTCCGCCTTTGTATAGTTGTCGGCGTACGCTTTCTGCGTCGCGGAAAGCGGGGGAGGGCTGTCCCCGATAAAATAGGTGTCGTCGAAATTTTGTTGAAAAATCGTGCGCCGCGAGGCTGGAATCCCGCGAATAATTCCTAAATTTGCAGATTGAATTATTATGGCTCATTGTCCCCCGATGTGATTCCGAACGCTCCGCCATGCCGTTTCCGACGCGATCCGGCAGCAGGGCAGGCACGGCGGGGCGGGAATGCCCGGCAAAAAATGCTGAAACTATGATAAGCGCGGTTTATTATATCTTCCTGGTGCTGCTGTGCACCTTCTTCATGATCCTGTCGGCCCTGGCGCTGGTCGTGTGCTATCCCTTCGACAAGGGCCGCCGCGTGGTGCACGAGCTGTCACGCATCCTGGTGCGCACCTTCTTCGCCATTCCGCCCCGCTGGCGGCAGCGTGTGGAGGGGCTCGAACATGTCGACCGGAAGAAAAGCTACGTCATCGTGCTGAACCACAATACGGTGATCGACATCCCGACGCTCTATTACATCCCGCTCAATTTCCGCTGGGTCTCCAAGCGCGAGGTCTTCAAGACGCCTTTCTTCGGGCAGTATCTCATCCTCCACGGCGACATCTGCATCAACCGCGGCCGCGCCTCCGAGGCGCTGGAGCAGATGGTGCGCGACGGCAAGCTGTGGATCTCGCGCGGCGCTTCGGTCGCCGTCTTCCCCGAGGGTACGCGTTCGAAAGACGGCGAGATACACCGCTTCAAGGCGGGCGCCTTCACGCTGGCCCGGGAGGCGGGCGTGGAGATACTCCCCGTGGTGCTGGACGGCACCAAGACGCTTATCCGCAAGAACGCGATGTTCAACTGGGGCAACCGCATCACCATCCGCGTGCTGCCCCCCGTACCGGCCGCGAAGGTCGTCTCGACCGAGACGCACGTGCTGATGGAGGAGGTGCACGACGCCATGAGCGCGGCCCTTGCCCAGATCCGAAACCGAAAATAGACTATGGCAGATTTACTCAATACCAATCCTAACGACAGCTACGGCGACGACGCCATCGTTACGCTTTCGCCGCGGGAGCATATCCGTCTGCGCCCCGGCATGTATATCGGCAAGCTGGGCGACGGCACGCAGGCCGACGACGGCATTTACGTCC
>ENA-OXEG01001451-OXEG01001451.1-human-gut-metagenome-genome-assembly--contig:-NODE-1451-length-11374-cov-13.257797_pt1 | contig 11374 bp, 8 predicted proteins | sample MGYA00249355_ERZ652243 | MGnify/ENA primary metagenome ERZ652243 (study PRJEB26925, sample SAMN05826944) | human gut metagenome | biome: ENVO:2100002; feature: ENVO:00000062; material: ENVO:00002003... | reverse complement strand
GTCGGCAGCGTCAGATGTGTATAAGAGACAGATTCTTTATAAAGAAATATAACTATTTATATTTCACAATAACAAAAATAAAATTTGCGAAAGGAATTGTAAATGCTTGGACGGAATTTGAAGTCAGATGCAAAAATAAATCGCAAAGAATTTCGCAACCGGATTCTTGGATGCTGGACAGGAAAAAATATTGGAGGTACACTTGGAGCCCCGTTCGAGCATTCACATGATTTTTTGGATCTTTCCTTTTATGCGCAGGATCTGTGCGGGGAACCAACACCAAATGATGATCTGGATCTTCAATTAATGTGGCTTCTTTCAGTTGAAGAAAAAGGTCTGTATCATATTAACGAACGGGTACTTTCTGAATATTGGCTTGAGCATCTGACGGCACCATGGGCCGAATATGGCGTTGGTAGCTGTAATCAGCGGGCTGGACTACCGCCTCCGCTTTCCGGCTATTGCAATAACGACACATGGAAATACAGTAATGGAGCTTGGATCCGCTCGGAGATTTGGGCATGCCTTTTTCCGGGGAGCCCGGATCAGGCTGCTGAATATGCCTGGTTTGATGCATGTCAAGATCATTGCGGAGACGGTATTTACGCTGAGATGTTTACCGCCGCATTGGAATCCGTTGCCTTTATTGAAAAAGACATCCGCAAGATCATTCAACTTGCTTTGGCTCGGATTCCGGCAGAAAGCAAAGTTGCCCAAACGGTCGTAATGGCGTGTGAACTCTATGATTCCGGCAAAACACTCCGCGAAAGCCGCGATGCAATCGTGGACTTCAACAAAGACCTTGGCTGGTTTCAGGCCCCCGCAAATGTCGGTTTTGTCATTCTTGGTCTGCTTTATGGTGAGGGAGATTTCAGCAAGGCGATTTGTTGCGCAGTGAATTGTGGCGATGACACGGATTGCACCGGAGCAACAACAGGTTCCATCATGGGAATCCTCCTCGGACGCGAGGGGATTCCATCAAAGTGGATTGAGCCTATCGGCGAGACGATCCAAACGGTCGCCGTTGATCGTTGGCATTTGTATGCTCCAAGAACTTTGGATGAGTTGACAGACCGGATTATGAAATGTAAGGCGATTGCCGACCTTGAAGACCCTTCCCAAATCGCTTTAACAGATGCGTTAACAGAGATTCCGCAGAAAATCTATGATGACCTTACCAATCTGGAAGATTGCAAAAAATATCTGTGGACCCGTTCTTCCCGTTGTGTCCGATACGATATTTCTTGGGGAAATCTTTATATCGAATACCCAGAACAAGGTTCTTTTACTCCGGGAATCCCTGGAACGATGACCATGGCCTATGTTTCCGCATTCAGAGATAATGAAGTATTGTCTGTAAAATGGCGCTTGCCGGAAAGCTGGAGCATGGATTGCGGAAGAGAACTGATGCTTGGAGTGACTCAAGGGCTGAAAGGACATCGTTCCTTCAATCTGACGCCCGGTGATTTTGACGGCATCGTTTACCTTGAACTTGAAGTTCGACTCTCCGGGTTGATGCGCCCGCAGATCATCACGATACCGATTCAGCGCACGGGGGCTTTTGATGCTGGACATGATAATGGATTCGGAATCGAATATCAGCAGATTTGGCGTAATGATCTGTGTCGTCAGAAAAAATGAAAAACACAGGAATTCTAGTCCCCAATATCAGCAATGAATCGTGTTTTTCTTCTGATTTGAAATAAACGAGGCAAGGGAAAACTTAACAATTCTGCCCAAAAACAAGAATAGCAGGAGGAATCAACCGGATTCCTTCACAAAATTGAACAACATAGAAAGGATGAGAGAATGAATTCCAAACAAATTGTCTCAATCGGGATGATCGCCATTACAATCATGTTGGGAGCTCAGGAAAATTTCGAGTTCCAATTTGCCGGAGAGAATGGCATGAAGGGATGGAACAAAACCCAAAAATTGGAAACTATCACTGGCAAAAAAGGACTAACTTTGATTAATAAAGGTTTCGATGCCAAAATTTTCCGGGCTTTTAAACCGGAACCGGGCAAATATCAGCTGCGCGTATCCGGGACCAATGTGAGGGTCGAAATCCGGAAAGACAACTGGATCGCGGAAAACCTCATCTGCGAACTGCTTGTAAAGACGCCAGAAACGGCAGGCGCTGAGACGTTTGAAGTGAAGGAAAAAGGAAATTTTCATATTATCTGCATTGCCCCGATTAAAGAGGGGACAATTAGCACGGTGAAAATACTGTTGGACAAGCAAGATTGAAGCCTGACATGATGATAGTTCGGATCGCGTATACCAGCAGATTTGGCGCAATGATCTGTACCGTTTGAAATAAAAATCACACAATTCGGAAAACAGGGAAGAACAAATGAAAAAATATTTGGTTTTGCTATTGTTTGCTTCAGTAACAGTTCTATTTGCTTGGGGAGGCGGTCATACGGACCATGCCGATTTGGTGATGCAGAAACTTCCGGATGACATCCGCACATTCTTTATCAAAAATGGTGTAAAAAACCTCAAAAAATGGTCACATTTCCCGGATGGGCTGGGCAAACTGAATGAAGACAAATCTTTGGATTTTCTGCCGAAAGAGGATCTGGAATTTCTGGATTCGGCAGGAATTGAACGCTATGGGCTTCACAAACCTGCCGGCAAAGCGGCATCCTTTTATCTGCTGACCGAAGCATTCCGGAAAAACGATGCAAAGTCCGCACAGTTTTATGCTGGATGCCTCCTTCATGCGACTGCTGATGCAGCCGCATTCAATCACGGTCCGCTGGTACAAACTTATACATATTTCCGATTAAAGCACATTCATTACCCGTTCCGGCGAGAATATTTTGATCTCTCCTGTATGCGGAAGGAAGTGGTTTTAAGACAGATGATCTACGATAAGCTGAAGGATTTCAAGCCTGCAAAGATGCACGGATCCTTTGAAGACGTCATGATGAAAATATTGCTTGATGAATACGAAGCCAGCGGATTAATGTGTCAATGCGAACATAAACTGCTGATGCCGCCGCCAGAGTGTTTTCAGGCATTGACTGTTATAGCAGATTATCAGGTCCGCACCGGTACGGAATATATCATGGCAGCATGGAATTTTGCAAAGCAGGGTTTCAATACAAAATTTGCGGCTGCAGATTTTTCAAATAAAGGAAAAATCATAAAGTTGTATAGAAAGGCAACTGCTGAACTTCCGATCCGGGATCCGGCTTTGGATGCTGTTTACGATGGTCTATTCAACCGGAAAACCATTTATCCTGCACTTGGGATTGTCTGCGAAGGAACCGCCGTCATGGAATATTCAGATATGGGATACGGGGCGCGATTTCTTGCGGCTTGTACGGCACGAAGCCTGATCAGATTAGGTTTCCAGATTCAAATGATCTCTGTGAAAGAAATGAATAAATTCTCTTTTGATCCCCAGAAACTGCCGGTTTTGATTTTCTGCGGGCATATCCCGGGATATGCAAGGAAGGCCGTGAAATCGTATCAGGATAAGGGGGGAAAACTGATCCTTGTTGGCGGAGAACCGCCGCATAAAAGTCTGAAAGGATTTCCTCCGGCCTCCTGGATCCGCCGGAGAAACGATGAGGTGCCAGTGGCGCAAGGCTACGGGGAAGCCAATAAAGAAGTCTGGCGGAGCATGAAAGCCCTTTCCTCAGATGGGAAAGAGTATTCGCTGAAAGATAATCCGAATAAGAAGGGATGGAGTAAACCTGTATGCATTTATTCTGTTCAGCTCTCAAAAGAGATAACCCCTCTCTGGAACCTGAATAACGGGAAAGAAACATTCTGCGTAGCGGCTGCTGATTCGAATATGGTCTGGCTTCCAGCCTATTTTTTGATGCCGTTCCTCTTTTCGGATGACCCCGGAATGACCGACTGGAGCCATCCCGAACTGGATTCCTTCGGAACCGCCGTTATGTGCGGAGCCATCAGACGATTTATCAAGTAAACAAATAAAAATGACATATTACGAAAAGGAAAACTTTTATGACCGATTTGATCCGCAAAAAGATATTTCGGATGCTAGTTTGGGAAAGCTGTTGGGTATACATTGGAAACTCCATGGGAAGGATGTACCGACTTATTGCTTGACATACTACGATCCTGTTCCAGCCGATATGTTGCCCAATGATAACATCGATCTTCCAGTCGTTTGAGGATTCCATTTGGTAACCGACTGGAATGGTGTCGTCGGAAATAATTCAATCCTAGTAAAATGACATTGGGTTCTCCCTTACCCTCAACGGAAAAAGGATATTGAGTTATGAGTATTGAATCAGACCGACTTGCACAGAGTTTTATGAATAAGGAAACTCAGTTTCATTTGGGGTTTCTGCCGACGGAACAATCCAGTCCCCTGACGAAGAATCTGGATCGTGAATTCGCAAAATCTTCCGTAGACGGCGTAAAAAATCTGCAGTCCGTGGACCGGAACGTATTGACCATGTTCCGCCAGATCTTCGAATCGGACCGGTTCCGGAAATTGGTGGATGATGGTCTTGCCACGCTCCGGCACGGTGGAAGGATCGTTTTTTCTGGCTGCGGAGCGACGGGACGGCTGAGCATCCTGCTGGAAAGCATGTGGCGGCGAAGCTGTGTAAAGAATCCTGTGGTCTCAAAATATGCCAACCAGGTATTCAGCATCATGACTGGCGGCGATTTTGCTTTGGTCAAATCCGTGGAGTTCTTTGAGGATTTTCAATCATTCGGACGGCATCAGGTACGGGATCTCGGCCTTGGTTCCAACGATATGCTGGTTGCCATCACGGAAGGCGGAGAAACCTCTTCTGTTCTTGGCACAGTCTTTGAATCTGTGGAACGCGGTCTCAAAGTATTCCTGCTATTCAATAATCCGGCGGAACTGCTCAGCGAACATCTGGAGCGGTCCCGGAAAGCCATCACAGATCCCCGAGTTTGCGTGCTGGACCTTTCCTGCGGTCCCATGGCACTGGCCGGTTCCACGCGCATGCAGGCGACGACTTCCGAGCAGTTGACGGCAGGCGGTGCACTGGAGCAGATCATGGACCATCTTCTCGGCAATCCGATCCGGAATTATGCTATTGAATTTGAAAAACTTCTGGATCAACTGGAAAGAGAGGATGTCCGCAAAACGCTGGCGTCCTACATTGAGTTTGAAGCCGGAATCTACCGGAAACACGGACTGATCACTTATTTCTCCGGCGAATACCTGCTGGACATTTTTACCGATACCACAGAACGTTCTCCGACCTTCATGCTTCCGTCATTCCGTAAAAATGATGATCCCGTCTCACCGCGTCCATGGGCCTTTGTGAAGGACCCCATGCTCACGACTCCGGAAGTCTGGCAAAAAGCCCTGAACCGCCCTCTGCGCTGTCTGGAATGGAGTTTGCAGGATTATGCAGCCATGGGCGCGCCGGACTCCGTTCAAAACAATCCGCCGCAAATTCGGGCTGCCGATCTGCTGAAATTCGAAATCGGCAATGAAAACATGGATGATCGTACCGTGACCGGCATGGATGCCGCCGTGCTTCTGACTGCCGGTTCCCCGGATGACGGAGCCACGATCCATGCGTTTGCCCAAATGGATGCGGCATTTGCTGAAAAGAAAAAGTTATCCGTCGGGGATGATTCGCTGGCAGATTTCTATGTACCGGTTCAAGTGTGCAATGGCCCGCTTCACCTGATGAAGCACATGGCGGTCAAACTGGTATTGAATACCACCTCCACGGGGACCATGGTCGTCATGGGACGCGTAACCGGAAACTGGATGAGCTGGGTCGCAGTCAGCAACAAGAAGCTGATTGACCGGGCGATCCGTCTGATAGCGGAAATCGGCGGCATTTCGTATGAAGAAAGTTGCCGCCGCCTGTATGCCGCCATAGAAGAAGTCGGGCGCATTCAGAAAGATTCCGATGAGAAAGTTTCCATCGTACAGTACGTTCTGAAAGATCTGCAAAAACGCTCCCGGTGAATTACCGGGTCTCGGCTCTGTGTTCGTCGAGTTAGTTTTGGAAAAGTTCCACGGATTCCATCCCGATGTCTGCCACGGTATTGGAGCAAACGATAACACCGTCCAGCTTGATTGGATTCACCGTTCCGGATATAGAAGATGAGAAGTCCCATTGCCAGAGACTACTACTGCGCCCCCAAAAGCATTCCCATCGGCTTGGGCTATTGGGATGTGATCCGCGCCTACGAGAAAAAGTCCAGAAAAATCGTCTAACGGTAGCAGAAAGTCCGGTTACCGTTGAAATGCTCCGTCAGACAGGTTCGTATCGGATCGACGAAGAAACAGGGCTCGTGCAGCAAGGTACCATCATCCGCCATCTACTCCTGCCAAATCATGTGGAAAACAGACTCCACGAGATCAGTTGGAGGAAGGAAACTTTTGTGCCTGAGGAAATCATGTTCAGTCTTATGCGATAGTTTATCCCCTACGGCGTGCGACTGAATTCGCCGGCCTCAACCAGAAAGTTACCGATGAGGAACACAAATTCATCGAAGATTATCTTTTTAGATCCGGCATCAAAAACGGTTTTGTTCAGGATCAAGAATCTACAAGCGCCCCTTTCAGTTCCTCCTCCGTTTGATTTGGTCTGTTTATTTTGTCAAAAAATGATTTCTTTATGGTTTTACTAGATATTTGTATTACGTTGTTTTTCTTTGGCTTCATCCGCCATTCGTCCGAGTTCCTGTGCAGACGTATTTTTCAGTATTTGAAAGAGCCGATTTCCAGCCTGCTGTTTTTTCTGCTGCACAGGAGGAATACTTTTTGCCGGTTCAGATGCGGGGAGTGTCGCTGTTCCAAGAGTGGATGATTGAGTTTGGGTTGTTGGTGGAATCACGGGCTGTTCCGCTGAAATTGTGTTTTTCTTTCTCAATGCCGGTGGACGTTTCCGCTTTGCGGCTCGCTGTTCACGGACTTTGATGAAACGCATGACTGTGGTTCTCGCAACATCCAAACCTTCCGCTTTCAGTCGGCGCTGGATTTCGGCGGCAGTCAGGAGGTCGTCATACCACCAGTCCAGAATCTGATCCGTGAACGGAATCAGGCAACTTCTGAATGCTCCGGGATGCATTCTTGCGGCTTTCGTTTGATTCATTATGAATTTCTCCCTGTTCATTCTTAATTCGTGCGTAATTTAAGCCTTATTTACGCCTGTGTCAAGTGCGTAATTTTATTCCATTATCATATTACGCATGCATTACGCACGTAGAGAGCGTAATGCGTGCGTAATCAAAAGCCTATCGTTTACGATAGGAAATTGCGTCAGCCACAAGCTGCAGAAAATCAAATTTTTTTGAAAAAAATTATTTTTTCCGCAAATCAGCATTGGACTTTTTCGCGATAGCGGATTATGGTATTGCCGGGGTGTGTGGAAAGGTATTTTGTTCACCGCGGCAAAGATCAAAGCCACACATGGCAAAGGTGCGGATTTTTATCGTCAGCACCTTGCCAACAATGACTATTACAGCGAGCACGACAGAGTCGAAGGACACTGGCGGGGTAGTCTTGCGTCCGTATTCGGACTTGAAAACGAATCGGTCACACAGGATGTTTTTTCGCTGTTTCAGCAGAATCTGAATCCATCCACGAAACAAAAACTGACTCCCCGGAATAATCCGAATTCCGTCCGTTTTTATGATTTCCAATGCTCGGCACAGAAGTCTGTTTCCGTGATGTCATTGTTCGATTCTCGACTGATTGAAGCACACCGGAAAGCGGTTGAAATCGGGATGCGGGAGCTGGAACGGTTTGCCGCAGTCCGCATCCGTAAAGGCGACAATTTCGCGACGAAAAATTTTGCCTATACGGGCAAGATCGTGTATGCGCAGTATCATCATGACACGAGCCGTCTGCTTGATCCGCAGCTTCATACTCATAATGTGATCGTGAATGTAACGCAGGAAGACAACGGTTCCTTCAAAGCTCTTGACGCTTCGGAAATGTATCGTGCGATCCGGTATGCCGGAAAGTCCTACCAGAATGCCTTGGCACAGGAGTGCATCCGTCTCGGTTATGACATCGAAATGAAGCGGTCCGACAAGGGCGAGATTACCGGATTCGAGATCAAGGGCGTTTCGGAAGATGTCCTGAAACGCTGTTCGCGCCGCCGGGAACAGATTGATAAGGAGATCGAGAAATTCGTGGCAACGAAAGGGCGTCAGCCGACGCCTGATGAAGTCAAGCTCATGACTCTGCTGACGCGCGGCCGCAAGATGCTGGAAAAGACAACAGATCAGGTGACCGCGTTCAAGATGTCACTGTTCACCGAGGAGGAACGGAGCAATTTCCGGAGTATGGCAAGCGAGGCAGAACAGTTGAGTTTTCTGATGCCGCCGCGTCCGGGTCGCGAGACTCCGGAACAGCAGATTCGGAGGGTTGTCGAGCAGTTGTTCGAGCGGAATGGCGTGCTGCGCTGGGATGCGATTCTTGCCGAGGTTCAGAATCAGAATCTCGGTGAAACCGATCTGGAAACCTTCCATGCCGCGATTGAGAAAATTCCCGGTCTGGTGAATCTCGGCAAACCTGCCGTGAATCCGTATTTTACGACGGAGGAGAATATCGAACGGGAGAATTACTGCATCGACATCGTAAATAAGACCAAAGGCATCTGCAACGATTTCGCGAGCGACTACATTCCATTCAGCGAGGCGGGAGATACCTTCGATCATTCCGCGCAGATTGAGGTGATCAATCAAATTGTGCAGTCGAAAGATCCGTTCGCGGTCTTTCGCGGCGTCGCCGGAGCGGGCAAGACCTCCACCTTGCAGGAACTCTGCAAGTGCCTCAAAAAAGGCGGCGTGATCAACATTCATGTGGTTGCTCCGACAAACTCGGCGGTGGATGTGCTGCGCAGCGAGAATTTTGAATCGGCGCAGACGGTTGCAATGTTTTTACAGAACAAGGACAAGCTGCCGCCGAAAGGCTCGTATCTGATTATTGACGAATCCGGCTTGAACTCGCTCAGGCAGGGAACGGAGATGATGAAACTTGCGATGGAGAACGAATACCGGGTATTGTTTGTCGGCGACGAGCGTCAGCATTCCTCGGTGGAAGCGGGCGATTTCTTCCGTCTGCTGGAGGAGCATTCCAATATCACAAAGACCTGTCTTTCGCAGATTCACCGTCAGCAGGTGCAGGAATACCGGAGGGGAATTGAGCTGATCTCGGCGGGAAGTGCTTTGGATGGCTTCGAGCATCTGGATGAGCACGGTTATATTCATGAGGACAAGGCGGCTTATCTGGAACGCGCCGCAGAGGATTTTGTAAAACTGACTGACGACGGCAGACGCCCGCTGGATTGTATCGCGGTTTCGCCGACCAACAAGGAGTGCGATCTTTTGACGGATATGATCCGGCAGAAAATGAAAGCCGCCGGTCGGATCGTGAACGATGAAGCCAATCCGGTGGAATCGTTCCGTTCCTGGGGCTGGACGAAACCGCAGCTCGGCAATATCGAAAATTATCAGGTCGGCATGAAGATTTTCTTCAATACGAAAGTCAGGGCCGTCGCCAAACCGGGCGAGATGGCGGAGGTTGTGAAAATTGAAGATGGCAAGCTCGTTTTGAGCAACGGCAAAACGGTGAAGCCGTCTGCAATCCGCAACAGTATTGATGCGGGGAACGCTGTTTCCCTGCCGGTCGGGAAAGGCGATATTGTCCGTTTTACGGTAAATCTGCGGACACCGGAATACAAGATCAACAACGGCAGTCTGGCGATTGCGACAGGCAATCGAAACGAATATCTTCTGCTGGATTCCAACCGGCGGGAGTTGACCACGATCCAGCTTCCGGAGAATTTCCAGGGGCTGAAATACGGCTGGGTGATGACTTCCCATGCGTCGCAGGGAATGACCTCGAAAAATGTGGTTGTCGCGGCGGAAAAGATGTCAAAACAGGCGTTTTATGTCGGTTGTTCGCGCGGGAAATTCAATCTTGCGTTGCATGTACCGGAAAAGGAGTATTTCAAAAAGAAGCTGATGGCGATCCGGACAGAACGTCTTTCCGTTCACGATCTGATCAAGTCGGGAGAAATTACGAAGCTCCCGGTTCGGAAATCCGCGGAACAGATCACACAGGAGTGTCGTCCTAATCCGCATCAGTTGGTGCGGAAACGCTGGCAGGACAAACTCCGGGATGTCCTGCACAAAATCACAAAGAGAACCAGGGCGGCGCTTTCAAAGATGCTGTTGCTGAACGGTTCCTATCAGAATCGCCAGGCAATCGCCCGGCAGGAAGAAGAGGATTTGCAGAAGCAGGATGCTCCGGCAGTTGTGCCGGAAAAATCCGGTGTTCAAACGGAAAAAGTCAACCCGAAAACGGATGCCGAATTACGTGAACTGGAAGAATTCGAGCGTCAATTTTATCAAAAATATGGAACGGAGGTAAGCAATGAAAACAGAAAACAGGAACGAACGGAACGGCAACGCCGGAGCAAGCCCGGACACGGAATGGGATTCGATTGACAGGGAATTGGATTTGAGCGTCTGCTGGCAGAGGAGCGCCCATGTCCTGCCGCGTCTGCGGGTCGTGACGGAGCTGGAGGAATTTCTGATCCCGTGGGTGCATGTGGCGCTGGTGAAATCCGACCGCTCTTTCCGGGTGATCGAGATTCATACTTCGCTTGGAGTCTCGTTCACAATCGCAGCGGCAGCTCCGCAGAAACAACTCTACGGCATGTTGCAGCTTGAGCGTGTCCGGTGTATTTATCCGGTCGAGGGCGTGAATATAAAGGCTGTCGCATCGCAAGAAGAATAAAATAAAAAATCCCGGCTATGAGATGTGTTCCATAGCCGGGAGATGGGGCGGTTCAGGCGGCAGCCGGAGTCGGATCGTCCGGATGGAGATACGGTCCGGCGAAAGTGCCGGCTTCCTTGTTCTTCATGCCTTTGTAGATCATGCGCTTGATCTGCTCATTGCGGAGATTCTTGAAGGTCTCGCGCTTGACACCGCGCAGGAATCCTTCCCGGACCAGTTCCAGAAAACGCTTTTTCTGTCCCCAGGAGGCGAGCGGATCGCCCTCTTTGGCGCGGATCTGGTCGATAATCTCCGAAGCACGGCCTTTGGTGAGATTCTTCCAGTCTTCCGAAGAGAAGCGTTTCCAGGAACCGTTCTTGATTGCGTGACCAATCGCGCGGCGCTGGCTGTCGGTTGCCTTGGCATTCGGATCGGAAATGGTGAACTTTCTGGCGGAATTGGCGTTGCCGGCATTGCGGACTTTGTTCTTGTTCTGTGTGTTGTTCATCTTTTTGATTCCTTCTTTTTGTTGGTTTATTGGGGAATTCGGTTCTTTCGCAAAGAAGCCGCGCGGCGGATGAGACTTCATCCGCCGGCTTCACTTTGGCTTATCGGCTAAAAAATCTAGTCCACATTTTTTTCAAAAAAAAA
>ENA-OXEG01001446-OXEG01001446.1-human-gut-metagenome-genome-assembly--contig:-NODE-1446-length-11393-cov-11.404657_pt1 | contig 11393 bp, 10 predicted proteins | sample MGYA00249355_ERZ652243 | MGnify/ENA primary metagenome ERZ652243 (study PRJEB26925, sample SAMN05826944) | human gut metagenome | biome: ENVO:2100002; feature: ENVO:00000062; material: ENVO:00002003... | reverse complement strand
ACAACTCGCCCTTCTTCGGCAAGGACGGCAAATACGTCACCTCGCGCCACATCAAGGAACGGCTCGACCGCGAGCTGGAGAAGAACCTCGCCCTGCGCGTGACGCCCGGCCCTTCGGCCGACTCGTTCAACGTCTTCGGGCGCGGCGTGCTGCACCTCTCGGTGCTGATCGAGACCATGCGCCGCGAGGGCTACGAGTTGCAGGTGGGCCAGCCCCACGTCATCGTCAAGGAGATCGACGGCAAGAAGTGCGAGCCGATCGAGGAGATGACCGTCGACTGCCCGGAGGAGTACTCGGGCACGGTGATCGACCTCACGACGCGCCGCAAGGGCACGCTGACGAACATGGCCTCCGACGGCGAACGCACGCGCCTGGAATTCGACATTCCCTCGCGCGGCATCATCGGCCTGCGGTCGAACATGCTGACCGCCACGGCCGGCGAAGCCATTATGACACACCGTCTGAAAGGGTTCGAACCGTGGGTCGGCGAGATCGAGATGCGCACCAACGGTTCGATCATCTCGGGCGAGACCGGCACGGCCTACGCCTATTCGATCGACAAGTTGCAGGACCGCGGCCGCTTCTTCATCAGCCCGATGGAGCAGGTCTACGCCGGACAGGTCATCGGCGAGCACACGCGCCAGAACGACATCACGGTCAACGTCACCAAGGCCAAGCAGCTCACGAACATGCGCGCTTCGGGATCGGACGACAAGACGTCGATCGCGCCTCCGAAGGTCTTCACGCTCGAAGAGGCGCTCGAATACATCCAGGGCGACGAGTATGTCGAGGTCACGCCGCACTCGATGCGCCTGCGCAAAATCCTGCTCGACGAGAACGACCGCAAACGCGCGGCGAAATAACCCGTCCGCGTTCTTATCGAGCGCACGCGACCCGACTATACGAAAAAACGGACTCCGGTCCGTTTTTTTGTGCCAGACCATGCAGTATCAGGGCGTTGGCTCCGTTTTACGGGAAACATCTGCTCCTATGAAAAAACTTCGCTTCCTGCTGCTCCTGCTGCCGCTCGGGTTCGGCAGTTGCGACGACGACGAATCGCGCATCGAAACCTGGACCGTGGCTTCCGAAAAGGGCGTCGCCGGCATCTTCATGGGCTTCGGCCACGTCCCCGCCTACATCGTCAAGACCGCCCCTGACGCCGAATGGCGCACGTTTTCAGGCTCCATCGCGAATTTCACCTTCGAAAAGGGGTACCAGACCGAAATGCTCGTCCGCATCGACCCCATCCCCAATCCCCCGGCCGACGGCCCCGGATACCGCTACACGATGGAAAAGCCGATCTCGCGCACGCCGATGCAGTCGGATGTCGATCCGCTGCAATTCAGTCCGGAGTTCGAGGTCACCATCGCCTCCCGGCGCGCCGACAGTCCGGCAACGAGCGGTTATTGGATCAAGGACATGCGCTACACCGACCCGCAGTGGGAGCCGTTCCCGTGGGAGATCGAGGGCTTCGATTTCGAACCGGGCTTCGAGGCCCGGCTCCTCATCCGTCCCGTCGCCGAATACGACGACGCAAAGGGCGGCTACGAAGTGAAATACTACCAAACAAAACTGATTTCCAGCGAGGAAAAGGTTTCCGAAGGAATACCGGATAAATGAACCGGGGACTGCGCAGACCCGGACCGGAAACGAACCGTCCCGCCTCCGCCCTCTAAAACCGGCTTTTTAAGCCGGGAAATCACTTGCGCAGCGTTGCGAACGAGAGGATGTGCCACGTGACGCCGACGGCCACGGCCAGCAGGCCGACCTGCGCCCACCATCTCCCGTCGAGCAGTCCGAAGATGCAGTAGAGCATCGTGCCCCACATTAGGGCTATGGAAACGACCTTGGCGCGCAGCGGTATGGCGCGGTTTTCGCGGAAGTTGCGGATATACCCGCCGAAACAGCGGTGCGCCAGAAGCCACTCGTAGAGCCGCGGCGAGGAGCGAACCCAGAGGGCCGCGGCCAGCAGCAGGAACGGCGTCGTGGGCAGCAGCGGCACGAAGATGCCGACGACGCCCAGCACGAACGCCGCGCAGCCCAGTATGGCGAGAAAAATCTTCACGGTGCAAAAATAACACAAATTCGGGACCGGGAAATGCCGTGCGACACGATTTTTGTTTATCTTTGGTGCCGGGACCGCAACGCTCCTTTTCGGAGTCGGAATGTCTTACCGTGCCGGGCAGCATGCAATCCGGTTTGACAACCGCCCGTTTTTTTGTATCTTTGTAATGCCGAACACGAATAAACCGAAATACGATGAAGAAAATAGGTATCGCCAGCGACCACGCCGGCTATGAAATGAAAGAATTCCTGGTGGGTTACCTCAACGCCATGGGCTATGAGGTGCTCGATTTCGGCGCACACTCGCCCGAGAGCGTCGACTACGCCGACTTCGCCCACCCGCTGGCCGAAGCGATCGAAAACGGCGAACTGGAACGCGGCGTCGCGCTCTGCGGTTCGGGCGAAGGGATGACCATGACGCTCAACAAACATCAGGGCATCCGCGCGGGTCTCTGCTGGGACACCGAGATCGCTTCGCTGATCCGCCGCCACAACGACGCGAACATCATCGTCTTCCCGGCGCGCTTCATCACCAACGACGAAGCCGTCAAGATGCTCGACGCCTATTTCGCCGCCGAGTTCGAAGGCGGACGCCATATCGCGCGCATCGCCAAGATGCCCGTGGCGGGCTGCAAATAGAGCCGCCCGCTCCGAAGAGCCGGAAACGGCGGAAGCAGGCCCCTTGCAGCACGTTGCCGACGGCATCGCCGACGCCCTCAACGAGGGGCGCAAAGCGGACGGAGACGTAACTGGCTGGGTGCGAAGCGGATGGGACCGAAGTGGACAGAACAGTAACTGACGGGGTGCGAAACTGACGGGGCTGAAGCGGACAGAACCGAAGCGGACAGAACCGAAACGGCGCGGCAGCCCACGGATTCGCTTCCGGCAAAACAGCAGGAAACCACCGCCGGAAGCCCCGGCGCAGCGGTTTACAGACCGAATACGAAAGGCGAAAGGCTGCACAGCCTTTCGCTTTTTTCATGCCCCGCGAACAGTCCGAAAACCGCCGAGCCGCTGCCCGACATCGAGGCGTAAACGGCCCCTTCGGCCAGCAGGCGCTCTTTGGCGGCACGGATGGCCGGATGCGCGGCGAAGATGTGCTCTTCGAAATCGTTGGTCACCAGCCCCTGCCACTCGGCCACAGGCCGCCCGAGACGCTCCGCGAGCGGCACCTCCGGAATCCGCGGCCGCACCCCGGCATAGGCCTCGCGGGTCGAAACCCCCTCGCCGGGTTTGACGATAACGAGCGTCATCCCTTTCAGGTTCAACACGAAAGGTTCCATCACCTCACCTCTTCCTTTACATAACTGCGGCGTGTTGCGCACGAAAAACGCCGTGTCGCTGCCCAGCTCTGCGGCCCGGGCGATCAGCTCCGCGTCGGACAGCCCCAATGCAAACAGCTCGTTGACAGCCAGCAACACCGCCGTGCCGTCGGACGATCCCCCGCCCAGCCCCGCGCCGAAGGGCACGCGCTTGCCGAGGCGGATAGCCACCCCGTCCACGCCGTAATGCCGCTGCATCAGCCGGAAGGCTTTGAGACAGATGTTTTCTTCGGGAGCGCAGTCCACGGCCAGCCCTTCGGCGCGGAACTCCGCGCCGGGCGCAGCGGTGCGCACCACCTCCACCTCGTCATAAAGGCCCGCAACGGGGAACATGACGGTTTCCAGATCGTGAAACCCGTCCGCACGACGGCGCAGGATGTCGAGACCCAGATTTATTTTGCAGTTTGCTTTCAGAATCATAGAACAAAGGTAAGAAATTTTGTACATTTGTACGCCATGAAATTCCGCACCGAAATCGAAATTACATCCCTCGGGGTGAAAATCAGCTACGAAAACCGGGTGCTCGCGCTCGGGTCGTGCTTCGCCGCGCACATCGCCCGAAAACTCGCCGGCGCCAAATTCCGGGTGGCGGAAAACCCCTCGGGCATCCTTTTCAATCCGCTCTCCATCGCCGCGGCGATCCGCAGTTATGCCGACCCGGCGCCCGTGACGCGCGGGGAGCTGGGGTTCGACGGCGAGGTGTGGCACCATTTCGGGTTCCACGGCGACTTCTCGGCCCCGACGGCCGACGAAGCCCTGCAAAAAATGAACGCCGCGCGGCAGACCGGGGCCGACGCACTCCGCACGGCCGACCGCATCGTCCTCACCTTCGGCACGGCATGGGTCTACGAGCGTCAGGGCGAAGCGGTCGCCAACTGCCACCGCCGGCCCGCCGCGGAATTTTCCAGAAGACGGCTTTCGGTGGAGGAGATCGTCGAGACGTTCGCGGAGCTGATCGAAGGGCCGCTCGCCGGAAAGCAGATCATCCTGACGGTCAGCCCGGTACGGCATACAGGCGACACCCTGGCGGGCAACGCCGTGAGCAAGGCGACGCTGCGGCTGGCCGCCGAGCAGCTGACGGAAAGGTTCAAGTGCTCGGCGTATTTCCCTGCGTTCGAAATACTTACCGACGACCTGCGCGACTACCGCTTCTACGCCGACGACCTGGTGCACCCCGCGCCGCAGGCCGTGGCCTACGTCTGGGAGAAATTCGCCCCGGCGGTCCTGACGGACGAAGCCCTGCGCCTGCTTCCGGAGGCCGAAGCCATCGTCGCAGCGGCCGCCCACCGCCCCCGCAACCCGCAGGGCGAGGCGCACCGCGCCTTCTGCCGCCGTCAGCTGGAACGGATCGCCGCACTTCCGGAGATGGATTTTCAGTCGGAAACGGCCTATTTCCGCCGATGTCTCGAAATAAATTCGTAAATTTGCGGCCAACTCACGACACAGATGACAAAAAAATTCTTTCTATATGCCATAGCCGCTTTCGGGACGCTTCAGAGCGCCGCGGCACAGCCCCGGCTGATCGTCCAGATCGTCGTCGGCTCGATGCGCGGCGAAGACCTCGACCGCTACGCCGAAAACTTCGGCGAAGGCGGTTTCCGCCGCCTCACGGAGGGCGGCACGGTCTATGCCGACAGCCGCTACGACTATTTGCAGACCACTACGCCCGTCTCGCTGGCCACGCTCACCACGGGAGCCATGCCCTCGACCCACGGCGTGATCGGCTCGCGCTGGGTGGATTACACCACCAACCGGACCGTCGAACTGACCGCAGGCCGCAAAGGTCCCGGCGCCTACCACCTGATCGCCCCGACGCTCGCGGAGACGCTGTTGCGGCACGCCCCGGACAGCCGCGCCGTCACGATCGCCCCGGAGGCCGTTTCGGCCGTGGTGACGGCCGGGCACGGCGGAGAGGTGTTCTGGCTCGACTCGGCGCGTTGCGACTGGGTGACCTCGCCCTACTACGCCGCCGAAGTGCCCGAATGGATCGCCCGCAGCAACCGCGAACGCTACAACCTTTCGTACATCTCGGGCGAGTGGCGCACGCTCCTCGAACGCGGCCGCTACCTCAACACCCGCAACTACGACATCGCGCTGAGCGGAAAGAGCAAGAAAGACAAAGACCAAAGCGGCTCGGGGCGTCTGAAACTGCGGAGCGATTTCGAACGCATGCTCTACACCCCGGCGGGCAACACGGCCGTACTGGGGCTGGCCAAGCAGGCCATCGCGCAATACCGCCTCGGGGAGGACAAGATCCCCGACCTGCTGAACGTCTGCCTCGACTCGCCGCGCCGCATCAGCGAGGCCTACGGACCCGAATCAATCGAGGTCGAGGACATGTACTACCGCCTGGACCGCGACCTGGCCGACTTCCTGACCTTCGTATTCGCACAGGTCAAGGACGGCAGCGTGACGGTGGTGCTCACCTCCGACCACGGAACCAGCCCTGCGTTCGACGCCGGGGCCGAGGAGGCCGACCGCTTCAACCCGCGGCAGTTCGAAGTGATCGTCAACGGATTCCTGAACGTCCGCTACGGCGTAGGCGACTGGGTGGTGGATTACAGCGACAAGTGTTTGTGGCTCAACCACAACCTGATCTACGAGCGGGGATTGAACCTCGCCGAGGTGCAGAACGAGGTGGCCATCTTCGCCATGCAGTTCAGCGGCATCTCCCACGCGCTGGCCGCCACGGCCATGCGCACGAGCTATTTCGGCAGCGGCTATGCACGCCGGATGCAGAACAGTTTCTATCCCCGCCGTTCGGGCGACGTGATTCTGAACCTGATGCCCGGCTGGATCGAGGAGCAGGAACGCTGCTGGTCGATGTCGGGGTCGATGTACGGCTACGACACCGAAGTGCCGCTGGTCTTCTACGGCAAGGGCGCAGGCATGCAGCGGGTCAACCGCCGCGTGGACATGACGGCCGTGGCTCCGACGCTGGCGCGTCTGGCGGGCATTCGCGAACCGGCGGCATCGGAGGGCGGAGTTTTAGAGGAAATTGCAGAGTGAACGAGGCGTAATTCCGACCGAAACCCGGTCGCATGCGACAGGTCCCTCCCAAGGGAGGGGGGGGGCGGAATGGAATCAGACCGGCAAACGACGCACGGAAGAGAAACGACCATAAAAAAAACGTTATACCATGGATAGCATACAAGACGAGATCATCGAAGAGTTTTCCGTATTCGACGACTGGCTCGACAAATACGACTACCTGATCGGCCTGAGCGAGACGCTCCCGGCCATCGCCCCAGAACACCGCACCGAACGGTACCTGATCGAGGGCTGCCAGTCGCGGGTGTGGGTGGATGCGAAACTGGAGGACGGCCGGGTGTACTACGCGGCCGACAGCGACGCCATAATAACCAAGGGCATCATCGCGTTATTGATCCGCGTGCTGAACGGGCGCACGCCGCAGGAGATTCTCGATACGGAACTCTATTTCATCGACGCCATCGGACTTGCGGCCAACCTCTCGCCCACGCGGGCCAACGGCCTGGCGGCGATGGTCAAGCAGATGCGGTTGTACGCTTTGGCTTTTCAGGCCAAAAGCAATTCATAATTCACAATTCATAATTCACAATTAGGGTATGTCACCTGACGAAATACTTGAGGTGGAAAAGGACATCGTCGCGACCCTCAAGAACATATACGACCCGGAAATCCCGGTCAACATCTACGACCTGGGGCTGATCTACGAAATCGACTACACGCCCGACGGCGTGGCGACGATCCGCATGACGCTCACGGCCCCCAACTGCCCGATGGCCGACATGCTGGTCGAGGACGTGAACATACAGGTCGGCAAGGTCAAGGGCGTGAAATCGGTGAACGTCATCCTCACGTTCGACCCCGTGTGGGACAAGAGCATGATGTCCGAAGAGGCCCTGCTGGAACTCAACCTGTTCTGATATGACGGAGGCGGAGGCACGGACGATCGAACGCCTGCGGGCCGGGGCCGGGACTTACGCCTGCGGCGGTTATCTGGCCGCGCTCGACGGACTGCAACGCACCGAAATCTGCACGGCGCTGATCTTCGACCGCCTGCAACGGAAAATGCGCACGGTCGAAACCCTGCACAGCGAAGCCGACGGGAACTGGAACCAGACTTTCTACCTGCTCTATTTCCGCACGCTGGGCGACCGTCAGAATCAGGAAGCCTTCCTGCGGCTGGCCCGGAAGGTCCCCTACAAAATCGTGCTGCGCGAACGGCTCGCCCCGCATGCCGTCGAAGCGATGCTTCTCGGCGCCTCGGGGCTTCTGGAACTCTACCGCGGCGACGCCTACACGCTCGATCTGCGGCGCAGTTTCGAGTACCTCGCAGCCAAATACGGGATCGAGGCGACGGACGCTTCGGAGTGGGCGCTCACGGAGATTCGTCCGGCCAACCACCCCGTGCTGCGGCTGGCGCAGGCCGCGGAGTTCTTCGCGCAGGACGAGTTCATCATGGAACGCGCCATGGCCTGCCGCACGGAGGAGGACGTCCGGCGGCTTTTCTGCATCGAAGCGCCCTCCTACTGGCGCACGCACCACGTCCCCGGCGCCGAGAGCGACGAAAGTCCCAAGCGCATCGGGGCGTTCAAGGCCAACATCATCGGAATCAACCTCGTCGCCGTCCTGCAATTCGCCTACGGAAGCTACACCGGCAGCGAACGTTTGCGCGACAGCGCCCTGACGCTCCTCGAACGCCTGCCGGCCGAAGACAACCGCTACATGCGCGCATGGCAGGCCGCCGGCGTGCGTCCGCGCAACGCCTTCGAATCGCAGGCCCTGCTGCAACTGGCCACCGAATACTGCGCCGCACGCCGCTGCGCGGAGTGTCCCGTCGGACGGCGGATCGCAAAAAGCCTCGCCGAAGCCGGAGAAGAGCGGACAAATCGCTGAAAAATTTGCGACATTCGCTTTTTTCACTATCTTCGGAGACAGACAACGATCCGTTAAAACTCAAAACAATGAAAAAACAAATCCTCTTCTTGCTCCTTCTCGGAGGCACCACGTCCGCATCGGCACAGGGGGGGGGTATTTCTACGGTCTCTCGTCCCGCAGCGCCTCGTTGTGCATAGCGGGTGAACCCCGCGACGCAGTCGTGGTCAGCGGAACCGTCCCCCACTCCCCGAGCGCACAAGCCGACATCCAGCCGTTCGATGTCATCCTGTCCGTCAACGGCACCCCTGTGGAAACCCAGGAATCCCTGTCCGGTTTACTGCGCAGCGCACCGCGCGCCGAATTCCAGATCCGAAGGCTCGGCAACCAGCAGCTCGACATTGCGGTCGAAGGCATTCCCTGCGATTGCGCACGCATAGCAGCCGAAGCCTCCTGGGCCAAATTGGGCAGTGCGGGCAAATCCACCCGCTACTCCACTCGCAAGACGTTAAACATCGAGCCCATAGAGGTCTACTCCGACCCGGAAACGGACCTCTACGGCTACGCTACCTACGATTTCGAATACACGGACCGGAACACGCTCCAGCAGAAAGAGGCGGCAGCGGCGCTCGTTCCCCTGCTCCAGAAGAAAAACCTGCGCCGCGACCGCGAGAACCCCGACATCCTGATCTTTCTGGAGTTCTACTCCGACCGCAGGGACCAATACGTTCCTCCGACCGAACAGCTCGTCACCCGCTATCGCTACGGATGGAGCTACGGAGACGGGTGGAGAACCCGGCAATACATCGAAAGCGAAACCGCAGGCAACTACACCCGCACCGAATACCTCTCCCGGCTCACCATCACCATGTTCGATGCCGAAAAGGCCCGCCTCGGCAGCAAAACCCCGCCCGTGATCTGGTCCGCCGGCTACGACGTACTTTACGAAAAACGCGCCGTGCTGAAAGATTTCATGCGCAATATCGGCGGAGCGATGCTGGCATGCTTTCCGGTAAAAAACGTCGACCGGACCGAACATTGCACCTACTGGCATACGGGCATCGTGTTCGACAGGGCCGTCGCAGGCCGCGTGGCGGCCGTATTTCCCGGCAGCCCGGCAGAGCAGGCCGGCATCCGGGCCGGAGAGCGGCTCACAAGCTACGAACCGTCACCCGCCGGATTCGACGGCTTGAGAAATTCGTTCGACCGCGTGGCCGACGGACTGACAAAAATCCTCACACGCCATTCAAATTACGCCGACTTCCAGCTGACGCGCACCAGCGGCACGCAATATACCGACAAGGACGGGACTGGAGGCGGTCCCGTGAAAATACGCACCATCGTGGGCATGTATTTTTCCGCCGCCCGGAGCGAGGCGTATGAAAAACACGGCAACCGGATCGAGTTTTCGGTGAAAGACACAGCCGGAAAAAAACGCAAAGTCTCTCTGACGCCGATCCGGACCACATTCACGGAGTACGTCTGGTAGCGGAGCGTCGCCCGGATCAGAGCCGGGAACAGGCAATAGCGCCTGTTTCCGGTTTTTTAATGCCGAAAGCCCCCGGGAATGCAGTTTGACATTTACCCAAACCGGCTCAACTATTGCGCAATTCGAGAAAAGATGTTATCTTTGTAAGATTTAGAACCCGAACCGAGAAAACAATAAACGCATTATGGATATAGTTGCAAGTATAATCAAAGCCCTCTTCGGCTCGAAAGCCGACAAGGACCGCAAACAGATCGAGCCTTATCTGGAGAAGATCAAGGCCGTCTACCCCTCGATCGAGAAACTCACCAACGACGAGCTGCGCGCGCACAGCGAAGCGCTGAAAAAGCAGATAGCCGACTTCATCGCCGCGGACGAGGCCCGCATCGTCGAGCTGAAAGCCATACTCGAAAAGCCCGAAACGCAGCTCGAAGAGAAGGAGAAAATTTCGAAGGAGATCGACGAAACGACCAAGCGCATCGACGAGAAAATCGAGGAGGTGCTCGACAAGATCCTTCCCGAGGCATTCGCCATTATGAAGGACACGGCGCGCCGTTTCGCACAGAACGAGACGGTCGTGGTGACGGCAAACGACTTCGACCGCAACCTGGCGGCGACGAAGGATTTCGTCACCATCGAGGGCGACAAGGCCGTTTACGCGACACACTGGCTCGCCGGCGGCAACGACACGAAATGGGACATGATCCACTACGACGTGCAGCTGTTCGGCGGCGTGGTGCTCCACCAGGGCAAGATCGCCGAGATGGCGACGGGCGAGGGCAAGACCCTCGTGGCGACGCTCCCCGTATTCCTCAACGCGCTGGCCAAGAAGGGCGTGCACATGGTGACGGTGAACAACTACCTCGCCAAGCGCGACTCCGAGTGGATGGGCCCGATGTACCAGTTCCACGGACTGTCGGTGGCCTGCATCGACGACACGCAGCCCAACTCCGACGCCCGCCGCGAGGCTTACATGGCCGACATCACGTTCGGAACCAACAACGAATACGGCTTCGACTACCTGCGCGACAACATGGCTTCGTCGCCCAAGGACCTCGTGCAGCGCAAGCACCATTTCGCCATCGTCGACGAGGTCGACTCCGTGCTGATCGACGACGCCCGGACGCCGCTCATCATCTCGGGACCCGTGCCCAAGGGCGACGACCAGATGTTCGAGCAGTACCGCCCGGCCATCGAAAGCCTCTACAACCTGCAAAAGAACCTCGTGACGGCCCTGCTGGCCGAGGCGCGCCAGCTGATCTCGGAGGGCAAGAACGACGAGGGCGGCGTGAAGCTCTACCGCGCCCACAAGGGTCTGCCGAAGTACAAACCGCTGATCAAATACCTCTCGGAACAGGGCGTCAAGGCGCTGATGCAGAAGACCGAGAACACCTACATGCAGGACAACAACCGCCGCATGCCCGAGATCACCGACGACCTCTACTTCGTCATCGACGAGAAACTCAACTCGGTGGAACTCACGGACAAGGGCCACGAGGCGCTGTCGAAATACTTCAACGAAGACGGATTCTTCGTGATGCCCGACATCGGCGCCGAAGTCGCAGAACTGGAGAAAAGCAGCCTGACGCCCGAGGAGAAGGCGCAGAAACGCGACGAGGTGATCAACGACTACTCGATCAAGTCGGAGCGCGTGCACACGG
>ENA-OXEG01001427-OXEG01001427.1-human-gut-metagenome-genome-assembly--contig:-NODE-1427-length-11539-cov-6.967085_pt1 | contig 11539 bp, 7 predicted proteins | sample MGYA00249355_ERZ652243 | MGnify/ENA primary metagenome ERZ652243 (study PRJEB26925, sample SAMN05826944) | human gut metagenome | biome: ENVO:2100002; feature: ENVO:00000062; material: ENVO:00002003... | reverse complement strand
GAGATGTAGCTCCGTCTCGTGGGCTCGGAGATGTGTATAAGAGACAGAATAATGATTATTTTGAATAAGTATAGACAACGGCTTGTTGGACAACTTATGCCAAAGTTTAAACAGAAACAGCCTTCTCAAATCAGTTTTACTTAAATTCGTATCCTGTTTGAAGATTTGCTCTTTTTCAGAGAGGGCATTTTCTGATTCCTCAATAGCTTTTAATGCAAGAGGAATAAAAACAGGTTTACTGCTGATGCACTTGTAAATCTTTCCTTCCCTGCGATGCAATAAAGCAAAATCCTGAGGATAATAGTTTTTGTAAACTATCATTCCCAATAGCTTAGTCTTATTAAGCTGAAAATCATTTGCCTCGCACAGCTTATCCCGATATTGTTTGTATTCGTTTACAATGTTTGTCAGAATACGCATGTCCTGAATGAAAAAAGCCATCTCAGACAAATCTTCATCACTAATCCCATCGTTTCCGCATTCTTTTGCTTCAAGTGCAGATTTGAGCTTATCTTTCGAATTCGAAGGATTGATTACAGGTATTACCGTTGTAATAAAGTCAAAGAACTTTGTTCTTTCTTCATCTTTAAAAATGTCATCTTTAATAGCATAGACAAAAGTGATATGTCTGCCAACTATCTTGGATTCATTAATAAGCTGATTAAGCTCTCGTAATTTCAAAAATATATTCGGTGTCCCGAATCTGTCCAAATCTTCAATAATTACGACATTATAATCCGTTACTTGGAAAAAATACAGAATTTCGTCAAGGTGCTTGTTGAATATAGAGTTATCCTCTATAACTTCAATTTCACCCTCTTTTAGATTTAATTTATTCAGTTTTGAATTGCTATATGATTTGAATACATAACGGGCAATCACATATAATACGAACAACAGCCATGCAGATGCAGCTAAATCAAAAAACGTATTCCATGTTCTACCCCAACTAAAGAAATCATAAATTGAATCCACTCTTGCGAAATTCGGCTCAAATAAGATAAGGAAACAGACTAATGTCAATACACAACAAAACGGATATCTTATCAGTTCACGATTCGACAAATGTACAATTTTTCTAAAACGAGAATTTGGTACAGTTCGCGTTTCTTCTCTATAAATGATTTGTTGCAGAATACTATATTCGATTTTGCGGTTAAGATTTTCTATGCGCTTTTCTTTTTCTGCATCTGTTGATTTGGATGGTTTAGGCTTTTTCTCATCAGAGCTATGCTTTTCCGATTCATCATAATCTATTTGTTCCTCATTAGCTTGCAGAGTTGCCAATGATATAGGTAGAAATTTATGTTCGTTGGCAAAATCTTCCATGAGGGTAATGAGTACGGAACTCTTTCCGGATCCGAAAGGACCGGTGAGAGCAATGTTTCTTATATGCTCTTTCTTCGCTATAGACAAAGCATCATTTAATTCAGTAACTGATTTATATGATGCATCCGACTTATCAATTTTCTTAGGAAGTAGTGTATCTATTGCCATATCCACCTTTTTTAATCTGAATTAACTAAATCCTTTGTTCGTATAATTCCACCATCAAATCATTGGAAATCAATTCTCCCGGCTGCATTTTTATGCGATATATGGGAGTTCGATTACTGCCCAATGAAATAAAAGAGGATAGATTTAACTTCAAGCATAGCTTTCCGTTCTTAGTGCCCAAATATACTTTCTCCACTTTATAATAACCATCAATCTCTCCACCAACCATAGGCAGGAAATACCTGATATCCATCACATTGATAGATGTCGGTATCTTCTCCATAGTATATGTTTTTGCAATATGACTGTCAAAATCTGAATAATCTGCATCGGTTCTCCGTACCAATCCAGTAAGGATATTCCTAAACTCCTGTTTCGGTTGTTGTTCCAAAGTACCGACATTGTCAATGCTATCGATATGGAACTCTGTTTCAAGTTCAAACGAATCACTGACATAGAAATGTGTCTGTAAAGTTTCCAAAAGCTCTTTACTTTGAGCCGTTTCCCTTTTTATCGTTGCTGATTTTATTTTGAGAGAGTTCCATATATCGGAATCTTCATCCTTCATCAGAGCAAGAATCAGATAATTACTATCACTCTTCGGACGATACAATTTGCCGTTCAGCCGTTGGAAATTATCCTGAATGAACTGATAGCAATCCATGCCATCACGTGGCTGCAGAGTTCTGAATGTGTAGAGTCGATTGAGAATGCCTTGAATCTTATTTCTGAATTCTTTGCGAACATACTCTCGCCATGCTGCTTGTGCACTCTTATTGTTGCGACCATACAACGATACGATGTACAAAAAGTTTACATCATAGTGGCACAACAACAGCGTATCCCTGTCAAACAGACGATTTTCAAATTGTCGGTTTAACTGTACTCCACCATCCTGTGCTTTCAACTCCTTATCATCAAAGGACAGAAATTTACCTCCACCGGTCTTTTTGTTAGGAATCCGGGCACTGATAAAGAAATTGGGGATAGGATTATATCCTTCCGTCAATGTATCCCTTAACTGAGGATGCGCTCCGTTACCGTCACCGTCCAAAAACAGATTCATGTTCCACTGAATGACATTTCTGGCGTATGTATATTGCTTGTATATCGATTTGTCGCCAAGCTGTGTCCTGTCATTCTTGGCACGTTTATAATATTTGCTGTCTCCTATATAGTAGGTAAGCTCCGATGTCAAATCGGATTGTTCAATCAGGCCTTGACCGACAAACATATGGTCAACCAGTTTGCCGTCTCTTTGCTCCGTCAGTTCTTTCGGCAGATTTTGCTTGTCATTGCCACTTACTAAAGTATCAATCATGACTTCAAAAATGTGCTCGAAATCTTTTGCCAGCAAATAGTCCTCAGACTGCCTGTTCATTGCAATCTTATATTCCCTGTCAAAGAAAGCGTAACACAAATCCCATATCCGAAGAGCCTTGTCCGAGAAATACTTATACTTGATTTGTTTCAGTCTTCGGCATCCCAAATTCCTGCCTATATAGGACCTCTTCAACTTCTCACAGCTGATAAGAGGATACTGGATATTGATTTCAAAAGAGAAACCATGTGTCTCTCGAATGTAATTCAAAATGGAAAAATATATGACAAGCAGCTCTTCGTCAAAGTTCACCATTTTCTTCCTGTTTACCGGCTCGATGTAAACAGGGCTTCCATTTTGTATGATGGCTTGCGATGAAGCTATGGTCCTGTTCCAATTGATTTTGTTATAACCGGAATGAACGTTCTTGGCCACAAATGTAAAATAGTCCTGATTGTTTCTGTTGAAATCTCTCAGTGCTATTATCACATCAAGTAATGTGTTGTGTTTCTGTTTTCGCCCTCTGCTTTCGGACTGATATTCCTTGCTTTCAAGTATATTGTCGTTATGAGATTGTTTATATACGCTTATCGTCCGATATATCCAAATCGAAAGAGTGGACAGAAACTCCTTGTATTCCTTGCAGCCCTCTTCTGTAAACTTGGCTTTTACCGTATCGGACTCAAAGTCTATTATTTCCTGTGGCGAAGCACCGAATATCGTATCATCCCCACTCTCCTCGTTTATCTCACCTGTCAATACTACTTTTGGCAAGAAGAAGACAACATCTTTTGCTGCCCTGCTATAGCAATACCCGACATACCCGAAAGAATATTTGTCCTCCTTTACAGGAACTGACACAACATCTTTGAGTATATCTCTTACCGTCAGATTATTCTTGACTACGTCATTCAGACTATATGGGTATCCTTCAATAAACAGCAGCATAAAACTTATTCAGATTAAGGTTCTGTATTCTCCTCGTCATTTTCAATAGTAACCTTATTGCTGTCAGGGTCAGTGACTCCGAGATAGGACATCATTTTCTTTAACGTTTTAGTCCCATTTTCTCCATACAATTCAGAGAAGGAAACATCTTCAGTTTCACTGACTTTGAATATATCTCCCTCACCATCTTTGCAGACATCATTCCATAGATAGAACAATATTTTGTTCAACAAGACTTTATCGGTAATTATTCCATCTGATGGATTTACGAAATAATCACCTAACATTTTATCTTCGGAGCTGTTTGCCCTCAAAATCTTTTCGTTGACTATTCTTTGAAATGAAACCCAAGAATATTCTGTACCGTCAATAACTATCTTCCAGCCTGTATTTTTATACTTAATCGGCTCATACTCCCAGTCCCAACGCCTCTTGAAAGCACTATCAATCGGGAACAACGATTGATCTGAAGTATTCATTGTTGCATAGATATACAGATTTGACGGCAGACAAAGTTCTCCGTCTTTTATTCCTGGATTGTCTTCGCCAAGCACCTCCTCTAAGAACGCTTTTAAATCAGCATCCGCTTTAATTGTATATTCTGATACACCGTTTTCATCTCTGTCAAGAAGCTGGAACAAGTCACCGAATATTTGTGCGCAGTTACCTCGATTGATTTCCTCAATAATAAGATATACTTTTTCTTCCGATTTTTTGTATGCCTGTATATAAGCATTAAGAAATGCCTGAGGAACGAAAGAATAAATAATACGAGATTCGTTTGAACAAGCAAGATATTCTTCTCCAACAGCCATTCCTTTGTCAAATTCAACAGTGTAATTATCAGACATACCGCAAGCTTGGAGTATATCCTTCTTGTCAGAAAGATTCAACTGTTTTAATGAACGCCAATATTTTGCTCCAAATTTTTGGGGTGAATACGTGACACCTCCCTCTTTCATTTCGGTTAATTTGCTAATGAGCTCTCCCTTGGTATATATTTTATCTATTGGCTTTTCCATTGTCGGCTTGTACGCTCCAACAAAGGTTGAATAATCACTGTCCGGATGAAATGTGGTTCTGAATATATTTTCTTTAGAAACACCTTCAAGTTGTGCCTTTATTTTATGGGATTTACCTGTACCTGGTGCACCATAATATATGATTTGATGAAATGATTGATCAACATTGTTTGAATGTGCAAAATATTCTATATTTGAATCAGCTTCAAAATCAGATACATTATCAAAACCAATCAGCCAAAAAGCAGCATACTCATTATTACTATTCTTATACAATGAGATTTTATAAGCAGAATTTGGAAGTAGGATTTTTCTGATAATTTTTGCAAATACGCCATCACTTTCAAATTGCTTAAAATACGGCCGTAATTTAGATGCGCCTGTTGACAATTTAAACAATGATTTTGTTTCAAGCAAACCATTTGCCTCTGTCGTCTGTGAAATATAACTCAAAACTTCCTTGACTTGTTGCGTAATATCATAATTATGTTCATAATTATATTGGCACACATAGCCGAGCATACTAACTATATTACTTGACAAAAAATAATGTTTAATCTCAATTGCACCATCAGCAGCATCCGTTTCATTTTGTACTGATGCATAGTATTGAGGGAATTCTTTGCGAAGCTCTGCATCCGCCGCCCCTAAAAAAACGTGAATTGTTCCGTTTCCGCTTCCTCTTTTCCGTTCAGGAACTAACAATTCATCCTTAACATTTTCCCAATTCAGGAAAATGTCACAGACATGCTGGTCATAACCAACCGCTTGCATTTTGTTTTTATAAATCTGTTCCATATTGAGTTATATCCATTTGCTTTAATATTGCGATTAACACATCTACAACAATGCTATTACCTGCTTGTTGGTACATAGCAGTATCAGAAACGACTATTTTAAAGGAATCTTTAAACCCCATCAAACGCAAACATTCCCTTGGCGTAAGTTTTCTAATCCGTCCCTTATGCGTAACGTAATTATCAACGCCAGCCCTGTGCATTTTATGCATAGATTGCAAAAGAGGCCGTGCAATATCCAAATCTGTTTTTGTTGATGTTTTAAAATTCTTTGTCCCCCCAGCAAGCACGTATTTTGCAACTTTATCTGAAAGATAATATTTTTCTTCTACATCCCTTACATCAAAAACGAACTCGTCAAACGCTTCATCTGTTGGTGTCAATTCAGAATCCGGATGAAAAACAAAGTCACCGTGCCAATTGAATTGCTGATTACGCTTTTGGCACAATTGTATATCACCATTGATCTGAGTGTAACTTTTATCTCGATTCTTATGGCTGGTCACAAATTTGACACCTTTTTCTTTTAGAAAGTATTTGGTATCAATATAATCCTCCAAAAAATCATACATTTTGTATTCAAGAGACACCGGAGCAGGATATTCAAATTTAGTTTTCTGTCTAAAACCAAGACAATACACTCGCTCTCTATGTTGAGGGATACCATAATCACAACTATTCAGCACATGAAATTTCACATCATATCCCAACTCTTCAAAGATGTCATGTATAATTTGCCAAGTTCGTCCTTTGTCATGATTTAATAGCCCCCTTACGTTTTCAAAGAGAAAAACTTTAGGTTGAGTTTCTTTTACGACTCTTGCAAATTCATAAAATAAGGTACCTCGTGCGTCTTCAAAGCCCAATCTATGACCAACCATTGAAAACGCTTGACACGGAGCTCCCCCTATAATAAAATCAACTTGATGCAAATACTTCTTTGCATCAAAATTACGGATGTCATCAAACCAATCCTCTTCATTAATATTATAATTCGCGAAGTAACTTTGTTTACATTTCGGTTCAATATCGCCTGCAAACATTATTTGATGCTTTAACCCAAGTCTTTGGAAAGCATGTTCTACGGCTCCTATTCCACTAAAAACAGTTCCTATACGCACTGTCCTTTCAGGATGAGAAAACTTCAAATCCTTCCAAGAGACACCTTCTGATATAGGTGTCTGTAACAACTCTTTTTCTTTGAGTTGTTCAGCCCGTTTCTTAACAATTTTCTTTACTTCAGTAATTTTTTCAGAAACCTCTGTAATATCTTTTTTTACTGTTGCCATTTTTACTACTCCACTACTTCATATAAATCCTTCAAATCACACTGCAATATCCGTGAAATCTCAATCAATTGCGGTGCACTTGGTTGTGTAGTATTGGTACACCAGCGACTTATTGTCATTTTCGACACGCCAAGCTGTTCTGCCAAATAGGTATTTGTAATCATCTTCTCGGCTAAAATAACCCGAATGCGATTTCTATACTCTTTCTTTTCCATTGAATTCACATCTACATTTATGTGCAAAAATAAACAAATTTGTGGACGCCACCAAGCAAATAGTCTGTTATATTTGTTTGGAATGAAACTAGCTCTTATTTATCATCTTCATCGAGAACAGTCCAGTCTTTAGTGGCATATTCCTTTTCAAACTCCGCCAAGTCTTCCTTGATGCGTTCACGGAAACTCTCTTCACTGTCATCACCACTCATCATCCAATCTACACGAGTAGCATATATCTCTGCTATACGAATTTGCCGATATGCCTCCTTCAGCGCATCAATCGTCTCATTCGATAGTTCCAATACATCAGCATTATACGGATAATGGTCATAATAACAATGATGGATTGAGTACAATACCGGAATTTGGCCACCATCAGGAGTGTCTGACATATATCGTTTTGTTGATTGGAAAATCACCCCATCATCAAAGAATCGTCGGTCTGCGTATTTTTGTTCAGCCTTGACAATGGTTTTATCTCTCAGAAGAAAAGACTCCGCATCTTCATAGCTCCCAAAATCCATATAAGTTCTATAACTATGGTATGAGCCAAAGCTATCTTTCTCGTAAATAGCCCAATAGTCCTCTTGAATTTTCTCAGGTTTAGGCTTCAATGCCCTCGCAATATCGCGCTCAATAGTATCTGCTATCTCGTGCATTGCGTATGTGCTCCTATCAAAATATCCGCCACTCATAGTTCTTTAATTTAGTCAATTCATTTCATCAACTCAACAACATTTTCCGGCAACATCGTATTCCCTACATCATCTTTCGGTGCATTCTTAAGAAATAAGACCAGGAGAATCTTGTAATTCTTGGCAAATGGCAGCAGGTTGGCTTTACGGAGAAGCTCGACTGTCTGCTGTTTGCCATTCTCCTGATTTGTCCATTTGCATTCGCCAACTAACAAATATTTTTTATCAAGCGACTCGGCCATCACGTCAATTTCGATTTGTTCCGGTTCTTTCCTCTCATTGAGAACCGGTCCCCACCAGCGTTTTGCCTTACCGTAGACAATTCCATTGACCATATTTCCCGTTACAGCATCCCTGCATAGTTTTTCCCAATGCATACTCACATACTCCGAGAAATGAACTGCCAAAGCCTGTTCTAATGGCAAACGACGACCAAGCTCGATGAACGAACGGTTTGGTACAACAAACTGATAATAGAACGCCATAAATGGGTCTGCAATCTTATATAGGCTCTTTTTCGCATTCTTTTCGTCAATTCCGAACGGAACATCTTTCTCTAAAAATCCGAGGTCAATAAGTTTCTTCAACGGACGTGACAGATTAGTTGCAGGCTCATTACATCTGGCAGCAATCTCAGAAAGCCGGTTTGCACCGGAGCCGATATAGGACATGATTGTAGAAGTCTTGACAACATCCTTCACATCATCCTGAAACAGTTTTATCGGTTCCTCGTAAAGATTCCCATTTATCGAAAGGATATTGTGCCACAACGCATCGGAAAGTGAGTTCCTGTTTTCTCTTAGTTCCCAATAACGAGGTACACCGCCCCATACAGCATACTCTTCAACGACACTCACAGCGTCAAGGTTCAAAGCCTCCTGAATATACGGCAAACGTATCGGCGCAAGTCTCATTATCTCATCAGCACGGCCATAGAGAGGTGCAGTAGAATCAAGAAACAGTCCATACATCATATTCTGTGATGAACCGCAAAGTACCAGGTTATACTTCAACTGCTTCTCATCAACAAGTTTCTGCAATACAGACGGTAGTTCCGGGGATTGCTCCACAAGATATGGAAATTCATCCAAGCATAACGTGAAACGCTTGTCTGTGCGATAATTGAGCGCACGAAACAGAGATTCCCAATCCGGATAAGTCAGCTTATCAAAATCAGGAAATACTTGCGCTACCACCTTTGCGAGCAAAATTCTTTGATGTTGCCCTTCGGAACGGTCGGCAAGGAAATATACATCACTGTCCGACAAAACCCTTTTGATAAGTGTTGACTTACCCAACCGCCTACGACCGTACACTACGACCAACGAGGACTTCTCTCTTGAAAGAGCATCCCTCAGTCGTGCTGTTTCTTCTATTCTATCAACGAAGTTCATATTACACTTTTATTATGCTATGCAAACATAATGTTTTTACAGCATAACACAAAATTTCAAGCCAAGTATTTTCTGCATGGCAAAAGAATTTAATGTAAAATGGTGTGTGATTGGGATTTATTTACTAATTTTGCACAACTTTTGAGACAATATAAACATTAACGATGCAAAGAAACAGAATGAACATATTACCAACAACCGCAATTCTGAGCAATAAACGCACGGAATCCGTGTCGAGTGTTCATGTTTCATGCATTGAACCTCGTAGAGTAAGTAATTTGAGAAAAATAAACTGCTTCAGATTTGAATAAGATTTCCGAGGTCAGATTTTCTTCCGAAGAAGGAGCGTAGCCGTAGCTACGTGACTGATAAGGAAGGGAATATGGGCTGGAAAGATATTCATAAGATGATGCAGGTTATTCTTTGAAGATTACTAAATACTTTCCAGCGAACATAGCGAGTACATTATTGTACTTTGAGAGAATAGAAACTGAATAGTTGGAGAGTCCTTACCAAGCTTTCCAACTATTTAGGTTTTCAACCTACAATATAGGCTGCACCTCAGTATAGTTCGAGCAAGCTCGACTCTACATTCGGTTTGCACTATATTTTTTGTTATGCCCATTTGTGACAGTCGCCTTTGTGATGCTCTTCTGCCATTTCCGTCTGATGGGCTGTTAGCAACCATATTATTAACGTGCAGTGATGCACATAAATTGAAAAGAAATGAACCTTTTCGATAAGCCGAGCGCAGAGGGAAACAGAGTTTCACTATGCCGAGACGAGAAAAGTGGCGTATGGAATACGAACCTTTTGACTAAGCCGAATCCAATGAAACTCGTTTCAATTGGTGAGGCGGAAAAAAGCTGTGCGAAAGCAAACTACAAATTTGACGGCAACAAGGTGTTCTTTACATCTGACACTCATTTTTATCATGGGAATATCATTCGTTTCTGTAACAGACCGTTCAAGGATGTGGAAATGATGAATGAAACTATAATCTCCAATTGGAACAACGTAGTCGGGCAAGATGATATCGTGTTTCACTTGGGTGATTTCTGTCTTGGTGGTTCGGCCGAATGGAGTAAAATCCTTGACAGGCTGAACGGAAAGATATATCTGATCATGGGTAATCACGATTTGAAGAATATACGCCAAGGCTACATTGACAGATTTGAATATGTGGCAATGCAGATGCACATAGAAATTGGCAAGCAGAGGATATATCTGAATCATTATCCCTTTTTATGCTTTGATGGTGGATACAAGGATGTGTGGCAACTGTTCGGGCATGTTCACACAAGAAAGAACAACATCGGACTTGACGCTGCCCGGCTTCAATATCTCTATCCGACACAATACGATGTCGGAGTTGATAACAACAACTTTACACCCGTTTCATTTGAACAGGTTAAAAGAATTATTACCAAACAAATAGAAAAAGGACAGTGATATGAAGATACAATACATGAGCGACCTGCATTTGGAGTTCAGCGATAACAGCAGGTGGATAAAACATAATGAATTGCCTGTAACAGGCGATGTGCTGGTGCTTGCCGGAGATATATTCTATCTGAAAAACAAGGTTGCACCTTTGGCTAATTTCTGGAAATGGGCATCTGAGAGTTATCGTCAGGTGTTCATTGTTCCCGGCAACCACGAGTATTATAATTATTGTGATGTGATGGATAAGGGACTGCAATGGAATTGGATGTTCAAGAAGAATGTAGGATATTATCAGAATCAAGTAGTGCGGATTGATGATACCGATTTCATCATGAGCACTTTGTGGTCTCGGATTTCTCCATCTGACGAGTATTTTGTATGGAAGGGCATGAATGATTTTCGTCAGATAATGTACAATAGCAAATTGCTCCAGACAGAGGAATTCAATAAGATGCACAGTTTCTGTTTGGATTTTATCAAACAAAGTCTGGCAGAAAGCACCGCCAAACACATTGTGGTAGTAACGCATCATCTTCCTACATTAGAGGTGGTAGCCCCTCATCATAAGGGTTCTGTGCTGAACAGTGCTTTTGCGACCGAGTTAGGCCAGCTTATAGCAGACAATCGTATTGATGCGTGGATTTATGGTCACTCTCACACCAACATCGATGCTGAGATAAACGGAACAAAGGTCGTTTGCAATCAGATGGGGTATGTCTTTGAGAACGAACATATTGCCAATGGTTTTGAGCCGGGCAAGTTCCTTGTCTTGTAGCAAATATTGTCTTGGTTGATATGCTTTAAGACCTCAATGTATCATATAGTAAACAGGGATATTCAGTAAATACTATAAAAAAAGCCAACTAATTCATACATAAAATATTGCGAATTAGTTGGCTTTTTTGTATCTTT
>ENA-OXEG01001421-OXEG01001421.1-human-gut-metagenome-genome-assembly--contig:-NODE-1421-length-11600-cov-7.322737_pt1 | contig 11600 bp, 7 predicted proteins | sample MGYA00249355_ERZ652243 | MGnify/ENA primary metagenome ERZ652243 (study PRJEB26925, sample SAMN05826944) | human gut metagenome | biome: ENVO:2100002; feature: ENVO:00000062; material: ENVO:00002003... | reverse complement strand
CTATTAAGTCGTCGGCAGCGTCAGATGTGTATAAGAGACAGGGTCTGATTTTACCCGAATAAAAGTTTTTCAGATAGAACATAGTTTCATAAAAGAAAGTTGCTAAATAAAAAAGGATAGACGACCTTTTGACTTTCTCTCCTTAAACGTCAATAATATTACAAGGCTGCTCCTACCTCTTTCCCCTCTTTCTTTTCTGTAGTAATTACTTTTCCGTTGGGTAAGTTCACATTGACCTGTCATGGTGGCAGGTACCACCTTCCACCGCTTGGGCGGAACTCCCCCTTGTGAGGTGCTTTTCTAAATTTTCGAGCAAGGCAGGGCTGTGATTATAGCCCTGCCTTGCTCTTTTCTATTTTAAGAATTACCCACTTTGTCTCTTTCTAACGGTGCATATTACTGGACAACCAAATTCATCAATAAAAAACATTGTTGGAAGGCGATTTCCATATCCCTTGATTGTCTTATTCTCCACCCGGTTGAAATGAATTCTATGTCGCGTTAGGTTCCTTCTCTTTTTAGAATATAACCGTTGAATTTCCCACACTTACGCTTGATACCGCGATTTTAAAAGAGGCATTCGTTAAATCTATGATAAGCGTACCAACCACGGCGTTTGAGTTCGCCTTATCAATAACATTTATTTTCATGGACGCATCCCGAGTATGCGCTTTGTAATAATTTACCGCGCGGTTATAGTCCGAACCGTCCGTATAAAGATAGCCGTTGATCTCGCCCAGGCAAAACCCGAAAATCGAGAACTCGGTACTCGTGTTATAATCCCCGAAATCCCGACGAATATCATAATACTCGTCGCTTAAAGACGAAGACAATGCAGACGGGAATACAACCAATTCCTGGCGGGGAACTATCTCATACGCTTTATCGAGAGTATAAGCGGTATATACGGGTGTTACGGTAATCGGATACTTTTGAGACGGGTCGCCCGTAAAAGAGATATTTTCGTCATTTATAGAAGCGGTCACACCGTTTAACGTCACTTTTACGTCGGTTAATTTCTTTTCGTATTCCGTAATACAGGTTGCGGCAACTTTTGTGTTATCCCGACAAATAACCTTTACATTGATTTTTTCTCCAAAGGCTTTTAGGCACGTAACGTTCGCGGTCAATGCGCCGTCCGTAGTAGGCGTGACCGTCACATAATCTGTCACGGTCTTTCCCGTTGCCCATATACTCGACGGGTTTACAAATTCAGCCGACCAATCCACTGCTTTATTGGTAGCCTCTGCGGGCGTAATGGTCGCTGTAAGCGTATAAGCCGTTTCAGCGATAGACGCAATGCCATAATCGACGTAATTGGCTGGCGCGATCGGGGCGGACATCAGACAAATACCGTGTTCCTGCGTTTCGCCCGGCACCATACCGCCGTTATTAATAATGAAATCATCGGATTTTTCAGTATCGGTAGGTTTTTCGATTTTTAAACCTGCTTCAATGTTTTCATTCTTAAAGCCTGCGGCGACCGGGATCATGATCCCCATGCCGAGTATAACGCCCACCAGCATTGTAGCCAACGATTTAAGTTTACGAGGCTTGCGTTCCGTAATGACTGCCGTTTCCTTAGTGTTTTTTTGTTCCTTTTTGTTCGTCATTTTTCTTTCCTCCTAAATTTTCAAAGGAACAGGGCTGTGATTCCTCACAGCCCTGCCTTGCTCTTTTTTCTTTTATAGGTCATTGCTTCTTCGCTTTTTGAGGATGATCACGGCCACCACGCCGATGATCACCAGCGCGCCTATGGCGATCGCCACAATCACGCCTATGCCTACAAAATTGGTATCCTTACCGGCGCTTTTGATCTCAAACGTGTATTCCGAGCTGTTCCCGCACGCGTCGGTCACCACCACCCGGTATTTTCCCGCTTTCGTCAGCTTCTCGCCGAGCTTATACCCGATCTCGTTGTTATTGAGATATACTTTCACCTCCGCTTCTTCGGACAACTTAGAAATCGTGATGCCGTCCATTGTCTTTCCGCCGTTCTTTACGCCCTCGAGAAGAACTTCCGGCGGGATGGTGTCTATCGTAAAGGTATAGGTTTGCGTACTCCCGTCATAGTTTTCTATGGTCAACGAATACCTGCCATCCTCTTTCAGTTTCTTTCCCGAAACATATTCGATCTCCGCTCCGTCTTTTATAAGCGTCACTTTCGCCTCGTCCTTCCACTCGAACGCTACGACTCCGTTCGTACACCCGTTATTCTCCACACCGACGAGCACGCCTTCGGGGACTGGCTGCGTATAATCGTGTTGCACACTCACTGCGTCAAACCCGGAGCGAAACTCGTCCGTCAATACGACTTTATATATTCCCGAAGTGCGGAACCCATAAGAAAATGTATTTAAGGAGATGATCTTCCCGTAATCGTCCTGTTCGAGCAATACCCAGGTTTTTCCGTCGTCCATGGATTTGTAGATTTCCAGGGATTGGATATGCGATTCCTTATCCGCGCTCTTTATGATGGTCACTTCGAGTTTCTTTTTTGCGGTGTTTTCCGTCAGCTCCGCTTTCGGTGCCTCAAGGGACAAGACAAAGCGGAAGATTTCCGATTTCCCGAAATGGTTGATGGCTTCCGCCGTATATCTTCCGCTTTTCGTAATTACACAGCTTTCGTCCAAAGAAAAACAACCCATCGACCCGCCGTTTTCATCCGTGACCGAGAACATCGCCATCTCGTCGTAGCCATCGGCTATTGATACGGTCACTTCGTCTTTGAAATAGTACGTCCGGTCAAACGCCACCACATTATTGCTTCCCCCGCCTACCGCGTACCGAATCTCGGACGCGCGGCGGATCACAATCAGGGTATATTCACACGTATTCCCCCATTCGTCTGAGACCGTAAGGAGATGCCTCCCTTCCGTTTCATATACGCTCCCGATTAACGTTTCCCCGTCGATCAGGCACGCGACGTTTTCGCCAAATTCAATCGAGCTTCCCAGAACGGTCTTTTCGTCAAAATAAGCATACAGATTTTCTCCGTCCGCAATATTCGCAGGTTCCTTCTGCCAATAGTAATAGCGTGTAATCCCTTCTTTCGCATACTCGGCGATCACTTCGTTCAATCTTTCTTCGGTAAAATACGCTACCTGTTCTTTGGGGTTCCCGGATTTTTTATATACGAAATACGTCCCGTTTTTCGCGTTCACGCTGTCTTTCCCGTCCATGGCGATCCCCGCGTCCCAGGTTTCGCTTTTCCATTCACCGGTTTGGACGTACCGTTTTTCCTGCGCCGCAGCAAACGCAAACGCCGCGTCATAGCGCCCAAAAGCGATAGGTTCGCCCTCTGCGTCCAGAGCTTCGTAGTATTCTTTCTGCAAGGTCTGCGTGAGTATGTTCCGTTTCGTCGAAGAGAATTCCGTCGTCCAGGTATTCCCAGCAGCGTCGATACAGCTCACCTCATAAACGCCCGTGTCTATCGTATAAATCGGCTCGCCTTTCTTATACGGCTTGCCGTTCACGGTCACGGTTTGTACAGGCGCGAACTCGTCCGGATCCCCGTCCGTCCAAGTCAATACCGCATCGCCGTCCGTTGTGCCGTTTTCCACATTCCCAAGCTCGAGCGGCTTCACCGTCCGGTCGATGACTATACTATACTCGCCCGTAGAGCTGCCCGCTTCGCTTACGCTATAGAACACATACCTGCCCGGTTTATAGTATTCCGCACCGGACAGGTATGCGACGAACGCATCGCTGCCCGGCAGTTTCACATAGCAGTTCACGCCGTCGCTCTCGAATTTGACATGCCCGCCGTTCGTGTACCCGTTATTCCCGCACGGCTTATCGTCCACATATAATTGTGCTTTGGGGAGCCTGCGATCGAGCGTGACGGTATAGGTATCGGATACGTTGTTCGCTTCGTCGCGGGCATAGAAGGAATACCTGCCTTCCTCCGTAAACTTCGCTCCCATGGTATATTCGACATACGAAGCTGCGCCGGGCAGTTTTACATAGGTGGTCATGCGAGTTAAGTCCGTCGCCAGGAAGCGGATATATTCTGCGTTCGTATATCCGCCGTTCGCTATGTTATACGCCCCGCCGTATAACGCGCCTACCGGTTTTGTTTTGTCCAGTGTAATGCTGATTGCGGAAGCGGGCATCCCCGCTTTGGATACGCAATAGAAATAATACGTCCCTTCTTTGGTCAGCGGCGTACCGCTGAGATAAGCGGTATAGTTACTCGCGCCGGGCAGTTTCACATAACAGCCCGCAATCGGCGAATACGCGCTGTAACCTTCGTATTTCACGTACTCGGCATTGGTGGTGTATCCGCTTAAATACTCGGTTGTGCCGCCGTATAGCTTGCCGGTCGGCTGAGAAATGTCATAATACACTTCGTATTCTTCGGAAATATTTCCCGCCCGATCCACCGCCCGAAACGTGTACCAGCCGTACATGCCCATGAGGCTCGTACCCGCGGTATAACTCTCCCAAACGGTGATATACGGCTTTTTCACCTGATAATACGCGATCCCGCCCGCGTCCGTGGTCGTGTACGACACCGCTTTATTCGTGTACCCGCCGTTTTCTATTCTGTTCCCGCCCGCTGTTACGCTTCCGAGCGGCGCGATCGTATCCAGATACACCGAAACCGTGGAACTCGACGCGCCCAGGGTATCTAAGGCATAGAAATACCACCAGCCGTTATTGGAGTCCGTGGCTGGTATCGTATAGGAGGTCGTGTAACTGTTGATATAACCGCTGTTCTTCGGACTCTTATACTGTATCCTCGAGAAATGTTTATCCTCTGCCGAGTATACGATCTGTTGATTGGTATAGCTTCCGGTTTTGATCGAACTGCCGCCAGCTTTTAAGGTAGTACTCGGCGGCGTTTTATCCGCTTCGAAATGATAACTATAGCTATACGTCACATACTCGGAAATGACAAGCGGCTTATACCGGCCCGTGTATTCCAATTCATACATCCCGTCCGGCAACGCGCTCTCATACAGCGTCAAATTGCCGCTGCCCGACAGGGATTTGCTGACATACACGTGCCCGTCCCGAATCAGGCGGAAGGTAAGATGCGAACACGCGCCGCTCGGCTCGATCGTAAAAGTATAATACGACCAATCCAATAGCGCGTTATCATAAATCGTAGAGGCGCCGCTAACGCTTGCCCCGGACATATATATTTTGAAATTATCCGGACAGCCGCCGGTGTTAGAACTTCCGACCGTGGTTCTGCCATACGTCAGGCATTTCGCCGTGACAGAGGTCGCTGCCGTCGCTGTTTCTGTTCTCCCGCCGTATAGTCCCGCGCCCAGCGATAGAAACGATACCACGATAAACGCAAGACCGATGATGAGTTTGGTTCTTAGTTTCATACTTTTCCTCCTTTTGTTTTTCTTAATTTTTTTATCAAGGTCTTTATGGCGGTTTTTTGTTCTGTTCGGTGAGGATCTTATAACACAGGCTGCTCTTGCCGCCGTTTGGCCGATAGCGCTGCTCGGAAACGAGCAGGCGCGCTTTTCTCAAATCCGCCAGCGCCCTGCGGACGGTAGAGGTCGAGAGCTTCAGTTCCTCCGCGATCCGCTTAATCGACGGCCAGCATTCTCCGGCTTTGTTCGCGCGGTCAAACAAGTACAGATACACGGCTACGGCACGGTGCGGCAGGTCATCGTTTTGATAAATAAAATCAAAACGGCTCATTCGGCTCCTCGGGATCGAACGGCAGCGGGAGCTGTCTGCGGCTCGGCGGCGACGTCCGTACCGATGCAGGAACGGGTTTGTTCCGTTCTATCTTCTGTTCCGATTCCGGCTCATGCACCCGGCTCTCCGTCAGGCTCTGTCCCCCGCTCACGCCTGCCCTGCCCCCGATCCATGAAAGTTCTGTGTCCGCCTCCCGGTTGTACTTTTTCAAAATCCCGTCGATCAGTTCCTGCTTGTCCGCGTATTCCACAGTACGGTTCGCGTTCTCTGTTACCGTATAAGGATGAGCCTCGTCAAAGGTGATTCCCCAATCAAAGAACAGCTTAAGTTTCACCTTCATGGGATGCGCCCCCGTTTTCATCACTACGAACCTGCCTTTGGGCATAGATTTAAGCTCATCCGCCGTCATCAGCGGGCGTTCGATCATCTGCAGGCTCTCAGACGGATCGTTCTTGCCCTTGCTCACGGATCCAGAAAGCACTGTCCTGGTCCCCAAAGCTTTCGAGAGCGCTTCCGCAGACGTACTGTTCGGCGCAAAACCGCCGAAGATCGTCAATTGCGTATTATCTACGATGATCTCCCCGCCTTCCTTGCCGTAGTTCTTGTCTAATTGACTGAAACTTTGGATAATTGGCACGATCTGCAGCCGACGCGAACGGGACGCGGAGAACATCATCTCCGCGTCCTGGATTTTGGGCAGCGTCCCGAACTCATCGCAGAAGAACACGCATCGGTTTTTCAGCTTCCCGCCCTGTTCGTCCGCTATCGCGAGGATTTCCCGATAGAGCTGTTGGATGATCAATGAAATCATGAAAAACGTCGTCGGCGCTTCCTCGGGCATGATGATGAAGATCGCAGATTTTTCCGAACAGAATTTCTCCGCGTCGATCTCCGTATCAAAACACAGCAGCTGTTCGAGTTCGGAATCTAAAAACGCGTTGAGCCGCGAGAGCGCCGTGGACATGACGCTCGCCATCGATTGCTCGGCCGCGTTCAGTGCCGCGCCCGCGAACCATTTCGCTTTATGCGTATTTGGCAATAAATCCATGAGCTGCTGGAACTGGTTCTTGCCTTTCTTTGTGGACGGCGCCAACAGTTCCTGTATGATCTTAAAGACAGATACGATATGTCGTTTTTGCGGCGCGCAGAACTCCGCCACCAATAGGATCGTCGCCGTAAGGATGCCTTCCGCCGCGTCGTAGAAGTATGCGTTTTGGCCGAACGACGCCGATTCCATGCCCGAGAGGATGATCGTTTTCGAGATGATCTTCGCGTATTTCTCCGCTTTCGCTTTATACGCCAGCTCCTGCGGGTACTTTTCGTACAGGTCTGTGTACTTATTCACAAGGTGTAACAGGTTATTGCCGTTGGAGCGAGTCGGGTTTCTGAGGTCGATCACCGATACATTGTAGCCATACGTCTTCGCTATATTTCCGTAATTTCTCATGACGTCGCCCTTGGTATCGGTAGAGAGAAAGCTCATCCCGCTCGCGCAGGCGTACTCGATGCATGGGTACAACCAGTACGCGGTTTTGCCCACGCCCGCCGCGCCGATCATCAGCGCATGCACGTCGCCCGTGTCCACCAGCGCTATCGTCTTGCCTTTCCCGCCTCTGCAACCCGCCACGATCCCCTGCGGCAGTGGCTGTTCTGTCACTTCCCGTGTCTTTCTAAACAACCGTTTCTTATTTGTCGGTAAAGACATGGTAGGCGCGTTTCCTTGCTCTGACTGTTTCCTCCACTTCTCCGGCGTGAACGGGACTTGCGCATACGTTTCTTTGATCTCCGCTTTCGTAGCCCAGCGCGCTGTGCCGTGCTGACCGTCGCCTACCGTTTTGCTTTTGATATGGTTCAAATCATAAATATGCGCCAAAAGCGTCACCCCGCCCAGCGTACACAGCATCACCGCGCCCAACAGGATTAAAAGGGTAACGTCAGACATAGCTCGTCCTCCTTAGATTCTTCTTCAGGCTGGGGTTCGGAATTTAATAATTCTTCATTCCAATCCTTGTGGCGGGGAATGAGGATTTCGCTTTGTATGCCCCGGGATTGGAGCTTGGCCTGAATCCGTCTGTTCGCGGTTTGTCCCGCTTCGTCGTTGTCCAGGCATAGATAGACTTTCTTTAGATTCGGGTTGTCTTTGAGCATCCGAAACATCACCCGCTCGCCGACCCCGCAGCACGCCGCGTAGCTATGCTCCCGCCAATTGTATGTGCGCATGGAAATATACGACAACAGATCGATCGGCGCTTCGAAGAGATATAAACTATCGCTCTTACCATGCCGATGAAAGCTGTATTCCGGGCTGCTGCCTGGCGCATTGCCTTTGAACGTGGATTTTTCGCCAGTCCCGCGCACATGCGCGTGTTTTGGCGTCCCGGCTTGGTCATAGCCCACGAATACCGCGTTATGGTACTCGGCCGATTCGTAGATCATCTTCTCCCCCACGAACGCGTTGAGTATGCTCTTGGCGATCCCGCGACGGATTAACAGATACGCATACACCCGGTTCATCGTAGCGTTGCGCTTTGGGAGTTCAAATTCCTTTGTTTCTTTCTTCTTTTCTATCGGCGGGGAAGCGACGAGCGTACCCGCTTTCCCGCCCAATAAAAATTCCAGGGCCTGCGGATAATCCTTGTCATAAAACCTGCGCACGAAACTGATCGCGTCCCCGCCTTCCTGCTCGTATTGATGATACCAAAGGTTGCCTCGGATCGTCACCTTCGCCGAGCCGTCTTTCCATTCGTATTCCGAACCGCTCCGTTTCAGCTCCTCGCCCTGGCCTTGGAGTAGCGCCGCCAGATCCGTCTGACGCGCCTGTTCTTTCTGCTGCTCTGTGAAATGGACATACGTTGACATACTTCCTCCTCCTTTTTTCGGAAAATAAAAAACGCCGCCCGGTGTGTTCCGTGCGACGTCTTTTTATTGTGCGTTTCATATTTAATTGTCGTCTGTATCCTCCGGCGTCTTGATCTCCAACGCCGGTTTATCCTTTGCGTTCAACGGCGATATTACCGAACGCCCCAACTGTTTTTCTATGTCCGTTCTCGTATTTTTTGCCACTTTTCCGCCGCGTTTTGCGATTGTCTTGCTTTCTTTAAACGTAACGGGCTTTTCCTGCTTGGACAGCGCCGTCGTCGTGACCTCCGCGAGCATGTTCAGGACTAATTCGATATTCGTCATATTGTCGCGCAAATTCTCTTTCTTTAAGCCTTTGACTTCCTTATATTCCTGTACCGTCAGCCCGCTCCAGGCTTTGGTCATCTCGTTGGTTAAAATCGCATAGTCCTTATCTTTCTCGATCCCGCGCGCCCGCCATTCGTCCGTGAGTTCTTTCCGCATCTCTATCGTCTGCAGGCGCTGGTTGATCCAGCCCTCCGTATAACCTTTGGCGCGGTAGAACTCCGCGCCGCGGCGGATCGCTTTTTCCGGGTCCGCGATTTCGTCCAAGCGCTCGCTTCCTACCTGGGCTAACCATATACGGAACGGTTCTGCTTTAGGCGATGGGATCGATTGCACCAAATGCAATACCCCTTTCGTGTCCAATCAGTCCGTTTTATAATACTTCCCGTCCGCTGCTTGCATTTTCAGTTGACTACAATTTGTAGTCAACTCACTTCCTTCTTTTTTGAGGCGTGTTTTTAATACTGACCAGTATTTCCGGGGTTCAGGACTATCCGTCAACACGGCTACTACATCTACTACCGAAAAGTACCATTCCTCTTCCTCAGCGTTCCATAACGTGCGGATCTGTTTGCTTTCAAAGACTTTCAGTTTGTTTTCCATATTTGACTCCTCATCCGTATAGGTCTATTATACCATTTTTCTTTCTCCTTTTCAAGTCTTTTTCGCTTATCCGTGTTTCAAGCCCTGCGCCTGTTTCTTTTCCTCGATCTGTCTGCGAAGTTTCCTATCTACCAGGCCCATATTGCCTTTCCCATCTTCTTCCAACCGTGTTTGCAGTAGTCTTGCTATGTCTTGGAACAGCCTGCTCACACATACGCTCACCATCTGTGTTTGACGCTGCGCAGCGAATTGCTGCCGATCAGTCTCTATCCGTTCCAGAAGTGCCCGCGCAAAAGTATTGCCGTGCTCTGAGGCTGCCGTCAGATATTCCATTGCCTTAGCCTCGTTCCGCCGCACCTCTTTCCCGTATAGATATAATTTACCGAGCTGGTATTCCGCAGCGTTGTTGCCTTGATTTGCGGCGGTTTCAAAATACCAAATTGCCTTGGCGACGTTTTTGAGCGTTTCTTCCCTAAGCAGAATTCGTCCCGCCTGATACATGGCAAACGGGTTTCCGCTTTCTGCCGCTATTTCGAAATGCCGCAGCGCTTTTTTCACGTCTTTGAACGCTTCCTCGCTCAATCGTATCTTTCCGGCAAGATACGCGGCGTTCGGGTTCTTCCCTTTCGATGCCTGTTCGAGATACCCGAGGGATTTTTCTACGTCACGTTTTACTACTTCGCCTCGGTATAATAACTTCCCCAGCACGTATTCCGCAGGTATAAATCCCTTGTCCGCGGCTGCGGTCAACAGCCTGACCGCTTCGGGCGGGTTCTGTGCGAGTACGTCCCCGTCCAGCAACGCTTTGCCCAAAGTATATGCCGCATATCGATTCCCTTGTGCTATGGAGCGTTTGAGCAAATCTTCCCCACGACTTGCATCTCGCTCCACCTCCCCGCCTTGTAGAAGCGTCTTTCCTAAAAGATATTCCGCGTACTGGTTATCTTCTTTGACCGCCGCTTCCAGCCAATAGAACGCTTCGGGAAGCTTCTTCTCGATCTCCTTGCCATATAGATACATTTTTCCTAAGCGGTACTTAGCGACCGTGTTCCCCAGCCGCGCCGACTCGATCAGAAATCCTACCGCCTTTTTCGGATCGTAATCCTCATTATTCCGATCCAGCAAGCCCTTCGCAGTAAAATAAAGTTCCCACATCTTTTTTCTGCTCCGCCGACCGCTTCTTTCCGCTTCCCGATACGTCGGTTCGGGAAGGATTTCTTTTTCCGTTATTTCCTCCGGTAATATTTCTGCTTCCAATTCCTCTGTCTGTTGGGATTTCAGTATCTCCAACGCGGTCCGGACGACCGCGTTGCGGATAGGTTTGAACTCGTCATTCTTAGACAGCGGGATCCGTTCAGGCAATGCCTGCGTGTAGGTCTTTATCACCTCTTCCCGCTGCTCATACCAAAGCGCATATAGTTTTTCTATGCGCTCGTCCTTGGCGATCTCGTCCACAATCGAGCATACCAAGGCTTTGACGTCCGATTTTAAATACCCGTATTGTTTCTTGCCTTTCGTCCTCGACAGACGATTGGCAAGCAATAAAAGTTTTTCTTCCATCCTTTCGTTTTCATAGCCTTCCGATTGGATTCGAGCAACGAGTTCCAGGAGCAGTTCACGGCTCTTTTCTCTCAGCTCGTTGCGGTACTCTGTTTGTTTCTCGTATACGCACAACAAATCCTGCGCGAAAATCGTTCTGCCGAACGCGGAACGCAGATTTTCTACGCCCGTTTTTGTCAGGTACCCGTTGTTTTCTTTTGCCGAGTACGCAATGATATGCACGTGCGGATGATGGTTTTCGTTATGGAACGCCGCGTACCATCTGAACTGTTTCATCGGGATTTTCAAATTCTCCGCCAGCGTTTGCGCCTGTGACCGCAGCATATCCCGCCAACGCGCGCCTTGGTCATACCCAAGCCGTTCCGCGTCCTCCCGCCTTAAAGAAAGGATGGTTATCCAGACGTTGCCTGCGTGGGCATTGAGTTCTTCCGATACTCGATTCAGCTGAACCTCCACGCCCTCGTCCGTGAATAGACCATGCTTTCCGAACCGTTCCGCGCGCGGGCGCAGCGCGATATAGTCCGCGTATGTCTTTCTGTCCATGACCGACGCAGCGTTATCCTCTAAAGCGCGGCTGATAAACTCCG
>ENA-OXEG01001414-OXEG01001414.1-human-gut-metagenome-genome-assembly--contig:-NODE-1414-length-11632-cov-4.284962_pt1 | contig 11632 bp, 10 predicted proteins | sample MGYA00249355_ERZ652243 | MGnify/ENA primary metagenome ERZ652243 (study PRJEB26925, sample SAMN05826944) | human gut metagenome | biome: ENVO:2100002; feature: ENVO:00000062; material: ENVO:00002003... | reverse complement strand
GGCTCGGAGATGTGTATAAGAGACAGGCCTTTACCTTCGGTACGATCATTCAGTGGCTGATGCGTTACCTCTTCACGTTCCGTTATCAGAAAGTTTATCGTTACGTCGGCGGTATTTATTCAGGCCTGTGCCTTACCGCGATTTTCTACTTCCTGATTGTTAAGGGTGCAAAGGGTGCTTCCTTCATGACGCCTGCGCTGATCGCGTGGCTGGATGCAAACACCGAAACCCTAATGTGGAGTTTCTTCCTCACGATTACTGTCGTTTTCCAGATCCTGATTTGGTTCTGGAACTTTAATGCACTTCGTATCGTTATCTTGGCAGGTACGTTCGCCTTAGCCTTTGCGTTCGCAGGCAACGACTTGGTGAACTTCGTGGGTGTGCCTTTAGCCGCGATGCAAAGTGCCGGTATCGCCGCTTCAGCAGAAGCTGCGAATCCCGCCCTCACGCCGACAACGCTGTACATGGGCGCTCTTAAGGAGTCTGTCGTTACTCCGACGATTTGGCTCATCATTTCTGGTTTGATCATGGTCTGCACGCTTTGGTTCAGTCCGAAAGCTCAGCGTGTGGTCCAGACTGCGATCAATTTGTCCGCCAGCGAACGCAGCGAAAAAGAACAGTTTGGCTCTACTGTTGGCGCCCGTGTTTTGGTCCGCTCCGGCCTCGGTGTCAATCGAATCATCAATCAGATCTTGCCGCGTTCTGTGTTGGATAACATCGATAGACACTTTGAAAAACCGCGCCTGAAAAAAGGCGAAGTCCCTCTGCCGTTTGACCAGGTTCGCGCCTCTGTGAACTTGGTGCTCGCCAGTATTTTGATTGCGACTGCGACCAGCATGAAGCTTCCGCTGTCTACAACCTACGTCACTTTTATGGTTGCTATGGGCAGCTCTTTAGCAGACGGCGCCTGGGATAGAGAAACGGCTGTTTACCGAATTTCCGGTGTGATGGCGGTGATCAGCGGCTGGTTCCTGACGGCTTTCACAGCCTTCATCGCCGCCGGTATTGCCGTTCTACTGTGCATCTGGTTCGGACCGATCTTTATGGTAATCGGCGGTGTCTGTGTCGTCGCTCTTCTGGTTCGCTCCAACTTCTTCAGTAAAGATAAGAAAGTTGAAGCGATGGAAGGTTTCGAAGCCGGTTTATCCAAAGAAGAGCTGCGTAAACGCTTTAACGCTGCGATCGACCGTAACCTGAAGCAGACGATCGACATCTTCTCCAACACCACGATGAACTTCCTCTCGGAAGACTATTCGGCGGTGAAAAAAGACAAGCTTGAGGCTCAGGAACTCTTAGATCACATTTCTCTGCTTCGAAGCCAGTACTACCTCATGATCAGTCATGGTCAGGGTGCAGGAAAAGACTACGACGCACGTAATTACTATTACCGCACGTTCTCAAATGTCAAAGATGTTGCTCAGGATTTGCGCAACACAGTCAATCAGATGGAACAGCATCTGGCTAACAGCCACTCGGTCTTCAAGGGCCAGCTCCGAGCCAATTTGCTTAAGGCCGTTGACGCATTGTCGAACTTCCAGAAATCTCTGTCTGAGTACGTGATGAACGGTTCGACAACGGACGAAGTGCTTCTTCGCTTATCCAATACGAACCTTGAGGAAGTCAATGCATTCCAGCTCGAACTGATGAAGGAAATTGAAGTCAATAAGATGCCTCTTCATCGTTCTGAACTGTACTTGTCCATCCTTCAGCTCTATCGCGAAATCATCAATCGTTATACGGTCATTGTGCTGCTGCAGCGTGAGTTGAACTTCATGCTCACCGAAAGACATGAGGAAGAAAACGCACCGGCGGTTCCGGCAAAGCCTCAGGCACAGCAATAAGCTAAGAGTCGTTTGACGAAAAAGCGGGTAGTCCTTCGGGGCGCCCGCTAATTTTATTGCCTGTCGGAATCGTCTTGAAGACGTTGACGCTCGTTCGCATGGCTTGTACAGTGAAACGATCATTTCCTTAGGAGCTGTATTATGCCATTCGTTAGAATTTGCGTTACAGGCGATGAAGAACGCCCCACGTCAGAACAAAAGAAAGAGTTAATCGCAGGCGTGACGAAACTCGTCGGCGATGTTCTTGGAAAGAACACCTCAAACATGGTTGTCATCATTGATGAGATTCCGATAGAAAACTATGGGATCGGAGGTAAGACCGTCAGAGAACGCCGCAAAGAAAAACAAAGCTAACGATCAAAAGAAAAACCGAACCGGCCGCAAGACCGATTCGGTTTTATTACATCCGATGCGTCGGATTACTCTTTCTTCGTCTGGACGAGTTCAAGTGGAGCAGAGTCTTCCTGGACGACACGTTTGATGCGTTTGCGTCCGAGCTTGGGCTTGGGAGCCTCTTCTCTGACGGGAATGTCTTTTTTCGTGGTTCCGACGAGTTCAAGACCTGCTTTTTCAAGCATCGGTTTCAGATCGACCGGTTTCTCAATGGAAGCTGCTTCCTTCTGAGCTTTGACCGGAGCGGCCGTTTCAACCTGTTTGGTTTCGACAGGTTTGACATCTGCCGGTTTTACGACAGTGTTCTCTGTCACAACGGGTTTAATAGCCTCAGTCTGGACGTGCTCAGGTTTCGGAGTTTCCTTCACAGCTTCTGCCTTGGGAGCGGCGGAACTGACGGCCTGAACCTCGGAATCGTGGCTTTCGACTTTGGTTACAAAATCTGCAGCCGGTTTGCGGGGTGCCCTTTCACGTCTCGGACGAGCGTGTTTCGGAGCTTCTTCCGTAAGATGCAGCTTGTCTGCTTCCACACGAGGCAGATGTTCGTCAGCACGGATGGTAGCCGCGTTCACCTGAGGAACGGCGTGTTCACTCATGACAACGTCTTCGATGGCGGCAACGACCGGAGAGACAGGTGCGGGCGGCACAACGGATCTTGAGGCACGCGGTTCTCTGTCGCCTCTGTCCTTGCGCAGACGACGTGCTCTGCGAGTGCGAGGACGCTGTTCTGTGGCGTTGGACTGTGATTCAACGGACGGCACTACACGGACAGCAGTTTCGACGATGATTCCTTCGACGGCATCTGCCGGAGCTTTCTTTTCTTCAGCCTGGACAGCCGGAGTTTCGGCAGCGACAGGGGTCGGAGTGGGAGCCGGTACGGGTTTTTCAACCTGCGGCTGAACCTGGACGGCTTCGACGGGTGCCGGAACGTTCTGTTTTTCAACAGGTTTTACTGCTTCTTCAACAGCTGCCGGAGCCTGAACGGGCTTAGCACTTCTTTTATCCTGTAAAGCGCCGTTTTCCTTCAAAGCCTTGCGAGTACGTTCGATTCTTTCAGGCTTTTCTGTCTTTTCGACAGCGGCCGGACGAACGGCAGGAACATTCTTGGCTTTTTCAACCGTCTCTTTCTGGCGTCTGTCTTCAGTCTTGGTCGGTTTTACCTGACGCGGCTGTTTGGGCGCGCGCTCAACTTTTTCCTGTTTGGCGACAGGCGTACGTGTCTTACGCTGATCGTCTCTTTCCTGACGACGATTCTTACGCTCGCCGCGCTCTTTTCTGACGGAAGATTTGTCGCCGCGGCTGGATTTGTTCTTGGCTTCTTCTTTCTCTTCAGCTTCAGAATTTCCGGTGAAGAAAGCAAGAATCTTCTGGAAGAAGCTCTTTTCTTTCTTGGCAGGTTCTTTGGAAGGTTTGGCAGGCTCAACGTGCTTCGGAGCGTCTTCTCTGACGGGCAGGCCTTTGATGACAGGGATCTGACGAGGCTTAGTAGAAGGCGCGACGTTCTGAGCTCTAGAGTAAGGAGCTTCGGGCTCAGGAGCAAGCTCTTCCACGCGCTTGTAGCTCGGAGCACCTTCTGTCAGCAGCTGATCTTCGGTGCGAAGGCGTTCGATCTGATAGTGCGGTGTTTCGAGCGTCTTGTTCGGGATCAGGATGACTTCAATGTGGTGACGATGTTCGATCTTGGCGATGTCGTCGCGTTTTTCGTTCAGCAGGTACGTTGCAACATCGACCGGAACCTGGGCCTGAAGTGCAGTGGTGCCGTCTTTGAGCGCTTCTTCCTGGAGAATACGAAGCACCTGAATCGCACTGGATTCGGTGTCACGAATAGCGCCGATACCGTTGCAGCGCGGGCAGGTGATGTGGCTGCCTTCGTACAGAGACGGACGAAGTCTCTGGCGGGAGAGTTCCAACAAGCCGAAGCGGGAAATCTTGGCGATCTGGACGCGGGCTCTGTCGTGACGAATAGCTTCTTTGATGCGCTGTTCGATAGCACGCTGATGGGCCGGATCCTCCATATCGATGAAGTCGATGACGATCAAGCCGCCGAGGTCACGCAGACGCATCTGACGCGCAACTTCTTCAGCAGCTTCTTCATTGGTGTGGAAGGCAGTGGCTTCGATGTCTCCGCCGGCGGTGGCGCGGGCGGAGTTAACGTCGATGGCAACCAGGGCTTCAGTGTGGTCGATCACAATCGAGCCGCCCGAGGGGAGGGGAACGGTTCTGGAGTAGGCCGTTTCGATCTGATTTTCGATCTGGAAGCGGGAGAACAGGGGCACATCGTCCGTGTAGCGCTTGACACGGTTGATCATGTCAGGCATGACGTGGCCCATGAACTGCTTAGCCTGTTCGTAGATGTCGTCGGTGTCAACGAGAATTTCAGCGATGTCCGGCTGGAAGTAGTCGCGGATCGCGCGAATCACGAGATTGCTTTCTTCAACGATCAGGAAGGGGGCCGGATTCACGCGTTCGTATTTCTGGCCGAGAGGACCGACGGGAGCGGTGACGAAGTTGCCTTCGGTGTCTTCATACTGTGGTGTGGCAGCTTCAACAATGGCCTGCCAGAGCTGGAGAAGGTAATCAAAGTCCCATTTGAGTTCTTCGACCGTACGGCCGATACCAGCGGTACGAGCGATGAGGCTCATGCCTTTCGGTGTCGGGAGCTTGGACATGTTTTCACGAAGCTCTTCGCGTTCTTCGCCTTCGATACGACGGCTGACACCGCCTCCGCGAGGATTGTTCGGCATAAGGACGAGGTAGCGACCGGCCAAGGAAATGAAAGTGGTCAGTGCCGCACCCTTGTTGCCGCGTTCTTCTTTTTCAACCTGAACAATGAGCTCGGTTCCTTCGGAGAGTGCTTCTTTGATGGTCGCAGTACGAACATCAACACCTTCTTTGAAGTAAGAACGGGAAATTTCTTTAAAAGGGAGAAAACCGTGGCGTTCTTCGCCGTAATCGACGAAACATGCTTCCAAAGACGGTTCAATACGGGTGATTACGCCTTTGTAGATATTGGACTTTCTCTGCTGACGTTCGGAAGACTCGATATCAATATCAATGAGCTTCTGACCTTCAACAATAGCGACACGCAGCTCCTCAGCATGCGTGGCGTTAAATAACATGCGCTTCATCAAGCACTCCTCAGTCACTGACGCGGACCATAGGCGTGCCGTAGAGAAAAGATATCAAACAGGTTCCGGAACAAGTGGAACGGGCAAAGGGATCTCCCTGAGTGAATCGCGGAAATTGTCCGCAGGAGGCTTTATAAAATCGAGAGAGGAGACCGCAGTGCAGGCACAATTATCCCTTCCCGTTAGGCAGGAATAGGCAGGCCGATCGAAACAGCGGAGGTAAGCCACTCTCTTTTTTCCAATACTTTTGCTGCACGAGTGCAGCATGTGTTCCGAAATTTGTGCGCGCATCAACCGGATGCTGCGCCCCGTGTTAATAAAAATTCTTTACAGCAAATGACCCGAAGGCCATTGGCGAGCTGCGACGATTCGAAAATCGGAGCACCGCCCATCATTCATTACAAAATCTCCTGCCGGCATCGTTGCGAAAAACGATGTTTAGCGTGTTCCGTTCATCATCGGTCAGCTCAAGCGGAGAGACCCTAGAATCGGTACGCATCGCATTCCGTTTGTCGTCAAAAGATTACAATCGGCGGAGGTCATTGAGAACAGTTGAACCGACAGATTTCAGACGCGCAAACCTGCGGCGCCGAGTTGTTCTGACGGTCAAACCTCTCGCACAGGATTTTAGAACAAATGATGAAATCTCGCCAAAATAATGAGCGAACAGACCCAAAAAAGGGTCGTACTTCTGCGAAAAGCCGCACCCGCAGTGGAAAAGATTTGTTAGCAGACTTAAACATTTTTGCGTCGACCGGAAAGGTCACTCAGCGCCCAAAGCCAAAGACTGCCTTACCAAGGGTGAAGACATCGGCACAAGAACCGAAAGAAAGAAAAGCCGCCGAGCCGAAGGTTATCTTCAAGAAGGTTGACGAAAGCAATGACGGTCAAAGACTGGATAACTTTCTGCTTTCACAGCTTAAAGGCGTGCCGAAATCTTTGATCTACCGCGTAGTGCGTTCCGGCGAGGTCCGAGTCAATAAAGGACGAGCTCATGTCGACACTCGTCTGCAGAGCGGAGACGAAGTTCGTATTCCGCCGATCCGCTATACCGAAAAAGAATCCGAACATTCGGCACCTCCCTTGAAGCTCTCGGAAATGCCGCCGATTCTTTTTGAAGATCAAAACATCATGGTCGTGGACAAACCGGCCGGTATGGCAAGCCATGGCGGCAGCGGCATCTCTTACGGTCTAATCGAACGAATGAGAGCGAGCCGCCCGGAACTTCCGTTCCTGGAACTCGTCCATCGCTTGGACAGAGGGACTTCCGGCGTATTGGTGCTGGCTAAAACTCGGAAAGCTTTGGTGCGACTCCACGAAATGATCCGCGAAGGAGAGATGCGCAAGACCTACCAGGCGTTGGTTAAAGGGGATTGGCAGAACGATCGTCAGCACGCGAAGTTTCCGCTTTTTAAGTACGTCACGCCCTCGGGAGAGCGTCGTGTGCGCGTTGATCCGGAAAACGGGCTTCCGAGCCACTCTATATTTAGATTGAAAGAACGTTTCGGACCGGTTTCTTTAGTTGAAGTCGATCTTCTCACCGGCCGTACCCATCAGATTAGGGTGCATGCAGCAGAGTTAGGCTTTCCGCTGGTCGGAGACGAGAAGTACGGCGATTTCGCATTTAATGATGAAGTTGCCCACGGTTCGCTGGGTGTGCCGTTCAAACGGATGTTCCTGCACTCAGGCAAGATTTGTTTTCATCATCCGATTACAGGAGAGGAACTCGAGATTGAAGCTCCGCTTCCTAAAGATTGTGTAGAGCTCATTGAGGTTTTAGAGCAAAGAAAGGCTCAGAATAAATAGCTCAGTCCTCAAACCTACTAAATCAGGAAAAAGAAGAATGCACGCTCTGAAGATGGCCGTTTTTGACTTTGACGGCACCTTAGTTGATTCAGTTCCTGCGATTGCTCGCGGCATCCAGTTGGCAAATGAAGAAATCGGGATTGCGCCTGTCAGTTATGAGACGGCAAAGAGCATTATCGGGTTAGGCTTCAAGGACATCATTCCGATCGTGGCGCCGGATCTTCCTGAAAGCGAGTACGGTCGTTACAAAGACATTTACGTGCGCTATTTTCTTCAGAGCGATCCTTCTCTGAAGTTATTTCCGGGCGTTTTGGAACTTCTGCGTGAACTTCAAGACGCCGGCATCAAAACCGCGATTGCAACCGGTAAAAGCCGCAAGGGCCTCTCAAGAATCGTTAATCGGATGAATGTGTGGGATTATTTTGATGATTCCATCACAGCCGATGAAGCGCTCCCAAAACCCGACCCTCTAATGCTGAATACTCTGCTTGAAAGAAACGGGCTCACAATGGACGAGATTGTGATGATCGGCGACACTGAGCACGATATTAAGCTAGGCAAAGCGGCCGGAGTCCGCACAATTGCGGTCACTTGGGGTGCTGCGCCGTTAGAACGTTTAGAGGCTTATAGGCCCGACGCCATTGTCAGGACCATGGAAGCGCTCAAAACTAAGCTCGACGAGCTCGCTTAGCGCCGAGAATTCCGAAGACCGTCGGGAGCTTCGGCAGCGACAAATCCTGTTTTTTCCAATCCGCTGCGGAGAACGTGCGAATGCGCTCTTCCGGTCCGGAGATGTCTGTGGCCGCGAGAATAAGCGTCGTAGGCGCGCAGTTTTTAACAAGATCGGCGAGCATGCCGCTGTTGCGGTAGGGTGTTTCGATGAAGAGCTGAGTTTCTCCTTCCGAAGAAGCGCTCTTTCTTTCAAGATCTTTAATCGCATTGGTGCGGGCAGGCTCTTTAATCGGAAGGTAGCCGCAGAAACGGAAATGCTGTCCGTCCATACCGGAAGCCATTAAAGCTAAAAGAATAGAAGACGGTCCGACGAGCGGTACGACGCGGATACCAAGCTTATGAGCTTCCGCAGCGATTTGTGCGCCTGGATCCGCGACGCCCGGACATCCGGCTTCGCTCACAATGCCGATATCGTTTCCTTCCAATGCAGGCTTGAGCCAGCCTCGTACCTTTGCAGAATCCGGACGATGCCCGATTTCTTCAATAGAAAGCGAGGCTATAGGCGATGGGTGGCCGCAGAATTTCAGGAAAGCTCTTGCCGACTTGGCGTTCTCAGCTAAAAAGAACTTGAGTTCACGAGCCGTTTGAATCGTGTGTTCGGGCAGTGTGTCGTTCAGTACCCCATCGGCGATAGGGACCGGCAGCATGAAGAGCTTTCCTTTATTCATCAGTTAAGCTCCGGAAGAACGTGAATGCCGGCCTGAGCAAGCATAGTCGTCAATTCAATCAGCGGCAGTCCGATGATGGAGGTCGGATCGTCGGATTTGCACTCGGCGACTAAGGCGATACCAAGTTTTTCAATTTTGGCTGATCCGGCGCAATTGAAAGGCTTCTCGCGTTCAAGGTACTCACGAATGCCTTCCGGAGGCAGATTGCGCATACGGATAAATGTCGGGACGACCGTGCTCTGCAGATTTCCTTTGGCGTCAATGACGGTCATGGCAGAATGGAATGTAACGGTCTGACCGGACATCTCGGAGAGCTGCTTGAAGGCGTTTTCGAAATTGCCGGGTTTTCCGACCGGACGACCGTTTAATTCCAAGACCTGATCACAGCCGATGACCACGCAGTGCGGATGCTGGGCGGCAACTGCCTGAGCTTTCAGTACGGAAAGGCGCAGTGAGAGATCCTTCGGGCTTTCTCCTTTGAGCGGCGTTTCATCGACGTCGGGAGAGCAGGTAGTGAAAGGGATCTGGAGACGCTCTAAAAGCTCGCGTCGGAAAGGAGAACTTGAACCTAAAATTAATGCGGCTTTGTTGTCCATAATTGGGTCGTTCCTAAAAGCACTCAAACTTGAAAGAGACTATTCTAGTTCAGTGCTTATCGCAGAAAGAGAGAAATTCAATGTCCGCATACCTAAAACAAACCGACTATGTGAATGCTTATGACCTGGCCAGAGATAAGAAAGTCATCGAAGGGCAGGCAAAATTGTCGGATCTTCCGCGCTTAAAAGACATGATTCTTCCGACCGAAGGAACCGTGACATACCGAATCTGCGGAATGACGGCTAAAAAGGGATGGCCCGGCGCCGTCATGGAACTCGCGACCGTTGTTCCTTTGGTTTGCAATCGCTGCACGAAACCGATGGATTTCAAGATTGAGAGAGAAGTTGCTTTCCGCTTCGCTAAGAGCGAAGAAGAAGCCGATTCGATTCCGATCGACGAAGATGATGACACCGAAGTCATCGTCGGCAGCGACAAGCTCAATATTGCCGACTGGATTGAAGAAGAACTGATTCTTTCTCTTCCCTTGGTTCCGGCTCACGAAGAAGGCTGTCAGACCGACGGACCTGAAGAGTCAAAAGACGAAGTTCAGAAGCCGAATCCTTTTGCAAAACTCAAAGATCTCAAAGGTTTGCGTAAGGTCTAAGGTTAGTGTAGAATGCCTGATTTTCCAGGAGCGGAAGCGTAACTGTTGCCCGCTCGATTTTGAAAGTTAGATTTTAATTTACGTGGGGTTACCATGGCTGTTCAGCAAAATAAGAAATCGACCAACAAGCGCGGCAATCACCGTGCTCACGATTTTCTGACGAACCCGCCTCTGGCTGTCGAACCGACAACCGGCGAAGTTCACCGTCGTCATCACATTTCTGCCACCGGTTTTTACCGTGGTAAGAAAGTCATCGCTACTAAGGCTGACGACCAGGAATAAGTCTTCACTGACCCGGATCGCTCTCATCTGAGACCCACGACGGACGGTGCGGCGATCGAGTCTAAAGACATTCTGCAGAGCTCTCTTCGGAGAGCTTTTTGTTTTTCTGCGGAAAATTTGTATTTGTGTGTAATACGGGTTTTCTGCTTGTATTCGCAAGTCCTAATTAAAGTAATCTGTCGCTCATAGTTATTTAGAGGATTTCCCAGTGTCGGAAAATTGTTTTTCTCGTATCGCCTCCACCGGAAGTTTTCTTCCGAAGAGAGCGGTAAGCAATGAAGAGTTGGCTCAGGATTTAGCCAAAATCGGTGTCGAGACGAGCGACGAATGGATCCGTACCCGCACGGGCATCGAACAGCGCTATCTTGCTTCCGGTGAAGAGTCCACCACTTATTTGGCCTCCGAGGCTGCAAAACAGGCCTTGGAAGCAGGTGGTTTTTCTCCTGACGAAATTGATCTGATTATTGTCGCGACGACCACTCCGGATTCCGTTTTCCCGAGCACGGCTTGCCAAGTTCAGGCGATTCTCGGTGCGTCGGGCGCCGGTGCCTTTGATATTCAGGCCGTTTGTTCCGGTTTTGCCTATGCACTTTCGATTGCTGACTCAATGATTCGTGCTGGTTCTGCCAAGCGCGTCTTGGTGATCGGTGCAGAGACTCTGTCTCGTGTTTTGGATTGGAAAGACAGAACAACTTGTGTTTTGTTCGGCGACGGCGCCGGAGCTGTGGTTCTGGAAAAATCCGATGAGCCCGGTATTTTGGGTTCTGAACTGAAGGCAGACGGCACGCGCGGAGTGCATGTACTGGCCGCAGACAGTCATATCGACGGCGGTAAAGTCGTCGGTGATCCGTTCATCCGCATGGACGGCCGCTTGGTCTTTAAGGCTGCGGTAGAAAAAATGACGGAAAGCGCTCGCAATGTACTGACCAAAGCCAACTTGGCTACGAACGACGTGGATCTTTATATTCCTCATCAGGCCAACTTGCGCATCATGAATATGGTTCGCGAAAAACTCGGTATTGATGAGGAACACCTGATGATTTCCGTCAATCAGCACGGAAACACATCTGCTGCCAGCGTTCCGCTTGCTTTGGATAAAGCACACAGATCCGGAAGACTGAAACGCGGGGATCTCGTTCTGCTGCAGGGAGTCGGAGGAGGTTTTACCTGGGCCTCCGTATTGCTCAAGTTCTAATTGTCAATAAAAGAAAAATGCAAGATAAAAAAATCGCCTTTGTATTTCCCGGTCAGGGAAGCCAGGCTGTCGGAATGCTCTCAACCTTAGCCGACGAGCCGATTGTTCGCGAAACACTCAAGGAAGCCGATGAGGCTTTAGGTTTTGCTTTGTCCAAGTTGATTGCTGAAGGTCCGGCTGAAGAGCTTAGCCTGACGGTCAATACTCAGCCAGCCTTGGTTTGCGCTTCGATTGCTATGTATCGTTTTTATCTCCAGGAAGGCGGTCGCAAGCCGGATCTGCTCGCCGGCCACAGCCTCGGTGAATACTCTGCTTTGGTTGCTGCCGGTGCGCTCGACTTTACGCTGTCTCTTATACACATCTGACGCTGCCGACGACTTAATAGG